>JAEEGL014821815.1_pt1 | contig 12976 bp, 11 predicted proteins | sample 9134231 | NCBI WGS metagenome assembly JAEEGL01 (sample SAMN16246548, study PRJNA631951) | gut metagenome | biome: gut microbiome; feature: rumen; material: fiber-attached | host: Bos | place: Iran: Karaj | collected 2018-10 | reverse complement strand
GTTCCGCCTCCCAAAACAACTACTTTCTTCACCATGTCACCTCATTATTAATTATACTATATAAAGTTTAAAAAATAAAGTATATACTATTATATATTATTCTATATAAAAGTCATTAATAAAAAACATCACTAAAATAGTGATGTCAAATTATTTTTTAATTATATTTACCATTTCTAAAATATCATCAAGTTCAACTTTAGTAGAAGTGCCTCCTAACATATCCTTAATTTCAATGAAATTATTATTAATTTCATTTTCACCTAGAATAATAACAAATGGTATTTTATCTTTATCTGCTCTTTCAAGTACTTTTTTTACTTTTCTCTTATTCATTTCAATCAAAACTTTAATGTTATTTTCTCTAAGACTATTAGCTAATTTTAAACTTTCTACATTAGTATCCATTGGAATGATAAGAACATCATATAAAGAACTATTATCCATATTAGTAAGAATTTCACATATTGGAACAATGCCAAAAGAAATGCCAACAGCAGGATACAAATTACCATCATCAATAAAATTAGTAATAATCTTATCGTATCTTCCGCCACCACCCAAAGCACACGTAAGTCTTTGCTTAGCATCAAATACTTCCCATACCGTACCAGTATATATTTCTAATCCTCTTGCTAAATAAGGAGTAAATTTACATTCTACTAAATAAAGTTTATCAATGTAATCAAATAATTCTTTGATTTCCTCTCTTCCTTCTTTAAAAATATCATTAGTAATATCCAAATTATCTAAATCATTTATAGATACTTTAAAATAATTAAATAATTTATCTAAAGAAGAACTATCAATATTTAAATCTTTTAATTCTTCTCTAACTCCATCTTCTCCAATCTTAGCAAGTTTATCAACAGATAAAATAACACTACTAGCTAAATTACTAGAAATACCACTAGCAATGATAAAACCTTCTAATAACTTTCTATTATTAACTTCAACATAAATATCAATTCCTAGTTTTTTGTAACATGAAATAGTCATAGCAAGCATTTCTGCTTCAATAAAAGATCCTTCTATACCACACACATCGACATCGCATTGATAAAATTCTCTTGCTCTTCCTGTTTTAACAGGGCCATCTCTAAACACCTTACCAACTTCATATCGCTTAAATGGTAAAGTAATATCTTTGTTAACATTCATACTAATAACTTTAGCAAATGGTACTGTAAGATCATATCTAAGGCCCAAATTACGATCAGCTTGATCATTTAAAGTATAAACTTCTTTTAATATTTCACTACCACCTGAATACTTAGAAGCAAGTAAATCATAATGACATAATATTGTAGTATCAAGTGGTAAATAGCCATAATTTTCAAAAGTAGAAGTTAATATATTAATAACTTTTCTTTTAACAATTTCACTACTAGGTAAACTATCATTAGTACCCTTTACATTAATAAGTTTCATTTTATCCTCCCCTTACTCCTAAAATTAATTTCCTTTAATTGCAACAAATCCGTAATCTTAACATATGGACATTCCTTATCAGAATTAGAAAACTTTACCGGAATTCCACCCTTCTTTTCCCAATATTCTAAATTAGGCAAAAAATCATCTACCAATATTGCACCATTTGGTTCTATAAAATCAGCTTTTTCTATCACTCTTGGAACTGGTATAACATTAATTCCTGGTAATTTATCACCAAAATATTTAAGTTTTACTCTTTCTTCATTTTCCGAATTAACATGTGTAAGTATACTTATATCAAAATAACTGCTAAGTTCTTTAATCTTTGAAATAGCATTATCTATTTCACCAGATTCAAAAATAAGTTGTTCCCAAGATATACTACGATAAAAACCCCTAATTTCATCCTCAGTAGTAAGTGACATTTTCTTAATCATCTGATAAGAAGTATTAATAGTATCTAAAATAACGCCATCGCAATCTAAATATACTTTCTTCATATAATACCTATCTTAATTTTTCTATTTCTGAAGTGCCATTATAAAATGCTACTATCTCACCAGATTCAATCTTTATAACAGTAGGATTACTTACTTTTAAATCTTCAATCTTTTTAACGACACCAGATGATTCACCAATGTAACCACTATTAAAGTCACTACTTAAATCAACTCTGTAAACCTTGTCTTCTAAAGAGTTAACGACACTACTTGCACTACTATCTTCCTTATCAGGATTATAAAAATATACATAATATTCTTCTTCAGATTGTTTTAGACTTTCATTAGCAAGTATCTTATTTTCAATAGAAGTACTCTCTTCATTACTAGAATTATTTTTACTAAACCATTTAATATCTTTAGTAATAAATAAACCCGTTATAAGATATAGTACACAGAAGAATAAAACCATAAAAATAACCAAAATAATTAGTTTATTTAAAGTAACAGTATTATTTTCTACTTCCTGTTTTTGTTTTTGTACCTCTTTTACATTCTTGCCATCCCTTTTAGCTTGTTTTCTTTTTAGTTCTCTTCCCATAAATAAACACTTCCCTCACTTTAATTATAATATATATTTTATTCTTTGTAAAGAAAAAGACAAGTTATCTAACTGGTCCTTTTTCATTATTTTTTCTTCTTTCTATTTCCTCAAGAATCATTCGCATTACATTTTCAGGATTAAGTTCTTGACCTCTTTCTTCCATTCTCTCAGAAAGCATATTCATCATTATACGATTATTCGAAATAAAGCCAAGATAACTTCTAACATCATTGGTATTGGTAAAACCATCTATTTTGTGTTCCTTTAATAATTTTTCAATAGCATAACCAAGTTGCTCATTATTATATTTTTTTGTTGTTTCAAAAGAAGCATCTATTAAAGCGCTATAACTCATTTCACTAAGTAGTGATTTCATAGTATCTGGAGTAAAGTTTTCCATAACCATTTGCCTTACACCATTTTCTCTTGTAAACAACTTAATATCGCCATTTTCAATATAGCGGTTTATTCTTTCATGCATCTCTTCATAACCATATTTATTATTAAGATTATTCATAATATACAATAGATTTATTCTTTTAGCACCAATATCAAAATCTTGAATTTCATCTTCTACTTTTTGATAATTAGATATACTTTTAGTATTTAAAGTACCACTAATATTACTAGAAAGAATATTACCAATAATCATAAAATCAAGCATTTTTTTAGGACTATCTAACCCATATCCCGCAATCATTTCTTGATTATTACCATTTTTAAAAGATGAACGAATCTTATTCAAAAACTCTAGAAAATCTTTTTCATCAACTTTATCAAAGGAATCATTTTGCCTTTTTTCCTTAAAATAATTGACTAAAAACTTAGCAATAGTACTATTAAACGATAGTCTACCATCCATTGCTATACCAACTTTTCCATCAGCTGGAACAAAAGGGTTAGGTTTAACCTTAACATTATATGCCATTGTTTCATGATAAAATTTAATAACTTTTTCCGCTTCTTCTCTATTACTTACCCTAATAACTAAAGCATCATTTCTAAATTCTTTAGCTATTTTAGATTGATTAATAATACCTTCTTTTATCATAAAATCAAATAAATTTTCTGCTATATAATTTACGTGTTGACTATTAGTGGGAATATATAATTTAATAGCGTTTTCCATCTTTTTAAAGTATTCTTCATCAGATAAACCATTTCTATTTTCTATAGCCCAAAAATAGCCATTTCCAAACGTAAAAGTATTTACTCTAGCATCATTTTTATATTTTTCATTTAAACTAAGCTGGACATTCAAAAGACTAATTTTACTTAATTTTTCATCTTTACCATTATGAACATTAAAAGTATATAACATATTATAAATAGTAGCATTGTTAATTTGGAGATCAGGATTTTGAGCATATATATTAGCTAACTTTTTTAAAAATAAATCTCTTTCTTCATTCTTTGTCATTTTCTTTTACTTCCTCAAGTATATCATTAAGTTCAATAGTATCTTCAAGAAATCTATAACTATTATTTTCTTCATATTCTTCTTTTGGTATTTTAATAATTATTTTTTCCTTTTTACCATCTACGATAATTTCCTTTTCTTCCATATTATTCCTCACTTATTTTTTTATAATAATTATATCTCTTTATAGCCCATTCTTTCTGATCATTTAAAATTTCATCAGCCATTTCCTTATTAACATTCTTTAAATTAGCAAATCTATTTTCTGTCATCAAATAATCCATATATTTATCAAAATTAGGCTCTTTCGAATCAAGAACAAGTCTACCATCATTAGGATTATATCTAAAGGTAATAAAGTATCCACATTCCGTAGCTAGTTTAGAATTATCTAATGAATGCTCCATACCACTTTTAATACCATGTTCAATACATGGACTATAAGCAATTACAAGTGATGGTCCATCGTATTCACTAGCTTCTTTTAATACCTTTAAATACTGTTCTTTATTATATCCTAAATTAACCGTAGCAACATATACATGTGGATAACACATAGCTATTCTTGCTAAATCTTTTTTATAATTATCTTTGCCTTTAGAAGTAAATGAAGCAATCGAACCAATATTAGAAGACTTAGAAGATTGACCACCAGTATTAGAATATACTTCCGTATCAAGAACTAAAATATTAATATTTTCTCTCTTTGATAATATATGATCAAGGCCACCATAACCAATATCATAAGCAAAACCGTCTCCACCTACTACCCACATACTCTTAGGTACAATATAGTCTTTCATTTCATTTAGATATGGATGTTTCTTATAATCAATTTTATTTTTAACTTCTAAACATATTTCATAATTATTCATATTTTCTATCCAAGTTTTAAATACTTTATTTCTTGGATATTCAAGCATATATTTTTTAATCTTATCTCTTTTTAAATTAATACCCGTTAAAATACCATAACCATATTCCGAATTGTCTTCAAAAAGTGAACTAGCCCATGGAATACTATATGGCATACTAGGAGTACTAGCTCCATATATAGATGAACAACCAGTAGCATTAGCAATAACCAAATTATCATTAAATACCCTACTTAAATTAGTAAGATAAGCTGCTTCCCCACATCCGGCACATGCTCCACTATATTCAAATTTAGGCATCTTAAAACTAATGTTTTTAGCACTAAGCATATTGCTTTCATACTTATCATTAACGTTATGTTTAAGTAAATAATCAAAATCATTATCATCTCGATCATTAGTAACCATCTTAAGAGCTTTATTACCCATTTTACCAGGACAACTATTTACACATAGTCCGCATCCAGTACACTCTTCATAATTAATACCAATTGTAAATTCTTTATCTTTTGGCATAATAGATGGAATACTTTCAATCTTTTCATCTTTTTTATCAAGTAAAAATGGTCTAATAACACCATGAGGACACACAAAAGCACACTGATTACACTGAATACAATTTTCACTCATCCAACAAGGAATAACTTCTGCTACATTTCTTTTTTCATCTTTAGTAGTACCGCCTTCAAATATACCATTTCTATTTTTAATAAAGGCACTAACCGGAAGTTCTTCCCCTTTAAGAAGATTAATCATTTCATTAAAGTTAAGTTTTTTATTATCTTCATATTCTAACTTAGTCCAAGATTTATCCACTCTAACTTCTTTTAAATATTTTAAGGTATTATCAAGTACTTTATTATTAATATCAACAATATTTTGACCCTTGGAAGCAAATCTAACTTTATTAGTTTCTTTCATAATACTAATTACTTTATTAATATCATAAATATTCATAATCTTAAATAAACATACTTCCATACAAGTATTAATCTTATTTTTAAGCCCTAGAACACCCACAATACTATAAGCATCAATAGTATAAAATTTAATATTCTTTTTAGATAGTAAATATTTAACTTTATTAGGTAAACTTCTTATTAAATCTTCTTCATTTAATTTAGTATTAAGAAGAAGTATTCCACCATCTTTTATATTATCTAAAATATCATATTTATACATATAAGAATCTTTAGATACAACTATAAAATCCGGATCTTCCACATAATACGTACTTCTTATTACATCATCACTTATTCTGATATGACTTCTTGTAACACCACCAGATTTTTTAGAATCATATTGAAAATAACCTTGAACATATTTATTAGTATTATTTCCGATTACCTTCAAAATATCTTTTGATGTAGATACCATTCCATCAGAACCATATCCATATATAAGCATTTCATAATCATTATTATCTAAAATAAATTTCTTATCGTAATCTAAACTAAGACTAGTTACATCGTCATTAATACCAATCGTAAAATTATTAACACGTTTTCCATTTAAATTATCATAAACAGCTTTTATCATTGCTGGAGTAGTATTCTTAGAAGAAAGACCATATCTTCCTCCTATTACTTTAATATCTGTATCCTTTAAAGCATTTACAACATCCAAATAAAGTGGTTCACCACTAGAACCAGCTTCTTTAGTTCTATCTAAAACACCAATAACTTTAACACTTTTAGGAATAACATTAATTAAATGCTTAACGCTAAATGGTCTATATAAGTGGACCTTCACAAGACCAACTTTATAACCATTATTATTTAATTTATCAATAGTCTCTTCAATACATTCACAAACAGAACCCATAGCTACAATAATATTAGTAGCTTCTTTATCACCATAGTAATTAAATAAAGAATAGTCTTTTTTAGTAATTTTATTTATTTTATTCATATAATCTTCGACATTATTAATAACATCTTCATAGTATTTATTTCTAACTTCGGTATTTTGAAAATAAATATCTTCATTTTCTGCGGTTCCTCTAGTATTAGGATTACTATTACTTAAAGCTCTTTCTCTAAATTCCTTTAAAGCTTTTTTATCAATTAAAGTTTCAATTTTACTTAAATCTATCTCTTTAATTTTATTAATTTCATGACTAGTTCTAAAGCCATCAAAGAAATGAATAAAAGGAAGAGAAGACTTAATACTTGATAAATGAGCAACCATTGCCATATGATAAGCTTCTTCTACCGAAGAAGAAGAAAGCATGCATACTCCAGTTTGACGAGTAGCATAAATATCCTGATGATCACCAAAAATACTAAGACTGTGCGTAGACAAACTCCTAGCAGCTACATGAATAACAGCAGGAAGCATTTCTCCTGCTAATTTATATAAAGAAGGAATCATTAAAAGAAGTCCTTGACTAGCTGTGTAAGTAGTAGCAAGAACACCACTTTGTAATGCACCATGAACCATTCCAATAGCTCCAGCTTCAGATTGCATTTCAACTACTTTAACTTTGTTACCAAAGAAATTAATATCGCCGTCATTACTTAAAACATCGACTTTTTCAGCCATTGGACTAGCCGGCGTAATTGGGTAAATACCCGCTACTTCCGTAAATTTATACGATACTCTAGCAACTGCTTCATTAGCATCCATAACTTTATATTTATTCATAATTTATTCCCTCTTTCACCTATATATTATTATTCTATCCATAATGTAAGTATACAAAAAGATATAATTAAAGTCAATATAAATAAGGAATAAAATTAATAAAGAAAAAAAATAATGTAACCAGCAAAGTTACATTATTTACATGTAAGTCCACGACCAGTAAGCATACTTCTTAAAGTGTCATAATCTTTACTCATACCAAAACCGTTAATATCATCATCAGATAATCTATCTAAATCATAAGTATAAGTTACTTTATAATTATTATCATCGTTAGTATCAATAGCAGTAGTAAATCCATCTGTATTTGTATAAGTTCCAAATCTTGCATTGTGTCTCGTTCTAATACCAGCCATATCAAGTATTGAATCAGTAGTAAAACTTACGACATCATCAAGTACTTCTCCAGTAACACCGCCAATTATTCCGTCAGCACCATCATTATCTTCAATGACTCCTGGTGTCCCAGTATCTGTTGTTCCGGTTCCAGTTGTACCAGTTCCATTTCCAGTTGCTCCAGTTCCAGTTGTATTAGTTCCATTTCCAGTCGTTCCTTTATCTTCTGTACTACCATCAGTACCAGTATTAACTCCATCAACATGACCATTACTATATTTGTAAGTAGCGGTTACTTTTTTAACATCAGTACCTGCATATTCAATATTATAAGTAGTAGTAGAAGTTATACCAGCAAGTGTATTGTCCGTAGTACAAGTAAGCATTTCTCTATTACCACAACCAGATAACACTGCAATAACTGCCATGATTAATAAAACTTTTTTCATATTATTACTCCTTTCCATTTATAGTATTAACAATTATAGACAATATATAATGGAAATTAATAACAAAAAAATAGTTATTTCTAACTATTTTTTAATATTCGCAATTACCTGGAGTTCTAGGATAAGGAATAACATCTCTTATATTATCAACACCTGTTAAATATATAAGAAGTCTTTCAAATCCCATTCCAAATCCAGAGTGGTAGCAGCCACCAAATTTTCTTAAATTTAAGTACCATTGCATTTCTTTTGCGTCAATTCCAAGTTCTTTCATTCTCTTAACAAGCTTGTCATAATCTTCTTCTCTTTGACTTCCGCCCATTAATTCTCCAGCACCCGGAACTTCCAAATCAACTGCCGCTACTGTTTTACCATCAGGATTTTGCTTCATATAAAATGCTTTTATATCTTTTGGCCAGTTTTTAATAAATACTGGTCCACCAAAATATTCTGTAATATATTTTTCATGCTCTTTAGCTATATCTTCACCATATTCAGGTTCAAATTCCCATTTAACTTTAGCTTCTTTAAGTATTTTGATAACTTCTTCATGATCAATTCTCGTAAAATGACTTTTTACAAGCTTTGTAAGTTTATCGATTAATCCTTTTTCCACAAACTTATCGAAAAATTCCATTTCATTTGGGCAATTATCTAAAACATACTTAACAACATATTTAAGCATATCTTCCATAATATCCATATCACCTTCTAAATCACAAAAAGCAATCTCTGGTTCAATCATCCAAAATTCTGAGGCATGCGTTTTAGTATTAGAATTTTCTGCTCTAAACGTTGGCCCAAAAGTATAGATTTTTTTATATGCAAGAGCAAAAGTTTCGCCCTCTAACTGACCAGATACAGTAAGCGCCGCAGGTTTACCAAAAAAGTCCTTATTATAATCAACAATACCTTTTTCAGCTATTCTATTTAAATCCAAAGTTGTAACTTGAAACATTTGTCCTGCTCCTTCCGCATCAGAAGCAGTTATTAATGGAGCATGAAAATAAACATAACCTTTTTCTTGGAAATATTTATGAATAGCATAAGCTGCTACACTTCTAACTCTAAAAGTAGCATTAAACAGATTTGTCCTAGGTCTTAAATAAGCTATTTCTCTTAAAAATTCTCTCGTAGGTCTTCCCTTAGCCTGAAGTGGATAATCATCAGGGCAATCACCTTCTAAAACAAATGAAGAAAGTACTAATTCAAATTCTTGACCTTCTTTAGGTGATTTAATAAGTTTTCCTGTTACCGTAATAGCACTACCTAATTTCAACTTTTCAACTTCATCAAAATTCTTTAATTTATCATCATATACAACTTGTAAATTTTTAAAATAAGTACCATCAGCTAAATCGATAAAACCAAAATGTGCTTGTTTACGATGATTTCTTATCCATCCACTAATTGTAATTTCTTTATCAATATAATCTTTTTCATATAAATCTTTAATATCTAACATATATATCCCATCTTCCTTATCTTTCATTTATTTTTTTACTAATAATGTTGGCAGTTCTTTTTACATCCTTAAGTATCTTATTATACGAATCAGGATAATGTCTAAGTTCGGATATAAAACATATATCTTCATAAGAAATAGAACCTACATACTTACCATTTTCCTCATTAGTTATGCTAACTTCTCTACCAAGTAAATAATCAGTAGTAGTTTCAAGTACCTCTGCCAGCTTAACAAGTTTCTCAAGGTTTGGTAATCTAGTACCATTTTCATAACCACAAATTGACACCTTAGTCACACCTATAGTGTTTCCAAGTTCTTGTTGTGATAATCCTTTTTTTATCCTTAAATCTTTAACTCTTTTACCAATCATATTAGTTATCTCCTTGTTAATATTATTTTATAACAAAAAGATATTTTATGTCAATAAAAAGAAAGAGAATAATTCTCTTTCTACATCATATCTTCTAGGTCATCTATGGCTTTAGTTTTAGCAGAATTCATTTTTTTTACTGTCTTTTTAACATTACCATTTTTAAAATTTTGATATAGCACAGCTCCGCCTATGCCCATACCCATCCCAACTAAAAGATTACTTAGGTTGGATTTCATAGTATCAACTCCTTTAAAATATGATAGTATCTAAGTATAAATAATTCTTAAATACCAATATTATTATTAGTAGATTTTTATAAATTATACTTACTCGTTATCAAATCTTTTAAAGTTGTTTTTCTACCGTCTACATAATCGTTGTTAATTCCATACATAAAAGAATTAGCATCCCCTACAATAATAAGACTCTTTTTAGCTCTAGTTACTCCCGTATAAACAAGTTTATTGTAAAGCATTCTCTTAAAACGAGGCGTAGTGAGCATAATAACCGTATTAAATTCATTACCTTGACCCTTATGAATACTAATAGCATATCCATGTTTAAAATTAACAAATTTATCCGGTGTATACTCAACAATATTACCATCAAAATTAATATTAATCTGATTAGTAATCTTTTTATCACTAGATATAATAATATCTTCTATGTAACCAATATCGCCATTAAAAACATTATTATCTGGATCATTTATAAGTTGTAATACTTTATCATATTCTCTATATATAACATCTTTATATTTTATTTCTTTTTTATTTTTACTAGGAGGATTAAATAATTCTTGTAAAACCATATTTAAATTATCAATACCATTTAAAGATTTATACATTGGTGCAAGAACTTGTATATCCATATCATCAAGACCCTTTTTAATACCTTTTGAAACAACTTCTTTAATAATATTCATCGTATTATCATTATCAGCATTTATAAACAAATAGTCATCTTTTTTCAAAAATAAATCTTCACTAATATTTTTAGCCTTAATATCATAAGCAAGATTAAGTATATAAGATCCCTCACTTTGACGATATATTTGATTCAATCTAACTACTGGTAACATATCACTATCAATAATATCCTTTAATATTTGTCCTTCACTAACGCTAGGAAGCTGATAATAGTCTCCGACCAAAATAAGTCTAGCATCTCTTCTTATTCCTTTTAGTAATGCTTCCATAAGAAGTGTATCGATCATACTAACCTCATCTACTATTACATATTTATGATTAGTAGGATTAAATTCATCAATATTAAAAGTATCCGTATCCTTATCCCAACCTAAAAACTTATGAATAGTGGAAGCCGGCCTCAAAGTTGTTTCCATAAGTTTTTTAGCTGCTCTTCCCGTTGGTGCAAGAAGAGCAATATCATTAATATCAAGATTTAATTCTTCAGAAATTATTTTTACAATGGCCTTTATAATAGTGGTTTTACCAGTTCCTGGGCCGCCTGTTATGATTGTAATATTATTATTAACTCCCCAATCAATAGCCCTTTTCTGCATCTCATCATAAATAATATTATTAAATTTTTCATTATCTAAATACTTATTTATATTAATACTACTAGCACTATTTAAATCATTTAAATAACAAAGTCTATCACAAATATATCTTTCAGCATCATAAAATTTCTTTAAATAATATTTCTTATCATGAATTACCACTTTCTCTTCTTTAATTAATTTTAACATTAAATAATCAAATTTTTCTGGTGTAATGCTGACAATATTAGATAATCCAAAAGATATTTCTTCCGCGAATAAATAAGTATCACCATGATTAAAGCAAAGTTCTTTCATTACATATATAATAAGAGCTTTTACTCTCCGATCATCATCTTCATTAATTCCCATATTAAGAGCAATTTCATCAATCTTATTAAATGGCATTTCATCACTATCAATAAGATCATATATATTATTATTAACAGTATCCAGTATTTTATTATTATATTTATTTAAAAAACTAAGTGATTCTTTCATTTCAAAACCCATTTTAGTAAGTTCTAAAACAATATTAGAAGTATTTTGATAATCCTTTAAAACATTATATATTTTATCAATCTTTTTTTCATTAAGTCTAGGAACAATATTTAAACAAGATTTATCTTCAAGTATTCTATTAATAGTATCCTCTTTATATAAATCCACAATCCTATTAGCGGTTTTCTCTCCTATTGGAAATAAATCACTTGATAAAAAAGTAACCAATTCTTCTTTTTTTGTAGGAATAACAATTTCAAAAGAACTAACATTAAATTGCACACCATATTTAGGATGATTTGCTACTTCACCATATAGAATATATTCCTTTTTTTCACTTAATTTAGGTAATATACCAGTTATATTAATATACTCATCATCGTAATCAAGATTAGTCTCTCTAACTCTAAATAGTCCAACCATATATCCATTAATTTCATTTCTAAATATTTCTCTAGATATATTCCCCTTAACATAACTATCTGTCATATACTACCTCTTTTCCTTCTAAATTATAACAATTAAAAATTAATAAGTAAAGTAAAAGAACTACTGTTTTACATAGTTCTTAATCAAATTATTAGTTTTATACAAATATTCCATTACGCCATTTATTTTTATACATTTTTGATATTCACTACCATCCATCGCTATTTTAGGAGGCATAACCATATAACTAAATAAAAGTAGTTTCTCTTCTTTTTTTAATGGATAATCACTTTCATAATAAGAAAGTATTGCATTAAAATCAAGTTCTGAATAATGATTATTATAAAAAGATAATAAATCATATATTGGACTATCAACCTTACTTTTATTCCAACTAATCAAATATGGTCCATCGGACATAATATAGTGATCTAAATTAATATTATTATTAATATATACAACTCTCTCATTTTTATTATCCTTAATTTCATCATACC
>JAEEGL011570286.1_pt1 | contig 12976 bp, 7 predicted proteins | sample 9134231 | NCBI WGS metagenome assembly JAEEGL01 (sample SAMN16246548, study PRJNA631951) | gut metagenome | biome: gut microbiome; feature: rumen; material: fiber-attached | host: Bos | place: Iran: Karaj | collected 2018-10 | reverse complement strand
TGCATCGCAAGCTGCGCAAGTCCTATATCCACGGTGTTAACAGAGACCTGTGTTGTCGATATATTGCCAAGCGTTGATCCGCCTGCCACATCAGATCTGTTGGTGAAAGTCTGAAACGGCACCCCGGCCTCCTTGCACAGAAGCTTGAAATAAGCAGCAGACACCGCATCTGTCGTGTACTTCTGATTGGCATTGTACTTGATCACTATTCCGCCGTTCATTACAGGCGCATTGACAGGATCTGCCTTGTCACTGTAGGCAGGATGAACCGCGTGGGCATTGTCGGCAGATATCATAAAGCTGTCTGCGATCGCAGTAAGATACTGCTGCCTTGACCTGCCAAGACTCTCATTTATCCTCTCAAGAGTATCCTTGAGGAACGAAGATGCCGCACCCTGCTTGGTGGTGCTGCCAACCTCCTCGTTGTCAAAGACAAGATGCATTGCCACGTAGTCTTTTGGCTTGGCCTCAAGAAATCCCTCAAGGCTGCAGTATACACACTCCTGGTCATCGAGCCTTGAACTTGCGATGTACTCGCCGCCTGCCCCCCATACTGAAGGCTTAACCCTGTTATACAAAAAGAGGTCATGGCTCAGGATACTCTCTCTCTTAACTCCTGCTGCCTCTGCAACAATGTCAAAGAACTTACCCTCCGAATCCTTGTCGCCAAAAAGCGGAAGCATATCCTTTTGAGCGTTGTACTTGTAACCGTCGTTGGCCTCCCTGTTCATATGGATTGCAAGGGAGGGGAGCATCAGAAGGTCCCTGTCAACGTTGACAAGATACGACTCAGGCTTGCCCTTATTCTCAACAATGAGCCTGCCTGCAACGGAAAGAGGTCTGTCAAACCATGGAGCACACAGCATTCCGCCGTACTTCTCCACATTAAGCCTCACGTAGGCGCCCAGGGATGGCATCTCAGGGTTCTCCTTGATCTTGAAGGACGGAGAATCACTGTGGCTTGCGATCATATGAAAGCCTTTGAAGTTCTTTTTCGGAATTTTAAAAGAGATGATGGCGGAGTCATTTCTTGTCACGAAATAGTTTCCGCTTTTAAGGCTCCACTCCTCTGTCTCCTTAAGCTCCGTGAAATTTCTTTTTAAGAGTTCTTCCCTGATCCTGCCTGCGACATGAAAAGCTGTGGGACAGGAATCAATGAACTCAAGCATACGCTCAGTAATCGTTTCTTTCATTTTCGTACCTCACTTGAAAAAATAGTATATCATATTTGTAATAAATGTGTTAAAATGTAAGCACTTACATTTCTAGAAAACATTTATTTATGGAGATTCCCCTATGACAAGAGAAGAAACCTACGGAATGCTTAATGAGTATGTGGACTATCTTTTGGAGAAGTCAGACGCAGAGCATCCATTCTGGAACAAAGAAAAGATCCTTCAGGGCAAGGCCAACAGCTGGAACTACATTGACGGCTGCATGATAACCGCAGTGCTCTCCCTCTACGAAATGACGGGGGATAAAAAATATCTCGAATTTGCAGATTCCTTTGCAGGCTGGTTTGTTCAGGAGGACGGCACGATCAAGACCTACAGCCCCGAGGAGTACAATCTGGACAATATCAATCCCAGCAAGAACCTTTTCAGACTATATGACCTGACAGGAAAAGAGAAATACAGAAAGGCCATGGATACGGCGAGAAGCCAGCTCGACACCATGCCAAGGACAAAGGCCGGCAACTTCTGGCACAAGAAGATCTACCCCTACCAGGTTTGGCTTGACGGCATGTACATGGCTCAGCCCTTCTACATGGAGTATGAGCGCCGCTACAACAAGATGCAGGGCTGCCTTGATTCCTTCAGACAGTTTAAGAATGTGGAAGCACTTATGAAGGACAAGAATACAGGTCTCTACTACCACGGCTACGACGAGAGCAGAGAAATGTACTGGGCAGACAAAGAGACAGGTCTTTCACCCAACTTCTGGCTCAGGGCCCTCGGCTGGTTCACGGTTGCCCTTGTTGACACTGCCGAAGCCATGGACGAGTCCATGTACTACGAGTACAGATATCTTCAGACCATGTTAAAAGACCTGGCGGACTCCCTCATCCCCTTCCAGGATGAGAGCGGAATGTTCTATCAGGTTGTTGATAAAAAAGACGATCCCAGAAACTACCTCGAGACATCAGGCACTGCACTTATTGCCTATGGTCTCTTAAAGGGCGTACGTCTGGGATATCTTCCAAAGAGATTTGAAGCGACAGCCATGAAGGCCTTCGACGGTATCACCGACAAGTACCTTGGCCGCAACGAAGACGGAACCCCCAAACTTGGCGGCATCTGTCTTGTGGCAGGACTTGGCGGTTCCCAGCACAGAGACGGCTCTTTGGAGTATTACTTCTCAGAGCCCGTTGTGGAGAACGAGGCCAAGGGCGTTGCTCCTCTTATACTTCTTTACACCGAGATCTTAAGACTCAATAAGTAAGAATCCTTTCAAAGACAGGTATTTCTTCCAAAGGTGCATCTGCAGTGATCAGCTGTCCGCCTTCAAAGGTCAGTCCGCTGCCATACCGCTTCCAGCTGCATCCCTTTGGAAGGTATACCTGTCTTTTTCTTGCACCGTATTCAAACACCGGCGCTACCAGATATTTATCTCCGAACATATACTCATCTTCTGCCTCCCAGGCCGTCTCATCCTCCGGAAATTCGTAGAAGAGAGTTCTCATTACGGGGCTTCCGTCTTCATGGGCCCTGATCATGATGCCTCTTAAATACTCCCTCATAGACTCGCGAAGCGATATGTACTTTTTACATATCTCAAGGACCTCGCTTCCGTAGCTCCATATCTCATTGGGGGCACCGGACCTGCAGGCTGCACCGCCGCTGACACCCACCTGGGGCTGACGCGGCTGCCTGTCTCCGTGAAGTCTCATGACCGGCAGAAAAGCTCCCCACTCAAACCATCTTGCAAAGAGTTCCCTGAACACGGGATCTCCTGGATCACCTCCGTGGAATCCCCCAATGTCCGTTGTCCACCAGGGTATTCCCGCCAAACCCATATTAAGGCCCGCAGAGAGCTGGTCTCTCATACTCTCAAAACTTGAAGCAATGTCACCTGACCAGACAAGAGCGCCGTATTTCTGGCTTCCGGCCCAGGCGCACCGCAGGAGATTGACTATATTTTTCTGGCCCTGCGCTTCCATGCCTTCATAGAAAGTCCTTGCATACTCCACAGGATAGATATTGCCGACTTCCAGGTCTGTTCCCAGAAAGTATCTGTAATTGTCAAAATCGTAAACGGTGTATTCAGGCTCAGCTTCATCCAGCCAGAAGGTCTTTATCCCAAGTTCGTAGTAGTTCTTCCTGACCTTGTCCCACAGATACTCTCTTGCGCCGGGATTAGTTGCATCATAATGTATGGTGGCACCCATGAAATTAAGTCCTGTCCTGAAGCCTCTCTCTGTGCGGATCAGGTACCCTTTTTCCATCATTTCATCAAAGTTCTCACTCTCCCTGTCAACCGTGGGCCAGATGGATACCATGAGTTCCGTTCCCATGTCACTTAGCTCTTTTACCATAGCCTTAGGGTCCGGCCAGTAGGTACTGTCAAACTTCCACTCACCCTGCTTTGGCCAGTGAAAGAAATCACAGACTATCATATCAAGTGGAATCCCCATCTCATTATACTTTCTCGCTACCCCCAGCAGTTCATCCTGAGTCTGATACCTCAGTTTGCACTGCCAGAAGCCAAGACCGTACTCGGGCATGACAGGCACGGTTCCGGTGACATTTGCATAGGCATGCACAAGCTCAGCCGGGGTATCGCCTACCGCAAGCCAGTAATCGATATACCTGGTGGAATAAGCTTCAAAACTCATTATGTTCCTGCCAAAGACAGCTCTTCCAATCGCAGGATTATTCCACAGAATGCCGTACCCAAGCGATGAGACTGCAAATGGTACACTGGCCTGTGAATTTCTGTGGGCGAGCTCAAGATCGCACCCCTTGAGCTCAAGGTTTCTTTGCTGATACTGTCCCATTCCATAGATCTTCTCATCTGCAGAGAGGGATTCAAAGCGCATGGTCACATGATAGTCCCCTGCAACATTCGGCTTAAACTCTCTTCCCTCAACCTCAATGGCGCTGCACTTTTGATCTGTTATATCTCTTCTGTTACGCCAGTACTCCTCAAAGACTTTGGTTCCATCCGCCTTGCAGACGGTGATCTTGCCGCCGGCCGAAAGAGCAAGTTTCAGATTTCCGTTTTGCAGCACCGCTCCATTTTCCAGGATCTCTATCTGTGCCTTTTCCTTCTGAGGCTTAGTAAGCGCCCAGTCAGTTCCAGGCATGACAGCCTGTCTGGTGGAACGGACCCTGACAGCATTTGGCCCCCAGGCCTCGATCCAAAGTTCCTCTGCATCATAGTGATATATAAGTCTCTGCCCCTCAATTCTAAGCATATTTGCAATTCCCCTCTTCATGTACCTTCACAACTGCTATTAGTACTGCACTGTTCACTCCAAAGCACAAAAAGGTCACTCCTTCTCGCGCAGCCACACCCTCATCTCGTTGGGGCCCCTGTTGGCCCATGCGTAATACGGTATCATCTTTATCCTTGCCGGCGCCGTGGCATCAGCTTTGCTGCTCCTGTAAAGGCCACCGGTTTCTGTATCCAGGATCCTGATAGCTTCAGCCTCAATAGTGCCAACACCCTCCAGCAGCTGCTCCTGCCAGCTGTAGGTTAGGGGCGCTGATTTTGGAAGCATCAGAAGATGCAGTTTGTCCCCGTTATCTACTCCCTCTGCACAGTAAACCAGAGGACCTCTTGCGATACATACCTTACCTGTGTCCTCTGAAACAAGAGGACTTGCATACCACCTCTTTGGAGTCATATCAAGGCTAAGTTCAATCTCAGTAACGCCGCCTCTGCACTCCACATACCAGAAGCCTCTGTCTGCTGTTACAGTACATTCAGGATCAGGGCTCTTATCGGCGCCCCGGTAAACCTCTCCGCTGACCACATCAGCCCAGCCCGGAATTCTTACGCCAACCCTCACTGTTTGAGAAGTCCTGTTATCTGCATGGATCATGATCCGGCCACTTCTCGGATAATCCGCATCTATTGTTACCCTGACTTCTCCGTCCTCATATTCCCTTTCCATCTCGGACCTGATAAACAGATTGACCAGAATGTCCCTTCCCGCCTCTGAATACACATAGTCCTCAACTGAAGCGATGAGCCTTGCAAGATTTGGAGGGCAGCATGCGCATCCCAGCCAGTCCGGGCGGACCACCTTGACGTGGCTCTTTGTCGGGTCTTTCCCGGACTTCTCAGGAACCACCTCCAGCGGATTTACGTAGAAAAAGTGTCTTCCGTCCAGGGCCATTCCTGCAAGAGCTGTGTTGTAAAGAGCTCTTTCCATGACGTCTCCGAACTCTCCATCGCTCCTTAATCTCAGCATCTGCCTTGCAAAAAAGATAAGTCCTATCGATGCGCAGGTCTCGCAGTACATGGTGTCGTTTGGAAGGTCATAGTCAAGAGTAAAAGACTCACCGTTAACCGTTGATCCGATGCCTCCGGTGATGTACATCCTTCTGTCCGCAATGTTTCTCCAAATCCTTGTGCAGACTGCTTCCAGATCCTTATTGCCTGTGGAAGCCGCCACATCTGCAAGGGCTGTGCACATATACACCAGCCTCACCGCATGGCCTTCCGCAGTGTCCTGTTCAAGGACCGGTGCATGGATCTGAAAGTATGACAGAGGCGCATTATAAAGTCCTCCGATCGCCGGCTTACCAGTGTCCTGTCTGAACTGTCTTTTGAAGAAATCAGGATCCTGCCCCCTCTGCAAAAGAAAATACTCAGCCAGTTTCATGTACCTCTCACACCCGGTGAGGTGATAGAGTCTCATAAGCCCTATCTCCACCTCCTCGTGACCGTCGCACCCGTGTATCTTGCCTTCCTCCGGGCCAAAAGTGGCATCGATGTGATCCGCAAGCTTCACCGCAATGACAAGAGCCTTTGAGCTCCCCACTTCGCCTGCTCCTTCGCCCTTTTTGCTGCGGCAGGATACAGTTGCCTCGTGATAGGCAACTGCCGCCTCGATAAAATGCCCTGCACAGTACAGCTCATGGCTCTCTCCAAGACGCTTATACTTGTGGTCAGGCTCCTTGATAGTAAAATACGTATCGAGATACCCGCTCTTTTCCTGGGCATCACCAATGAGATCCACCACCTCGTCTGTTATCTTCTTAAGCTCTTCATCCGGGTGGTTCTTAAGGGTATAGGCTGCTGCCTCCAGCCACTTGTAAACGTCACTGTCCTGGAATACCCAGCCATAGTGCTCCCCCCTGGTCCTTCCGGCCGCTATCCTGAAGTTCTCGATGGCATGGCTCTTTTCACTGGGAATTGATGCATCATTTCTTTCCTTTTCAATCCTGATATCAATGTCGTCGTTTAAGACCTTCCACTGATACGGTATCATCCGGGTCCGCACAAGTTCCTTGTACCTGTTCCAGAATGTATCGTTTACAACGGTTTTCATACCCTCTTCTCCCTTCACAAACCTGATATTTTGAATAATAGTACTATATTAAGTACGGGCAGAGATAGCTCTCTGCCCGCATAAAATATTGCATTTTCCTGCTTTTTATTCAGCTTAAAAGCTCAGTTTCCCAGTATTGAGTCTATTGTCGCCTGTGCCTCTGCAGCTGCGGCATCAGGTGCGCTCTCACCTGTTATGACCTTGTTGAATGCAAGAGAGATAGCATCTGAAATGTCAGTCCACTCAGGAAGAGGTCCTCTAGCGTTTGCATATTTCATCTCATCTACAAATACCTGATATACCGGATCGCCCTTGAACTGTGTCTCTGCTATCCTGGAATCAGATGAGATGTATCCCATGTGATCCATCATGTAAAGACAGGTATCTCCGCTGGTTGCATACTGAAGGAATGCGATAGCTGCTTCCTCGTTGCCGCCTGCTATTACTGCGTAGTTCTCTCCGCCAAGTCCGGAAGCCTGCTGCTTGTCCTGAGGAATAGGAGCAACGTTCCAGTTGAGGTCAGGAACTTCCTGACGCATTGTAGGGATCTGCCATGTTCCGTTGATCATCATTGCAAGGTTGCCGGATATGAACTGGTTCATGGTATCGCCCTGTGTCCAGTTGATGGCTTCCTTGGGGAATGCACCGGATTCTACAAGGCTCTTCTCGAACTCAAGTGCCTTGATCCCGCCCTCAGAATTGATCTCATATGATGTCTGGCCGGTTGACCATACCCATGGCAGGAAGTTGAAGGTTCCCTCTTCGTTCTGAAGTGCGCAGTGGGCAAATCCGTATACATTGCCCTTCGTTGTCTTCTTCGCAACATCCAGAAGCTCATCCCAGGTTGCAGGAACTTCGCAGCCTGCTTCCTTAAGCATATCCTCATTGTAGAAGAGAACCAGGTCATTGCTTCCGAAAGGAACTCCGTAGAGTCGTCCGTCGAGGGTGCAGGAATTAACAGGTCCCGGATAGTAGCTGCTCACATCAAATCTGTCTGTGATGTCAGCAAAGATTCCCATTGCTGCATAAGAAGCATGGTCAGGGTTATCAAGGATTACAATGTCAGGAAGTTCTCCTGCAGATGCTCCGATGGAAAGCTGTTTTTTGAAATCAGCAAAGGGAACGTATTTAGCCTGAACCTTGATGGCTGACTGCTGGTTGTTGAACTCCTGAATGATATGATCAAGAGCTTCCTGATGTCCGGCCGTCTCCCAGTAATACCAGATGGTTACATCACCCGAAGCATCATCGGATGCAGGAACAGGATCTGCTTCTTTTTCAGTAACAGCCGCTGTTTCTGTCTTTGTCTCAGTTTCCCGTGTTGCCCCCTGGACCTCAGATTCTGTTGTCTGTGCTGCGGATCCGCAGCCTGCCATCATGGAGACTGCCATAACGGCACTAAGTACTGTAGCCAATAACTTCTTTTTCATGTGACCCTCCTTGTTTGTTCAGTACATTATAAGTTTTGCTTACAATGGAATTATCTCCCATAAGTAAGGAGTATAAAACTCAACAAAACTTAAAAAGGATGAATTTTCTAATCTGTTTTTCTCCTGAGTGGAATTTCAATAACAATGCGGCTCCCCTTCTCCATGCCGGGCACTGCTGTGATCTTCCCATCTTTCCCGTAGTACATCTCAAGCCTTGTGACCACGTTACTTATTCCGATATTGGTGCTGCCCCTTAGCGTCTCAAAATCCCGGTTGTTGATCTTAACTATCACTTCCGGATCCATGCCTTTGCCGTTGTCTTCTATGGTTATCTGAAGAGATGCGTCAGTGCAGTTTACATATACGCTGAGTCTGGCATCCTCCTGCTCGGCAGAAAAGCCGTGCTTTATCGCATTCTCGATAAAGGGCTGCAGCAGAAGCTTGTGCACTATCGCCGACTGCGCATCAGGCTCCACAAAGGCATTGTAGGAAAAGCTGTTCTTGACCCTGTACTGCTGAAGATAAATATATTTCCGAAGCCACTCCATCTCATCTTTGATGGTGACCTCGCCGTTGCTGTTTACTATGGCATAGCGCAGGATATTGGCAAGTGCGCTTATGGCATTGCTTATGTCATATTCATCCTTGTCTATGGCCATCCAGTTGATAGTATCCAGAGTGTTATACAGAAAGTGCGGATTGATCTGTGCTTCAAGAGCTGCTATCTGTGCTTCCTGCTGATTCTTAAGAGCAACATTGAGCCTTGTCATCATGTCGTTAAAGGCATCGGCTATGGTCTCGATCTCCGCCGGCATCGCCCTGTCTTTTCCCGCACGGACTGAGAGGTTTCCGTCTCTGGCCTGCTTCATTCTCCCCGTGACGTAGTGGACTGATTTGACAAGATTGGCAGAAAGCCCTGTGGACATGAGGACAACCACCACCATGACTAGCACGCCCACTATCGCTGTTAGAAAGAGCTGCCTTCTCTGGAGGCGGGAAAGCTCTGACAGGCTCGTGACATTTACCACGTCCCAGGATAGCTTATCATCGTGCATCAGAAATACCGAAGCTTCTTTTGCCAGCTGCGGATAGTTCTTTCTCAGGAAAAGATCATAGTCAGAAAGCCTTTGTTCATCCGGAAGGCTCATGTCAGTCACCGCCGTCCCGATAATCCCCGACTCATCTCCGAAGGTGACGATCCTGCCCCTGTCATCCACAAGAAAGTTAAATATCCTGGTATCATCGCTGGAATTCTGGCAGATATCCTTAAGGAAATCCTCGTCGATGCTCACGATCACAACTCCGCAGTCCTTGGCAAGGGACTTGTAATCGATTATTCTGTGCGCCAGGTGAAAGAGGTAGTAATCTCTTTTGGCAAAGTTGGTGCCAAACTCCGTGGGATAAAGGTGAACTGTGTTGTCCCCGGATATATCTTCATAGAGCTCGTCCCCGGTCTTACTGAAATTGTCCATCCAGGAGCTTCTGTAGGTTGTAGGGGCCATCTGCTCATAGGTCACAAGCTCACCCCTGGGAGTTATGACAGTGACAGCTCTTATGTAATCCTTGGTATAAAGCAGGGAACTCATAAAGCGACGCATCTGGTTTACAGCCACCGCCTCGTTGCTGCCCTCGTCGATCTCAAACACCCACTTTACCATGTTGTCGTCCGTATAGAGCTGATAGAGTACATCCTCATAGGCGCCAAGGGAAATGTTAAGATTGTTGTCCAGCTGTTTTAAGCTGCTCTTTGACATCATCTCAGTGTTACGCGAAAGAGTCACAGACATGCTTATATAGGAAAAGACTCCCAGGATAATAATCGGGAGCATTGAAGTCAGAATAAAAACTCTGATAAGTCTGTTGCGCAGGCTCGTTTTTTTCATACTTATCTCCACCCCAAAATGAAAAATCAGAGGATCATATCTCCTCTGATTATCATATATTCCGCGGGCCTTCCTTTCAAGATTTATCCTTTTACGGCGCCGTTTGTCATACCGCTTATTATATAGTTCTGCATGAAGATGAAGATCAGTGTGACCGGTATGATGGCAACTATCGCAAAGGCTGTAAGGTAACTCCACTTGGTCCCGTACTGGCCCATGAAATTAAAGATGCCTGCGGTGATAGGTCTTTTCTCCTGATCAAGAATAAAGGTCATTCCGTACGCCAGATCTCCCCAGGCATAGAGGAAGGAAAAGATAGCGCAGACGATCACGCCCGGCTTGGCCACCGGAACTAGGATCTTCATGAAGGCCATCATCCTCGTACATCCATCTATATAGGCAGCTTCCTCAAGGGCTTTCGGGATCGATGCAAAGTAGTTCTTAAGTATGAGCACCGAGAAAGGGATTCCGATGGTTGCATCAGAAAGGACAGGCGCCCACCAGGTGTTGTAGATCTTCATATTCCTGAACATTATGAACATAGGCGTCAAAAGAACTGATACCGGCAGCATCTGTGTTACCAGAAAACCAAGGAGCATCGCTTTTCTGCCGATGAACCTGTATCTTGCGATGGCATAGGAAGCAGGAACCGCAAGGACTACAGCGATAAGCATTGCACCCGTTGATATCACAAAGCTGTTAAAAAATGACTTGAACATGTTGAAGTCGCCGTTCTCTATCTGAGCCGCATAGGACCTGGTGTTGAGTTCATGAGGATACCAGGTAGGCGGTATCTGGAATATCTCTTTTTCGGTCTTAAACGATGTAATCAGTGTCCAGAATAAGGGAAAAAGCAGAAGTATGAGTATCACCACGGATACAGCGCACAGTATTATATTTCTCTTTCCGGTTATTTTTTTCTCGTCCATCATTCTTCCTCCCCCTGCATTGTGATCTTGAGATATAAAAGTCCCACAACAAACAGTATCAGAAACAATACGTTAGCAACTGTGGATCCTTTGCTGTACTGGAACAGGTCAAAGGAAAGCTTGTAGGAATAAGTGGAAAGAAGGTGCGTGGAATTGACAGGTCCTCCTTCAGTCATGACATAGACAAGGTCATACACCTTGAAGGTGTAGATAAATCCAAGGACCAGCACCGACTCAATTGTCGGACGAAGCAGCGGCAGAGTTATCTTTATAAGCTGCTGCCAGCTGTTTGCCCCGTCAACTGAAGCGCTCTCGTAGAGCTCCTGTGGGATAGTGGTAAGTCCGGTCGCAAGAAGTATCGTATTAAAGGGAATTCCTATCCACACGTTGGCAGCCACAACCGCTATCATGGCAGTTCTCGGCGTTGTGAGCCACTCCACGTTATTCTGGATAAGGTGCAGGCACTTCAGGATATAGTTGATGATCCCGACGTCTGTGGAGAACATGAATTTGAACATCAGCGCGGTGACAGTCATGGGCATCATCCAGGGAATCATGGTAAGTCCTCTGACTGTCTTGGCAAATGTGAAGTTCTTATTGAACAAAAGAGCAAGCAAAAATCCTATAAGGAACTGGAATATCAGACAGTATATGGTGAACTTCAGCGTGTTCCCCATAGCCTTTAAAAAGACTTCGTCTTTAAAGATCTGCAGATAATTGGCAAAACCTACGAAGTGCTTCGTCCCGTGCACGAGGTTTTTAACCGATACGTCCTGAAAGCTCAGGACCAGATTGCTCAGTATCGGGTATCCCACAAAGATCAGCATATATAAAAATGCAGGAAGTATGAACAACAGTCCTGCATTTTCATATCTGAAAAATTCCTTTACTTTTTTCATCTTCTTCCCCTTTTCAATATCTCTTTTTCTAAATAATACACAGGAAAAAGACAACTCAAAACACAATAAATCTGAAAAAGGTAGAAAATCCTAAGGTTGTTTTCTTATCACTTTAAAGACTTTCTGTACTCGGCAGGGAGCCTTCCCGTCACATCCCTGAAGACCTTGCTGAAGTACTTGGGATCTGAATACCCCACTCTTTCGGATATCTCCTTGAGCTTCATGCCGGTACCCACCAGAAGCTCTTTGGCCTTGCCGATCCGGTAGTTTCTGATGTATGTGCTGAAGGTCTCACCGGTCTCTTTGTGGAACTGGGTCCCAAGGTACTCGGGAGTGATCCCCAGTCTCTCCGCGATCTCATCGAGGGTTATGCCCGTGTGGTAGAACTCATGGATCATACTCTTGGCGCGGCGTACAGTCAAAGTCTCGGCGTCGGAAACATCTTCGGTATCCTTAAGCATATCCAGGATGTCACTGCAGACTGCCGAGAGCTCAGAGCGAAGCTTGGCATTCATTATGCCATCAAGGAGCTTTTGCTGCTGAAGCCCTGCCACTTTTTTGTTGCCGATATCCTTGGCGATCTCGATAATGGACCAGATAAACCTGACAAAGCATTCCTTTATCTCCCTTGGGTCATAGACCTTCCCGTCGTGCAGCGTGCCCTCAAATTCATCCATGAGCTCTTTTTCCTGAGAGAAATTGCTTGCACAGATGGCAGTCTTCATCCTCGCTTCAAGTTCCTGAGGATATACGAACAGAGCTGTCTGCACCTGGGTTATCTTGGGGTAGGATATGAGAACGTCTTTTTCAAAAGAGATATTCCAGTCCATGTACGGGAACAGATTGCTTACAGCTGCACTTATCCCCGCAAGTCCCTGACATTCCGTAAAGCCCATGGCAGAGCTTCCGGCAAGCCTGGAAAGAAGCTGATACTGTATCCACCTCTCAAAGTCGGTGGCGCTGTTGTATTTATAAACAATGACAATAAGGGATTTTCTATATTCCACATCCAGGATCAGATAGCTGATATCCTCGTAAAAAGACAGTGATCTGGCCAGGTCTTTCTGTTCAGCCGCCGCACGGCTCTCATACTGCGATCCGAGGTAGTCGCACAGAAGTATGAATTTCTGACTTCCGATGATGCCGTAGTTCCTTAGAAGATACTTTTCAACCTCTTCATCAGCAGACATGCGCCCGCCAATGATCTCTCTCATAACCTGATCCAGCGTTCCCACTGCCTTGGGCTTTTTCCTTTTATCCTCTTCAATCTGATGCCTGATGTTCTCAAGAGCTGTTGAAAAGTCAGATATATTGAGTGGCTTTAAAAGATATT
>JAEEGL010207907.1_pt1 | contig 12976 bp, 5 predicted proteins | sample 9134231 | NCBI WGS metagenome assembly JAEEGL01 (sample SAMN16246548, study PRJNA631951) | gut metagenome | biome: gut microbiome; feature: rumen; material: fiber-attached | host: Bos | place: Iran: Karaj | collected 2018-10 | reverse complement strand
CGCACTTTGTCGATGTTTTCCGCGAAGGCCGCGCAGATGCCGCCCTTGCCGCAAGCATTTTCCACTTCAAGGAAATTGAGATTGCCGACTTGAAGAAATATCTGAAAGAGAACGGGATAAGCGTGAGGATTTGATGGACGACGGACTACAGACTACGGAATCAGGATTTGCTATGAACCTCAAGGCTGTAATGTTTGATATGGACGGCGTCATCTTCAACAGTATGCCGCTGCACGCGAAGGCTTGGGTTAAGGCTTTCGCCGAAGTGGGTGTCGATTTTACTGAGTATCAGGTGTATCTGAACGAAGGCCGCACCGGCGCCGACACCATCGACGAGCAGTTTGTGAAGTTTTTCGGCCGCCACAGCACCCCCGACGAGCAGCAGGAAATATACCGCATCAAGAGCGGTTTTTTCCGCCAGATGCCCGCTCCCAGCCTCATCGACAATATCACCGATGTGGTGCGGTTTCTGGCCGACAGCGGCATTGCGCGCACCATAGTGACCGGCTCCGGCGAAAGCTCCACCCTCGACCGTGTGGAGCGCATCTTCGGGCCGATGTTCAGCCGCGAGCTGATGGTTACCGCCCGCGATGTGAAGCACGGCAAGCCAAACCCCGAGCCGTATCTGATGGGACTGCGGAAACTTGGCGTTCAGCCCGGTGAGGCCGTTGTGGTTGAGAATGCGCCGCTGGGTGTGAAAGCCGGCCGCGCCGCCGGAGTGTTCACCATTGCCGTCAACACCGGCATTTTGAGCCGCTCCGACCTTGAGGCCGCCGGAGCCAACCTGGTGCTCGACAATATGTTACAGTTGAAAGACACGCTGGCGGAAATGATTGGAGATGATGAGAATGAGAAATAAAAACGAAAAAAAATATAACGGACGCACAAATGATGAAAAATGCGGACGCACGCTGTGCGTCTCTACAAATAAAACGGACGCGATGAATCGCGTCCCTACAATTGATAATTTAAAAATCCTAAATTCTAATTTCTAAATCCTAAATGACAATGACACCAGATTTTGACAAAGACCCGAACGGATTGCTGCCGGCAATTGTTCAGGACGCCAACACGGGCAAAGTGCTGATGCTGGCCTATATGAACCGCGAATCGTATGAGCTGACGCTGAAAACTGGCAAGGCCACCTTCTACTCGCGCAGCCGCAAGCAGTTGTGGCTCAAGGGCGAGACGTCGGGGCATTTTATGATGGTGAAGCAGGTTTTTCTCGACTGCGACCTCGACACCATTCTTGTGAAAGCTGAACCTTGCGGCCCCGCCTGCCACACGGGCGCTGAAAGCTGCTTTTTCAATGAGGTGAAGATGTAAGGTTGGTTTTCGCTGACGCGAGAATTTGAAACAAAATTTTAATAAAAATTCATAAAAAATTGATTTTAAAATTTTGCATATTTTTTTGAATTAATTTTCTAAAAATTTCCGTCCGAAGGACGCATAAACATAAAGGCAATCGCACACAAAAAGGCCGGTGAACCTTAATCCACCGGCCTTTTTGTTATAGCAGCGTAACCGCCGTTTCTATTTCAGTTTCTCCAAAATCTCACGCATCTGCGCTTTCAGCTCGTCTATCTCCTTCTGCTGGCTCTCGATGATGGCCTGCTGCTCCTTCATTGCTTCGATGAGCACAGGTGTGAGTTTTGAGTATTCTACAGCCTTGTAGCCGTTGGGGTCTGTTAAAACCACTTCTGGCAATATTGTTTCAATTTCTTGGGCAATGATACCTATCTGCTTCTTGTCATCGAATGAATAAATCATAGTACTATCATCCTCCATTGTGTTTGGCATTGCCATTAGTTCTTCTTTATTCTTCCAATAGTAGCTTACGCCACGCAGTTTCAGCACTTTATCCAACGCGCCACCAAGTTGTTGAACATTCTTTTTAAGGCGCATATCAGATGAAGAACCGAGTGTGCCGTATATACTACCATTAGTTACCCTGACGTCGCCATAAAAATATCCACCATAAGTGGTTCCCCTTGCGTAAATGCCATAATTATTGGCATTTGTGCCTTGTGCTCTTGCATAAATGCCATAATTTGTATTGGTGTATGTCTCGTCATAGCCGTTAGCGTTAACAGAACCTCTTACACCATAATTCGTCTTTCCTGCGGTTGATGTTCCAGCGCCATTTGCTACTCCGTAGACACCATAATTGAGTCCGGCACCTGATGATGTTCCGTAAACTCCGTAATTGTATGATGCGCTGGTACTTTCAGCACTTCCATACAAACCATAGCCTGTACCAGTAGCTCCATTATTGATACTCTTCAAACCCTGAGTTGTTGAATATGCATAACTGTTTGTAATATTCACAGTGGTTACCGAAGTGCTATTGGTAAAATTGCCATATCTGCCATAAATGTTATTCCAACGGTATGTGGTATTTCCCAAATTATAACTCTCTGTGGTTGTAGGCATTATATTGCCCCCAGTGGTTAATGCTCCGTTTATAGTTGTATTTCCGTTTTTGAGAACAACCAAGGCATCGCTCTTAATTAGCTGTTGCACTTTGTTTTTTCCGTTGCCATTTCCAATAACAAACAGTCTGTCGTTTTCGTTCCATTCTGTTGTACTATTGGGTGTTGGTGTTGTGTTTTGTTGACCCACAACAAATTCACCATACGAACTTGCTGTTACATTATTACCTATGGCAAATGAATATGCACCGCTGGCAGTTGCTTTTGTTCCAATGGCAATTGAATATTCTCCGCTGGAAGTTGGACTTGGACCGATAGCTATAGATGCCAAACCTGTTGCTCTAGGAGCATCTGTTATTATAGGTAGACCACCTGTAGTGTTCATCATAATTCGACCGCCTATTGCTATAGCATTATCACCTGATGCTTGGGCACCTATACCCATGGCCATCGAATACCAACCAGATGATTTTGAACAAGCACCCATTGCAATAGACCCATAACCACTTGAAACCGTTTTATTTGTAGCCGTTAAGAATCCACTACTTAGGCATAAAGAGTGACTGCCATTTGCTTCGCCAGCATAACCGATTGAAATTGACGATTCACCAGTTGCATCGGAACCGTTACCGATTGCCGTAGATAAACTTTTGCTTGCATAACAATCATATCCTAATGCAACAGAATTCTCGCCAGCGGCAGTAGAATTATTACCCATAGCAAAAGCACCAGTATTTGAGGCTCTTGCTTTTCGTCCAAACGCATAGGAAAAATCACCAGATGCTATTGGATTAGTTTTTTGACTTAATTTATCCATATCAGTATTACATCCTATAGCAAAGCTATATGCACCGCTTGCAATAGCTTCTTTTCCTATAGCATAGCTGCCTGGGCCACTTGCAATTGCTTCTTGTCCTATAGCATAGCTGCCGATGCTTGAGGCTTGCGCCGAATCGCCAAAAGCGTATGCGCTTGCTTTTGATGCATTTGCTTTTCTACCTAAAGAGTAAGAATTTGCCGCTGAAGTTGTAGCATTCTCGCCAATGGCTACCGAGCTTGCGCCTTTTGCCTTGCTATCGACACCGAATGCCATAGCTTTTTCGGCCGTTGCTTTTGCCTGATAACCGAATGATGTGGCGTAGCTTGATGAAGCTTTCGATTTATAGCCCAATGCAACTGTGTAGTTTGCCGATGCTGTATCTGTGAAGCCAAAAGCCACAGACGCTGAACCTGTGGCTCTCGATTGATAGCCGCCGGCTATTGAGTAAGTTCCTGAGGCCGTTGACCCCGAACCCATTGCTGTTGAGTATTGGCCGGAGGCACTGGTGGTTGAACCCATAGCGGTTGAATATGGGCCTGAGGCAGTTGTGCTTGAACCCATTGCAGTGGCCGATGTGCCCGAGGCTGTGCTGGTTGTACCTAACGACATAGACTTTGAGCCTGTTGCTTTTGCCTGGTAGCCCATTGCGGTGGCGTATAAAGCTGTTGTGGCAGCTGACGCTGTGACCTTTGCCTGATAACCAATTGCGGTAGAGTATTTACCAGTAACCTCTGAGCCGTAACCCAACGCGGTTGAATAATCAGAGCTGGTAGTAACTTTCGACAGGTAGCCCAAAGCCACCGACGCCAAACCGCGAGCCTCCGAATTGTAGCCGCCTGCAATTGAATTAGCTCCCGATGCCGTTGAACCCGAACCCATAGCGGTGGACGCTGTGCCCGAGGCTGTTGAGCTTGAGCCCATTGCCGTTGCCGATTGGCCCGAAGCCTTCGATTGGTTGCCAAAAGCCATCGCATACGAGTTTGTTGATTTTGCCTGGTTGCCAAAGGCTGCGGCCGATATTCCCGCCGCTTTCGATTGGTAACCCATTGCAACAGAGTAGCTGTAAGATGCGGTATCCTGATAGCCCATTGCCACGGCGCCGGTCGATGTGGCGCGCGACTGATAGCCGCCTGCTATTGAATACTGGCCCGAAGCCGTGGTGCTTGCGCCCATTGCTGTGGACGACTGCCCCGAAGCGGTTGAGCTGGAGCCCATTGCAATTGAGGATGCGCCCGATGCTGTGGTGCTTGAACCTAAAGCGGTGGCGTATTGCGCCTGAGCCTTCGAACTGAAGCCCAAAGCCATTGATTGTGAGTTTGTGGCTTGCGCCGATTTGCCGAACGAGTAGGCATTGGCCTGAGTGGCCTGAGCGCCGTCGCCAATGGCTATTGCGCTTGTGTTCGACGCGGTGCTTCCGGTGCCCAGGGCCAACGATTTCTCGCCGCTGGCGGTGTTGCTGTAGCCGAGAGCCACAGCGCCCTGTTTAGTGGCTTTCGACTGGTAGCCGCCTGCTATCGCGTAAGCGCCCGAAGCTGTTGAGCTGTAACCCAACGCGGTGGCACACGAGCCAGAAGCGATTGTGCTGGCGCCCATTGCGGTGGCGTATTGCGCTTGAGCCTTCGAGCTGAAACCGAGCGCCATAGCCTGTGAGTTTGTGGCTTGCGCCGATTTGCCGAACGAGAAGGCGTTGGTCTGTGTTGATTGTGCGCCGTCGCCAATGGCCACCGAGCTTGCGCCCGAGGCTATGGCCGATTGTCCGAACACAAACGAGCTTGCGCCCGACGCCGTCGCCTGGTTGCCTATGGCCGTTGAGTAGTCGCCTGTGGCAACCGACTTGTAACCCATAGCCTGCGAGTATTCGCCTTGCGCTTTGTTCTGAAATCCGGCGTTGAATGAGTTTGTACCAACATCGCCCGAGTTGTCAACTTGCAGATTGCCAGCCATAAAGGCATTCTTTTCAGGATACCAGTAGATGCGGTTCACCGAGTCGAGTGTTTTTGCGCTGGCGGCAAGGTCGATGTTGAAAAGATTGTACGGGTCGCCACCCTTGGCAGCCGAGCGACCGCTCACGGCGAAGCCCGAAGGCTCGTCGCCGCCTTTGCCTGCACCGTAGCCGCCGCGTCCGCTCACGGCAAAGCCCGATGGTGCATTGCCGTCTTTCGAGCCATCGCCGCCATTGATATAGAAGCGTGTGCTGTCGGTGTTGATGGTCATATAGTCGTCGTCGCCGCCCTTGGTGGCGTCGCGGCCGGTTACCACGAATCCGCTGCGACGGGCTTTGCTGTCGGAATCGCCCTCAAAACGCACCTGAGTGCCCTCGGGGTTCACGTTCAGATAGTCGGTGCCGTCGTCCTCCTTGGTGGCGTCGCGGCCGGTTACCACGAATCCGCTGCGGCGGGCCTTGTCGCCGTCGCTACCCTCGAACTGCACCTGAGTGCCTTCGGGGTTCACATTCAGATAGTCGGTCTGCACGCCGTCTTTGGTGGCGTCACGGCCGGTTACCACGAAACCGCTGCGGCGGGCTTTGTCGCCATCGCTTCCCTCAAACTGCACCTGAGTGCCTTCGGGGTTCACATTCAGATAGTCGGTCAGCTCGCCGTCTTTGGTGGCGTCGCGGCCTGTAACCACGAAACCGCTGCGGCGGGCCTTGTCGCTGTCGCTACCCTCAAACTGCACCTGAGTACCGTCGGTGGCCACTTTCAGATAGTTGGTCGGGTCGGTCTTGGTGGCGTCGCGGCCCGTTACCACAAATCCGCTGCGACGGGCCTTGCCGCTCTCCAGCTCATCGTCGATGAAGACTTTCGTACCCTCGTCGTTTACAGCCAGATAGTTGGCGGCGGCGCCATCCTTGGTGGCATCGCGGCCGGTTACCACGAATCCGCTGCGGCGGGCTTTGGCGTCGTTGTCGTCAACGTAAACTTTTGTACCCTCGTCGTTTACAGCCAGATAGTTGTTGCGGGTGCCGTCTTTGGTGGCGTCGCGGCCGGTTACCACGAATCCGCTGCGACGGGCCTTGCTATCGTCGTCATCCACAAACACTTGTGTTCCATCGCCGTTGATGGCCAGGAAGTCGTTGCTTGAGCCGCTCTTGGTGGCGTCGCGGCCTGTTACCACGAAACCGCTTCGGCGGGCCTTGCTCCCGGCAGAGTCATCGACAAAAACCTTGGTGCCTTCGTCGTTCACTGCCAGATAGTTATTGCGTGAGCCGTCTTTGGTGGCATCGCGGCCAGTTACCACGAAACCACTGCGTCGTGCTTTGCCATTTCCTTCATCCACAAACACTTGCGTACCATCGCCGTTGATTGCGAAGAAGTCATTATTCTCACCGTTCTTGGTGGCGTCGCGGCCGGTTACCACGAATCCGCTACGGCGGGCCTTGTCGCTGGCAGTGTCGTCAACAAAAACTTTCGTTCCTTCCTTGTTGACAGCAAAATAGTTATTGGTAGCGCCGTCTTTGGTGGCGTCGCGGCCTGTTACCACAAATCCGCTGCGACGGGCCTTGCCATTACCCTCGTCAACAAACACCTGTGTGCCATCGCCGTTGATGGCAAAGAAATCGTTGGTCTCGCCGCTCTTGGTTGCGTCGCGGCCGGTTACAACGAATCCGCTCCGACGGGCTTTGTCGCTTGCTGTGTCGTCAACAAACACCTTTGTACCTTCAGTGTTGACAGCGAAATAGTTGTTTGCGGCGCCGTCTTTTGTGGCATCACGGCCGGTTACTACGAATCCGCTGCGACGGGCCTTGCCATCGCCTTCATCCACAAACACTTGCGTACCATCGCCGTTGATAGCGAAGAAATCGTTGTTTCCGCCGTCTTTGGTAGCGGCGCGGCCAGTAACCACAAATCCGCTGCGACGGGCCTTGCTGCTGGCGGTGTCGTCAACATAAATGTGAGTTCCGTCGGCGTTGATGGCGAAGAAATCGTTGGTTTCGCCGTCCTTAGTGGCATCGCGGCCTGTAACCACGAATCCGCTGCGGCGGGCCTTTGCCGACTCATCGACATAGACGCGGACGCCCTCGGGGTAAACGGCGAACACGATGTTTCCGTTGCGGTCCTTCACGGCGAACAGAGGCTCGTCGGTGGAGTCGTCGGCTACGGTATCGGCCTTCACGTCGAGTTTCTTAAGAGCAATCTCATCGGTGGCAACCCAGGTTGTGCCGTTGTGCACGAGTGTCTGGCCCTCGCGTCCGGGAACGGGCATACCGTCGCGGCCGTCGCGGCCCGGGTCGCCCTTGTCGCCTTTAAGATTGTAGGCGTACTCCTGCCCGTTGGTGAGAGTCATTGAGACAATGCCGCCCGAGTTGCTGACCGAGGCAATGCCCACGCCGTCAGTACCGTCGGCGCCGGCGTCGCCCTTGTCACCCTTGTCGCCTTTCATATTATAAGAGTATTCCTGTCCGTTGGTCAGCGTCATTGTAACAATTCCGCCGCTGTTGGTCACCGAAGCGATGCCCACGCCGTCGTGACCGGCCGGAGCTTTGAACTCAACCCAGTTGGTGGCGTCGTTTTTCGGTTGTGTCGAAGATTTGACAGCGTTCTGCGCAATCCACATTGAGTTGACAGTGGCGTCGTCTTTGCTTTGCGCGAAGACATAGTCACCGGCGTTGTATTCGGCATTGGCAGCCCAGTTGCCACGATTGGTAAGGCCGACACCCGGGTCACCTTTGTCACCCTTGTCGCCCTTCGGACCTTGCGGACCGGTATCGCCTTTGGCTCCGGTATCACCTTTGTCGCCTTTGGGACCTTGCAAACCCTGCGGGCCTTGGTCGCCCTGGTCGCCCTTGTCGCCTTTGGCACCGGTGTCACCCTTGTCGCCCTTGGCTCCTTGCGGACCGGCAGGGCCTTGCAGACCTTGGTCGCCAGTGTCGCCCTTGTCACCCTTCTCGCCTTTGTCACCTTTCACACCTTGCGGGCCTGCGGAACCTTGCTCGCCCTGGTCACCTTTCTCACCCTGCTCGCCTTGGTCACCCTTGTCACCTTTGGCGCCTTTCTCGCCTTGAATACCCTGCTCGCCTTGGTCGCCTTTATCACCTTTGTCACCTTTGTCGCCTTTCACACCCTGAGGTCCGGCGGGGCCTTGGATACCCTGTTCGCCTTGAGCGCCGGTATCACCCTTGTCGCCCTTGTCGCCTTTGGCACCTTTCTCGCCGGTATCACCCTTGTCGCCTTTCTCGCCGGTTTCGCCGGTATCACCTTTATCACCTTTGTCGCCTTTCACACCCTGAGGTCCGGCGGGGCCTTGGATACCCTGTTCGCCTTGAGCGCCGGTATCACCCTTGTCGCCCTTGTCTCCTTTCACACCCTGCGGTCCAGTTGGGCCTTGAACACCTTGTACGCCTTGGTCACCTTTGTCACCCTTGTCGCCTTTGGGTCCCAAAAGGTTGAAAGCGTAGGTCTGTCCACCTGTCATTGTGAAGGTTACAACGCCAAGCGAGTCTTTCACCACGTTGGCAATGCCGTTTCCTGCAGGTCCGGAAGGAGCCTCAAATTCAACCCAGTTGTCGGCGTCGGCGCGAGGTGCGGTCGAGCCGGATATGTCGTCGTTCTTTGCAATCCACATTGTGTTGATGGTGGCGTCTTTCAGGCTTGGCGCGAAGACGTAGTCACCAGTATTGTATGTGGTGTCGGCAATCCAGGCGCCACGGTTGGTCAGACCAGTTCCGGCCTCACCTCTGTCACCCTTCTCACCTTTCGGGCCTTGGGCACCGGTGTCACCTTTTTCACCCTGGTCGCCCTTGTCACCTTTATCACCTTTCACACCTTGCGGACCGGCGGGGCCTTGAATACCCTGCTCGCCTTGGTCGCCGGTGTCACCTTTATCACCCTTATCACCTTTGGCTCCTTGCGGACCTGTGGGGCCTTGAACACCCTGCTCGCCTTGGTCGCCGGTGTCACCTTTGTCACCTTTCACGCCTTGCGGACCGGCGGGGCCTTGAATACCCTGCTCGCCTTGCTCGCCAGTGTCGCCTTTGGCGCCGGGGTCACCCTTATCGCCTTTCAAGCCTTGCGGACCAGCGGGGCCTTGAACACCCTGCTCGCCTTGCTCGCCAGTGTCGCCCTTGTCGCCTTTATCGCCTTTCGGACCCTGGACGCCTTGAATACCCTGCTCGCCCTGGTCACCTTTATCGCCTTTGTCGCCCTTGTCGCCCTTCACACCTTGCGGACCGGCGGGGCCTTGAATACCTTGCTCGCCCTGTTCGCCAGTGTCACCTTTGTCGCCCTTTTCGCCTTTCGGACCCTGGGCGCCTTGCGCACCCTGCAAACCTTGAGCGCCAGTCTCGCCCTTCTCGCCTTGCGGGCCTTGAGCACCCTGAACACCCTGCAAACCTTGCGGGCCTTGGATACCCTGCGGTCCTTTAACACCTTGGTCGCCCTTGTCGCCCTTCAGGTTGTAGGCGTATTCCTTACCATTGGTTAATGTAAAGGTTACAACTCCGTCGTTGTTGGCGACGGTGGCAATGCCAACGCCAGTTTTGCCCTCGGGAGCTTTGAACTCAGCCCAGTTGCCGATGTCGTCTTTCGGCTGGGCGTCTGATTTTATCGCGTTCTGCGCAATCCACATTGAATTGACAGTGGCATCGGTGCGGCTTGGAGCGAAAACGTAGTCGCCAGCGGCATACGACTGCCCTGTTTTCCAAGTGCCACGGTTGGTGAGGCCTGTTCCCGGCTCACCTTTGTCGCCCTTCTCGCCTTGCGGACCTTGAGGGCCAACCTCTCCAGCGGCGCCGGTGTCACCCTTCTCACCTTTTGGACCTTGCGGACCAATCTGTCCCTGAATACCCTGCGCACCGGTGTCACCCTTGGCGCCTTTGTCGCCTTTCTCACCCTTCGGACCCTGCGGACCGGTCTGTCCCTGAATGCCTTGCGCACCCTGAGCGCCGGTGTCGCCCTTATCGCCCTTGAGGTTGAAGGCGTAAGTCTTACCGTCAGTCATTGTGAAGGTTACGGTGCCGTTAGTGTTGGTGACGTCAGCAACGCCAACGCCGGCTTCTCCGGCCGGAGCCTTGAACTCAATCCAGTTGGCGGCATCGTCCTTCGGGCTTGTCGAGCCGCTGATGCCGTTGTTCTGTGCTATCCACATTGTGTTTTTGGTGCTGTCGGTCTTGCTTGGCGCGAAAACGTAGTCGCCAATGTTGTATGTCTTGCCGGACTGCCAGCCACCGCCGTTGGTAAGGCCGGTGCCGGGATCACCTTTGTCACCCTTGTCGCCTTTCGGGCCTTGCGGACCGGTTGCGCCAGTGTCGCCCTTATCGCCCTTGGCACCTTTGGCACCCTGCGGACCTTCAACACCCTGCTCGCCTTGCACGCCTTGTTCGCCGGCATCGCCTTTGTCACCCTTGTCGCCCTTAGCGCCTTGTGCGCCTTCAGGACCTTGGATGCCCTGCTCACCTTGGTCGCCCTTATCGCCTTTGTCACCTTTATCACCCTTGTCGCCTTTTTCGCCGGGCTGGCCAGAGGCGGCATTGGCCGCAAAATAGGCATACGGCACCGATTGAAGCTTGGTTGAGCCCATATCGGTGTACTTGGTACCGCCTTTGGGGTCCATCTCAACACGCATCCAAACGTTTCCGCCGGCCCAGTCAACATCGTCAAGAGTCTTGCCGTCGGCTGGCGTTCCCGCACCAACAGTTACTGACAGCAAACCATAGGCGTTTGTGACAGCCGTGTGCGTTTCACGGTACATCACCTGCCGGCCGTTTTCGTCAGTCAGCGTTATGCGCAAGCCTACCTTGGTGTTGGCAAGCAGTTCTCCTTGCGCGTCTCTAACTACAGCTTGATAGCTGAATCCATCGTTTTGGGCGTTGGCGATTGCCGTTGAAAGCACTATCGCCGCCATTGTCATTAACATTGATTGGATAAACTTTCTCATATAATTTTTGTTTTTGGTTATTGATTATCGGTTTTTTAGTGGCCGCTTACTGCGTATTTTCAGTGTTTCCACTTGAAGTGATACTTTAATCGGCGGTTGCGTTTTCTTTTCATTTCTCTTCCTATTTATTTAGTTACTAAAGCATTAGTGTTTCAATGAGCACTAAAAACACAAATATAATTAATGCTATACAAATAAAAAAACGCAAAAGTGCATATGGTGGGTTTGAACTATTGAACGGCGGGTTTGACTTAACGAACGGCGGGTTTTGGATGATTATCGGCGGAAAAAACGGGCTGTTTTTTGGGGAAAATGGCGGGGTTTTGAATAAATATGCAGTGGAAAATGCGGGAAAGGAAGGAAAAAAAGATTAGAGCGCAAGGATGCGCTCTAAAGGGACAAATACAAAGCGAGAATGGTTGGAGTGTGAAGGCGCTTGGGTAACAGACAAAAAAAGGCGGCTTCCCTCCTTTCGGGAAACCGCCTTTATGCTGTTAATCAGCTAACTGGCTATTTGAACTGCCAGCCGTCGAATTCGAACTCGCCGGCAAAAACGAAGTATAAATCGTGCTTGCCGCTGACGGGTTTTGCCAAATTGGCTGTTACATCACAGAATTGTCCGTTTGTGTTTTTAACTGCCAGATAACCAACACATTCGCCATCGGCCTTGTCGAGGCAGATTTTGATTGCGCCTTTGCTGTTGCTGGCAACTTTTGCGGTGAATTGGCTTGCGCCCTCAGCAAAATCAACGCCTTCAAGTTCGAGCCAATCGCCAGTGTTGATGCCCGTTACGCAGAGGTTGGTGGTGCCGTCGAGGTAGCGAGTTTCGATGCCGCCCATACGAGCCATTGTCTCAGCCTCGGTGTAGTTGAACGGATTGAAAGCTTTGGTCTGTTCAACACCGGTGTAGGTGCCTGTAACTTGCTCAATCTTACCGTCTTCGGTAATAGTAACCTTGTCAACATTTGTAGAGCGGTAGCCGTCGGCGGTGATGCCCATACGCTCGCGCAGAATTTGAGCGTGATAGAACAGGAAGTACTCGTCGCCAAGCTTGCAAACGGCGTGGTGGTTGTTGCCGCCAATGCCGAAGAAATCGCCCGGGTTGTTGAAGAATGTGCCTTGGAATGTGTATGGTCCCATCGGGTTCTTGCTTGTCATATAGGCAATGCGGCCGTTGCCGATTTCGGGGCTGTTGAAGTTGGTGCAATAGCTGTAATAATATGTGTCGCCAATCTTGTTCGCGCCGGCATCCTCAAACAGATACGGCGGATTGATTGCCACAGGGTCGCCATCGAGACCGGTCAGGCTGGCGTCAAGCTTCACAACGCGAGCCGTGCCGGGGTCGGCAAACTGCGGGCCCTTGCCGGGAATGAACGGAACACCGCCGCCAACGAACAGATAGCCGTCGCCGTTGTCATCGACCAGAACGGCAGGGTCGAACAGCCAGGTAACGCTGGCGCAGGTTGGAGTCTCACGCGATACAATTGGCTTGCCGATTGGGTCGGTCCACGGTCCGTAAGGGGTGTCGGAGGTTACAACGCCAATGCCGTTGCCGCTGTTGGCGAAGTAGAGGAAGAATTTCTCCTTGCCGTCGATGGTCTTGTGGCAGGCAGTCGGGGCCCACGAGAACTGCGCCCATTTGGCGGCACCGTCGAGTCCGGCAATCGGCATTGCGCCGTGGTCGGTCCAGTTGACAAGGTCGTCGGACGAGATGCAGAAAATCTTGTTGATGGTCTGGAAAGAGTTGTTTTTGGCAACGCCTGCGGTGTCGTACTCAAGCACGTCGTTGGTCATATAGACATAGACGCGGCCGTTGTACTCCATTGCGTAGGGGTCGGCGCCGAAACGCTGT
>JAEEGL017085160.1_pt1 | contig 12977 bp, 10 predicted proteins | sample 9134231 | NCBI WGS metagenome assembly JAEEGL01 (sample SAMN16246548, study PRJNA631951) | gut metagenome | biome: gut microbiome; feature: rumen; material: fiber-attached | host: Bos | place: Iran: Karaj | collected 2018-10 | reverse complement strand
GGTCCTCGATGGTCTGCCGGTGCTTCGGCGTCTCCTGGCGCGAGCCGCCGTAGGCGGTGTTGCACTCGACGATGTCGCCCTTGAGCGCCTGCACCAGCGGCCCGATGAGGGCGGGCTTGAGGTAGTGGTCGTTGCCGGCCTCGCCGGTCGAGATCTTCACGGCGACCTTCCTGCCTTCAAGCGGCCGGTCCAGCGCCTTGTAGGCCTTCGCCAGCCCCTCGGGCGAAATGTCGTGCGTGAAGAAGACCGTGGCGGGCTTGGCGGAGGCGGCCTTGGCCTTCGGGGTTGCGGAGGTCGTCGCATCCTGGGCGAGGGCGGCGGCGCCGAGAAGCGCGGCAAGAATGATGGGTGTTTTTTTCATGGGAACAATTATACTACTTGGAGGGCGCTCCAAGTCAATGGCCGCCCTATTCCTCCGGCGCCAACTCGAAGCAGAGGATGCGGGCAATCTTTTCGCCAGGGCCAACGCCGGAGAACTTCGCGAACTCCGCCTCCGGGATGCCGATGACTTCCTCGCGCAAAGAATTGATCTTGTCGGCGAAGTCGGGCACCTTGTCGGCGACGGCTCGAAGCAGCATGTCGAAGAGGGGGTCGCGCTCATCCGGGCCCATATCGGTCCACTCCTCCTCGCCGAAGAGGTTCACGAACTCCGCGTTCAGGCTGCCCGCGAACTCGCAGAGCCGCCTGGTGCGCTCCTCGCGGGTGATTCCGACCTCAAGGATGGCCTCAAGCCTGGTGCGCATCACATCGCCGCGACCGCCAGATATCTTGGCGATCTTCGACGCATGGAGCGCTTCCGGCTTGTTGGTCATGAGTATCTTGGCCTTCCAGCTCGCCTTGACGGCGTCGGAGACTCCCTTCGCGTCATTTACCTCGCGCACCAGGTCGACGCGCGTCTGGACGAACTTGTCAATCACGGCGCCGAACGCCGAGGCCATGTTGAAGCCCTTCTCGCGGCAACCAGGATAGCGGCCGGTGACGATTTCCCGCACGATGTCGCTCGCCTTGAGGTTGAGCCGGTCGAAATCCGTCTTCTCATTTATTTCGTCGACGCTCATGCCGAGCGCCTCGGCGAGCTTGGCAGCCGCGGAGTCCTTGATCTTTCCGCGCTCGGCCTCGGCGGCCCTATCCAACTCAATCTGCTCGCGGAACTTGTCCTCGCACCTCGCAAGCACCGCCTCGGCTTCGTCCGGATTGCCGCATGCAAGCAGCTCCTTGCAAAGGTCTTCGTCCCTCGTCAGGAGGTCGCGCCCAACCCAGATGTTGGGCTTGCCCATGTTGTTTGCCGCGGCAAATGCCGTGATCTTGGACATGACGAGCGCGGCGGCGGCGGAGAAGCGGCAATTCTCGCGCAGCGCGTCCTTCGTTTCAGTCTTGTTCAGCAGGCGGTGTTCGGCTTTCGCCGCATCGGCCAGGGGCTGCATGGCCTTGACGAAACTGGCGCTCGGCACAAATCTGAAGATCTTGGCGTCCTGCGGGACGGCCACTCCGCCGTAGATGCCGCGCATTTCGTCCAGCAGCTCCCGGGCCGCCTCGTCCAGTCTCGTCGGGAGGCCAGTCGGGATTCCGTTTTTCGAGCCGACATCGACGGCATAGTCATTGTAGGCGGCCTTGAACGCGTTCTTGAACGAGACGACCGCGCCGGGCCGCGCGGCGTCCTCGATCGGGATGGCCAGGATGCGGTTCTTCATCGCCTGAAGGTCGCTTTCGGGGAAGTCCCTCAGCGTTAAGAAGAAGTCGTTCATGTTGATGGTGCCGCTCTGGTTGGCCATGCTGCCGAGGATGAGACGGAAGTGGAGTTCGTCCAGCTTGAAGTACGGACCCGCCAGATGGATCTTTTTCCCCTCCGCCGTCGTCATGTCCTGTTCGGCCGGATAGCCGAGCTTGCACTTCCAGGCGAAAAGCGCGGCGCTTCCGACGAACGAGCTGAAGATGTTCATTTTCGTGCGCACGGCCTGCTCAAATGCCTCTCTGTCGGAGTATTCCGCCACCCGCTCTATCACCGGCGCGGCGGCATAGACCGCAAGGCGCTTCATGTAGCCCACGGAGGCGGCATCGGGGTGAACGTTGCGCTTCGCGACCAAGCTGTTCACGATATCATCCGCGATGGTCTCGGCCGTGCGGCGCGCGTCGGCCCGTCCGACCGCCTCGGCATGGCTGGCGCGGAAACGGCTGGCGATGGCCGCGAGGGCGGAACCTGAAAGCGAGCGCGTCTTGTTCAGGCCGCCGATTTCTTCGTCCAGCGTCGCCTCGGATTCGATTGCGCCGTCCGCGAGCAGCGCCTCCTTGACCCTTGCGGCCAGCGCGGCGGCCTTGGCGCGCCCGTCGCCGATGCCGAAAAAGCACTTAACCCACTGCGTGAACCCGGCCTGCTTGATCTCCCCCGTCGTGTTGGAGAGGTAGTAGGAGCTTCTGGGATCAAGGTTCTGGAGAGTTGTCGCGTTGATTTTCATGGTCTGAGTTCCTTCTGCCCTTAATACACCCGACGGCGAAACCGGTTACACCCGCAGGAAAGGCTCCTCGCCCACCGCCCCTCCCTTGGCCGCCGGCGAATCGCCGGCGTCAATCGTGCTCTCCGCAACCGCGAGGACCAGGGACTCGGCCACGCGGCGCGTCACATTCGCCAGGGCGATGAGGCGAGAGGCGAAATCCTCGGCGGAAAGACCGCTTACCTGCGCCACCGACGACAGGACGAACGCGCCTTCCTTTATCCCGAGGAAATGCCCGCCCGTACCCGCGCCGTTCGCGGAAAGCTCAAGGGCGCGCCGCTCCATGGGAGGCTCCGGCACCATGTCGCCAAGTGGCAGGGTGAACATGACGCAGTCGTCGTGGTCCGGGCGGTACTGCACGCTCACGTCGATGCCGTCAACCACAAGGTCCACGCTGCCGTCGCTCGTCGAACCCAGCGAGATTTCTGCCTTATTGGCAAAATCGGAAATCAGAGATTCAAATGAGTTCATGACAACTATTATATCATGAATCCATGACGAAGGTCGCGTCGCCCTGGCCAATGAATGCCGCAATCCGCTTGCTTTCCTCGGCCGACACACGCACAATGCCATTCTCGATTCGGCAGCACGCGCCGCATCTCCGGCACTCGAACGTTGTGTTCTGTTTGGTATTCACTTGGTTCCTCTCAGTTCTTCGCGGATCGACACATAGCCAGAGTCCGCGATGACGAGATGGTCGATCAGCGGAACGCCCAAGTCTTTCGAGAGCGACATCAGCGCGCGCGTGGTCTCGATGTCGCCCTCGGAAGGCGCGGGATCGCCGTTCGGATGGTTGTGGGCAACGACGATGCAGTGCGCGTTCCACCGTATGGCCTCGCGGAAGACATCGCGCGGCATGACGCCGGATGAATTGGCCGTCCCGCGCGCGACGCGGATCGGCTCGCAGAGCGGATGCCGCTGCGCGTTGAGCGGCAGCACCCAGAAGTTCTCGACGGCGTCGCCTTCCTGCGCGATGAACTTGAAAACGCGATAGGCCTCTTCGGCATTGCCGACGCGCATCGCCTTGAGGTCGGACGGCTTGACGCGGAGCCGCCTGTAGCCAAGCTCGAAGGCCGCCGCCAGTTCCAGCGCCTTGACCTTGCCGATGCCCTTGATGGGTTCGCCTGGATTGCGCTGGTTGTAGTCGGCGATTTTGGCGAGAAGCGTTCGCCAGTCGGCCTCGACAAGGTCCTGGATGCATCCAAAGGCCCTGATGAGCCGCCGCGCGAGTTCAAGCACATCGCATCCCGGCGCGCCCGTCTTGAGCAGGATCGCCAGCACGGCTTCGTCCTTCAAATCGTGCGGGCTCGCCGCGCGCTCCATCTGCTCGCGCGGCAGCAGCTCGCTTGATACGCCATCCCGGATGAAGTTGCTCTGTCGTTTCTTTGTCATGGCCTCTCCTCCATCGGCATGCCGATAAAACCGTTGAGTTCGTCCCTGAGCGCTCTCCAGCGAGGAAGACGCTCGTCCATAAGCTTCACAAAGGCGGCGGAGTGGTTGGCAATTTCAAAATGCGTCAGCTCGTGCACGACGACATACTCGATGCAGCGAGGGGGCACCCTCGCCAGCGCCATGTTGAAGGCGATCTTGCCTTTGCTCCGTAGGCAACTCGCCCATTTGGTCTTCATTCGGCGTATTTCCATGAGTGGCTGCTCCCGCCCGAGTCTTTTGCACCAGGCCGCCATCTTGCCCTTTACGCTCTCTTCCAGAAGCGCCCGCTGCCATGCCTCGACGATCCGCTCCCTGTGGCTCCGCGAAACCCCGGCGCAGACATGGAGCGTAAGTTTTGCGGCACCCCAGAGTACTCGTTCTGCTGCCTTTGCATCTTCCTCTACTATCTGTAGCCGATAGCGCTTCCCCAGCGCATAGATGTCTTCGCCGCTTATGTACTCCCGTCTGGCCTGTCGTGGTTGCGCGAGAATTGCCCGCCGCTGTTCACGGATCCAGCTCAGTTTCGCGGCCACATAGTTCCTGATGTCGCGGTCGCCCAACTCTTCCGGCGCCGAGACATGCACCCGCGCATCGGGCGGATAGACCGCCAAGTGCGTGTGCTTGATCTTCTTGCGCTCGATCTCGATCTGTATTCCCGCAACGGTCATCGCTTACATCCACGGTTCGTCGCTCATGTAGGAATCGCTGTCGAATTCGCTCTGGCGCTCGACAAGCTCGTAGACTTTGAGCGGATTGTAGTCTGTGCCCTGCAAGGCGTCCTCGATGGCCCGCTCGACTTTGCGCCGCCGGATGGCGTTCTTGCGGAAGCCAGGCTTGGCGTTCGCATCGACAGCCCCATAGACCTTCAGCGCCAGCTCAACATCGCCGCCAAGGTTGTCGCAGAGGTTTCGTTTCGCCTCGGAGTCGAGCCGAGGATCGATTGCGGCCTTTCCATCCTTGAGTTCCCGAGCCATTCTGGCGATTTCGGCAAGCAGCTTGCCGTATTCAATCTTCTCCTTGCGGTAGTCTTCCAGCAGGCGGTTGATGCGCTCGGAGAACTTGTCGTATTCGGCCGGGTTCGTTTCCTTCTTCCGGAAGATGTAGCGGCGCACATTGGCGACAAGCGTCTCCGCCACGCCGCGCTCGCCGCCCACTTCCTCCTTGAAGTCGGGATCGACGCTTCCTTTGCCGTTTTTGTCGAGCTGGATCATGTCGAGGAACGAGAAGTCTTCGAGGTCGGCCAGTTTCGTCGCGTGCTTCGCCGTGACGAAATTGTCGAGAAGCGCGCGCATTTCCGCATCGTAGAGCTTGAGATCGACATAATCGCCCATGCGTTTCATGATCGCCTCGCGCAGCATGTCGTACCTGCGCACCTTCTCCTTGAGCGCCTCTGCCTCCGCGGTGGTATAGCCCGCCTCGTCGGTTTCCTGCGCGATGTCGCTCCACGCCCTCACGGCGGCGATGCAGGCCTGGTAGAAATCTTCGCGCAGGCGGGAATCCCCGGCGCACGCGCCGGGGCGCAGAACATCTCCGGTGTCCGGTTCTGCACCTTGCCGCGTGCGGCAAGGTTCTCCTACGGCGAAGTAGTCGCAGTATTCATCCAGCCCCTTGGGGGGTAGCACTGGCTCCGAAAGTATGTCGCAGCGCTCCAGCGCCGCCTCAAGCGCCTTGCGCCCCTCTTCGAGCCGCCCCTTGAGCAGCCCCTCTACATCCTCCTTCTCGAAGTTTTCGAAGGCGCCGCCCGTGTAGTCGGCGACCGCGCCCTTGATGCTCTCGAACAGGTGCTTGTAGTCGATGATGTAGCCGTATCGTTTGCGCTCGCCATTCAGCCGGTTGACCCGGCAGATCGCCTGGAAGAGGTTGTGGTCGACCATCTTCTTGTCGATGTAGAGGTAGGTGGCGGGCGGCGCGTCGAAGCCGGTCAGCAGCTTGTCGACCACGATCAGAAGCTTCATTGTCGCCGGATGATCGATGAATTCCTTCTTCGCCCATTCCTCGAAATCCTCGGGCGATTTGTCGCCGCGCATCGCGCGGTTCATCCTGTATTTGTACTCGGCCTCGGTCAGCTGCTCGCCCGTGAAACCGTCCGAAAGCCCCGGCTCTTCGCCGTCGTAGCTCGTCACCACGGCGCAGTGCCCCTTGAGCGGCGACAACTCGTCGCTGAAGGCGGCCCAGAACCGATAGGCCTGATAGACCGACTCGCACACGAGCATCGCGTTGCCCCAGCCCTCGCGAAGGGCCGGCTTGACGCCCATGTCCATGCAGATGTCCGTGACAATCCGCTGGATGCGCTCCTTCGCCGAGAAGAGGTGCTGCATGCGCGCCCACCGCTTCTTCAGCTCCTCCTTCTTTGAGGGGAGCAGATTATGCGTCTTGTGCTCGAAGAGGGCGTCGAAGGTTGTGCCTTGCGCGAGGTCCTGTTCCACATCGCGCGCCTCGTAGCGCAAATCGAGCACCACGCCGTCCGCCACCGCCTCGTCGAACTTGTAGGTGTGGATGAACGGTCCGAAGTTGGCGTAGCTCGTGAGCGCGCCCTTCTCGCTCTTGAGAAGCGGCGTTCCCGTGAAGCCGATCAGCATCACATCCGGACCCATGATCTTCTTCATGGCGAGGTTCATCACCCCGCCCTGCGTCCGATGGCACTCATCGACGAACACAAAGACATCGCCCTTCGCCTTGAAGCCGGGCGGCAGCCTCTCGGCAAGCTCCTTCAGGTAAATCGAAATTGGCCGCTCGCCGCGCAACCTGCGCTCGCGGGCCGCTTCCTCGGCCACCACCGCAGGGCTCTGCGCCTTGCCAGCCTTCGGGTTCTGCGCTCGCCCGCGTGCGGGCGAGTCTCCGCGTGTGGGCGAGTTCCCCGCACCGAACTTGTGGATCAGCGTTGTGATCAGCCATTTCTTCGATTCGTTCAAGGTTTTGATTAGGTCGGGGCCGCTTGTCACGCGGTAGGGGCTTTCTTCAGCATCTTTGAAGCCGTTCGTGATTTGCCGGTCGAGCTCGTCGCGGTCGGTGATGATTACGACACGCGGATTCGGGCGATGCTCCTTGATCCACTGAGCCAGCCACACCATCGTGAGCGACTTGCCGGAGCCCTGCGAATGCCAGATGATGCCCGATTCCTTGCGCATGATGCGGGGCTTCGCCGCCTCCAGCGCGAAGAACTGCGCGGGCCGCATCACCTTCTTGACGCCCCCGTCGAAAACCACGCCATCGTGGATGAGGCCAAGCAGCCTCTCCTTCGCGAGCATTTGTGCGAAGGAGCGGTCGAGCAAGAACCCGCCACTTGCCGCTTGGTTCTGCGCTTGGGCGCCCCGTTCTGCGCTCGCCCGTGTGCGCTCAGTGTTCTGCGCTTGGGCGCGTGCGCCCAAGTTTACCCACTTCACCCAGAACTTCTCCGGCGTGAGGGTGGTCGCGTACTTCAGCCCCTCCGATTCGTTGCCGGCCATCAGCAGCTGGGCTGCGGCGAAGAAGGCGGGGATTTCACCCTCCTGCTGGTTGCGGTAGTGCTGGCGGATGCCTTCCGCCACGCTCACATTCGCCTTCTTCAGCTCAATAATACAGAGCGCGATGCCGTTCACCCAGATCACCACATCGGGCCTCCGGTGGCTGTTTGCGGCGACCTGGCGCCGAACTGTCACCTCCTCGGCGACGGCAAAGGTGTTTTCGAGCGGATGCTCCCAGTCAATGAAATAGACCTGCTTCTTCGGCTTGCCGTGTTCCGTGGTGATTGACAGCGGGAAGCGCAGCGTGCGGTAAACCTCCTTGTTCACATTGTAGAGATCGCCATGGCCCGTGCAGACCATGCGTTTGGCGAGTTCCGCGATGGCGCGGTCGGCCTGTGCGGGCGTGAGCTTCTGCCTGCCGACAAGAAAATCCTTGAGAACCTGCCGGTCGAGGCAGGGATTGTCGCGATTCGAAAGGTCGCCGAGGTAATCGTAGCCCAGCCGCGAATGCAGCATCTCCACGATGCGGCTTTGCACCGTGCGCTCAGGGGAGACCCCGACGCTCGCGTCGGGGCGCGGAACCTCAGCCTTTACCTGCTCTTGATCCATAGCTACACCTCTCTTTTCACCGCTTCTGCCACCATCTCGTCGATGCCGCTTAGCACCACGCCCTTGTAGTCGATCTCGACGGCGCCATCGTCGGCGATCAGCTGGGCAATTCGGTTAAGTACCTGTGCCTGCTCGCGGGTCATCGCATCTAGCCGCCTGCTGTTCTGCGCATTGCCGCGTGCGGCAATGTTACATGGCGCGAGCATCAGCAGGTTGCCGGCCGCGCAGGTTTCGAAGAGTTTGCCGCCGGGCTTGTACAGCGGCGAAAAGCCCTTGTTCTGCAGCGTGATCACGCGATGGCCGGCCTCAAAAGCGCGGCGGGCGATTTCGCGCTCGCCGTGGCTGATGCAGGGGCTCAGCAGAACCGCGCCCTGCGCGGCCGCGCGCAGGGCGGCGGCCGCCTTCTCCTCGAATTCGGGCGTGGTTTTCTCGATGATTGGCTTGCCCGCCGCATCGCGGCAGATGCGCCACCCGCCCTGCAGTCGCTCGCGCTTGTAGGCGAAGAAGGAGCGCGAGCACTGGATCTGGCAAATCACCGGCCTGTCGAGCAGGAAGTGGTTGCCGATGGCCTCGAAATGGCCGATCGCCGGCCCGTGCCAGGGCGGGATGCCGCGCGCTTCGCCGGCTTGCGCTTCGCCGCGTACGGCGAAGTTAATCACCAGATCCCGTAGCACCTTGAAAAGCGTGGGGTTGGAGCGCTTGATGCCCAGTCGCCGCGGGTTGTCGCGGATGTAGTTGATCATCTTCGCCAGCTGCCCCTTGCGGAAAAGGATCAGATCCACATACCCCGGCGCCCACAGCCCCGGCGCATGCGCTTTTTCGACCATGGGGTTCTGTGCTTGTGCACATATTTCGCTGTTCTGCGCCTTGCCGCAAACGGCAAGGTCTCCCGCTCGGCTCGAGCTTTTCGACTTGAAGCTCCCGACGATATTGCCCAGCTTTTTCTGCTGCTGCTCCTTCACAAAGAGAATGCCGTGGAAATGGTCGGGCATCAACTGGCACTCGATCAGCTCCACGCCGGGCCACTGCTCGGGGATCTCGCGCCAGCAGGCTTCGACGATGCGCCCGATCTCGCTCGGCTCCACGCGCCACTCCTCGCCCGCGCCGACAAGCCGCCCAAGCACCGGCTTCGACCTGTCCGCCAGCTCAACCGTGATCATGTAGATGCAACGCGACGAATAGTCCCACTCGAAGCATCTCCGCCCCATGTGGTGGATCGTCTCGCGACGCACTGTGTTGTTAGGATCGGCGGTCATGGATTGAGGATCATCCTCTGCGACAAAAAGTGATCGACAACAAAGAAGAAATGCTCCGTCTTTCCAATTCGTCGAAAGCCAAGGCGCTCGTAATATTTACAGAGCTTCGCTTGATTCATCTTGAAGTCGCCATTGAATTTGCGATTATAAGGCTTATCATTGAACTGGCTCTCATGTTGCAGAGGGAACGCTTTCAAATAGGCCACATCTTCACAGTTCGCAAAATTCTCCAAATATATCTGGGTCGCGATCCCTGCAATGCCATTGCCCTTGACATTCTCATTTATCTCAATCCGCTCAAGTAAATGAAAGTCCCTGGCGAAGTATTCCTCCAATCCATACGACGGATCCCAAAATGCCTTCCGAAGGTCGCCTTTCGTTGTAAATAGGACTTGATAACACTCAGCCGATTCCATTGAGAAATCGGCAAACGCCATCTCAAGTGACACCTCACGCCGAGACATCTCCCCGTAACTTAGTTTCGACGCTTGCATGCTGCCGACAATCTGCCCGGGGCCATCCTCCTCATTCAGAAGAATGTCAAATGAATATCTAATCCACGGGTCGTCCTCTAGCGACAAAAGACCGAAATGTTCATGGTGCATTACTAGGCTAACATCGTAAGCATGAATCATAATCGCGCTTCTTTAGCTTCGTGTCGTTATACAAACTTGCGTGAAAATTGGAAAACCATTCCTGCGTCAAAACTTAGGCTGCCGCTTGACTCGTTTCGGTGAAAAAACTGCGCGCTTAATGTCCCATCCGAGAGCCAGTCGATTGCGAATGACAGAGTCCGCAACTCCTGACTCTTTTGCCCACTCGGCGATTGTTTTCGTTTTTTCCCCAATCTTATAACGAAGCTGATTGGGTTTATTGACTTTTAAGGTTAAGGCATCCTTAATAGTCCAACCAGAATGAATTCGCGATGAAAGCGTTTGCACACTTATGCCTGTCTTCTTTGCCCATGTCCTCAAACTGTTAGTTTCGCCATTAAACATGACATTCATTGGCTTTTGTATACATGGAATTTTGATACATGGGTCAAGAACAGTAGCTGTGTCATGACCTCGATAAATCCTCATGCGAAGGGTGTTTTCTTTTATCCCCAACCTTTCCGCCCATTCTTTTATTGACTTCGTCTCGCCGTTTAATGTTAGGCTCGTCGGACAAACACCAGTTCGTGGTGAAAAAGGAGTTGTTAATGCCTTTTCTATTGTCCACATTTTTCGATGTGTCAAACGGTAATGAAGCACTTTTTCAGGGATGCCCGTAATCTTTGCCCACTCCTCCGCAGATGCCGTCTTCCCATTCCATGTGTATTCATGTTTTTTTCGAATTTTACTGCTATCAACGGCCTGACCAAAAACTTTCGAAAGAGGCCATCCTTTTCGCAACCGCATATAAAGGGTGACAAGGTTAATTCCAAGTTCTGCAGACCAAGCCTTCAATGTCTGGGTTTTGCCCCCATACATATAAAGTTTTGCCGTGCTCTTTGATCGGCTATTCGCATTTTTGCGCGTATCTGCCATTTTTCCTTCTCCTTTACCTAAGTCTCACTGTGCTGTTAGGATCGGCAGTCATGATTGGGGCTCATCCTTGCTTTCAGTTGCTGGGGTGTCGGGCGAGTTGGCCGGCTGTTGTGGAATCTTGGTCTGCTCTATCATCTCGTCGAATTTCGCGTTGTAGGCATCGAAATCTTCAGTCAGGACATGCAGTTTGTGAAAGCCCGTGGCAAAAGAATGAAAATCCCTTGCAAACGCCTCGAATTGCTTTGTGAGGTCATGCACAGTTTTCGTTCCACGATAGGCTAAGCCATCATACAGGGAATAGTCAAGAACACATTCCGTGGTGAACTTCTCGCCCCAATCGGATTCATAGCTGACCGTGCAGCGATAGATAAGCGAAGGATTGCTCTTTTGCAACATTTCAAAAGTGCCTAAATCAGTCGTGTGGGTCTCATTGGGAACTAATACGGCAATCCCTTCTTCAATGAACCGTATGGCTTTGGGAAAATTGGGGAATGCAATCTCAATCTTCGGTGTTGCCGTTACCTTGACATTTCGTGCTGCCGTGAGACCCATATTCACCATGCGCAAACCATACATTGGAAGGTTTTGCGTTGCCTCGATAACTACATACGGGCTGGAGCGCTTCGCGTCAAGTTGCTTCATGATTCGGATATTTTTCGCGGCAATCCAACATGAGACTCCCGCGCAAATAAACAGCCCGATAGTCAGCAGTACCATGCAGCTTCCTTCATGGCCATCAAGGACAGAGAGAATGTATGCCAGTTTTTGCAAAAATGCTTGCCACATAAGTCATTCCTTTCGTAAGATACTCAGTCATTCTCCGAGTCGGGATTCTTGTCTGTCTCAGCCCTTTTCTCGTATTCGGCGATTTTGGCCTTGATGGCCTTGTAGTCTCTGCGCGATTTCATCATTACCCATTGGCGGTTAAGTTGGTGGAGTTCGGAATCGGTTATGAATGGTCGCACCCTAAGTATGTCATGGCGGTATATTTTGACTAGATCATAGGCGACCTCTTGGAGAGACATACCATGACACGCGATAACTGCGCATACAACGAACAGCCTTTTAATCCATTTTAAGTCTTTCTTTCCTTTGGCAGCGTTATTCTTCAGTTCCAATACCTGTTGGTTACGAAGGGCCTCCAATTCTTTTATCATGGAGTTAAGATCACTTTTATTATCGTTATCTTTATTCTGGTCAAGTTTTTCAATCTCCTTTTCTATGCGGCCCTGCTCAGTCTCAAGAACCTTGACGAAGAGCCAAATGCCAGCCCAAAACAAAATGAATAGGAGGATTGAAATACTGGCGACCCCATCTGTCAACTCGGTCCCTGCCGCACGAATGACATACGTATCGGCAAATTTCCGCAAGAAACCCTTGGATGCATTCTTGATTGCAATGGCCCACGTGTCGAAAATACTGGTACAGAGGCTAGTGTCGACACCAGTTATAATGAATCCAAGAACCCAAAGGATAGCACGAGAACCAAATATCTGTTTTAGAAAGGTGTTTTCAGTCACCTTTGTTTTGCTTGCGGAATTCTTTTCCATCGTTCCTTCTCCTTTACCTCAGCCTCGTCTTGCCTGTGAGCAGTTGCTGCATCATGCCGGATTTGATGCGGGCGTATTTGGCCTGCTCCGCCTCCAGCGCCGTAATCTCCGCATCCATGTCGGACAGCACCGCTGCAATCGCGCACTGCTCGGGCAGGGGCGGGAGCGGTAATTCGTAGTCAACAATCACCTTTTTATCTCCACGCGGCATTTTAGTTCCAACGGCATTTGCCATGACATAATCGAAGAAGGCATCTTCCGAAAGCGACATCGCAAGATACTCAGGCATACATATTTCTTGAGCAACGGTTCTGATTACAAGAACATCCGTTGAGCATCCACCATGACGATCCGCCAGCCATATCTTCTTCAGGTAAGGCCGGATGTTAGATATCAGGATGTCGCCAATGATGTATTCTCTAATGTTCTGATATGGAACACGCCCTTCATTCGGCGCAACACCCCCTCTATCTGCCAACATATTCTCAGTTCCAATATACCACTTAGTGTCTATTGATGAGGTTGGTATCGTCGATGTTGAAAACTCTGCAACTTCTCCCAGCCGCTTTTCCACCCACTTGCCTCCGAACCCTGGCAGGCGGCGCTTGCCGGTGAGGAGTTGCTGCATGGTGCCGGTCTTGATGTTCCGCTTCTTCTCGATCAGCTTCCC
>JAEEGL015594967.1_pt1 | contig 12977 bp, 12 predicted proteins | sample 9134231 | NCBI WGS metagenome assembly JAEEGL01 (sample SAMN16246548, study PRJNA631951) | gut metagenome | biome: gut microbiome; feature: rumen; material: fiber-attached | host: Bos | place: Iran: Karaj | collected 2018-10 | reverse complement strand
CCTGTCCTTCCGGAGATGCGGGGTATCCATCCACCAGGTCTTTGCCGCTGATACTGTTACCAAAGCCATCTCCATCTGCCGTAGTATAGCAATAAGAGGTCTCCGCCAGGAAAGCATCCTTGCCATATCTCTCCTGAATCAGCTCCAGAACACGGCTCATATTTTCCAGGCTACCATCCCAGAAAGGATAATAGCTCATTCCAATGCTATCGAAATCCAGTTCCGCACTTACCAGTTTCTCCACCAGTGTCAGCACATCTGCCTTATCTGTGATTCTGGTGTAATGCACCACGATACTGATGTCTTTCCCATATTCACCGGACACTTCTCGAATCGCTTTACTTCCGGATTTTAGAAGCTCTATCACGTTCTCCAATTTTGTCTCGCCGCACATGCCATAGTTGATTTCATTACCAATCTGAATCATGCCCACGTCCACGCCTGCATCCAAAAGCTGCTCAACGCTATCTTTGGTGAAATCATAAAGGGCGGAGGACTTCTCCTCCAAAGTCATGCCTTCCCATGCCTTTGGCGCATGCTGCCTCTTCGGATCTGCCCAAAAATCAGAGTAGTGGAAATCAATCATAACCTTCATTCCATACTCTGTGGCTCTCTTACCAAGTTCGATGGCTGTGGCTAAATCATTATTACCGCCACCGTAGCCGTTGCCATTCTCATCATAAGGATCATTCCACACCCGAAGACGGATATAATTAATCCCTGCATCTGCAAAAGTCTTAAGCGGGTCCTGCTGCTTCCCGTCGAAATCATAATAGGTCACGCCACTCTTCTCTTCCGCCAAGAGCGAAGACGCATCCATTCCAAATATAAAATCATCCGGCAGCCCATCGATAGCCGTCTTCCATGTCTCTGCTTCCGGTTCTGTCGTCTCCGTCTCACTTTCCTGCTCTATTGTCTCCGAAGTAGCTGTGGTCTCCGAAGCAATTGCAACCTCCGTTGCACCCGAAGTGCCGCTCCCACAGCCGCTGATAACACTTAGTACCAGAATGGAAGCCATCAACAACACACACGATTTTTTCATCATCTACCTCTTATTCCTCAAACCTTCTGCTATTCAGCATCACATTATACTGTGCATTGGTTTCCTCGTTGGACTTCTTCTCGCGCCACGCTTCGATGTCCGAACAAATGGCTAGCATCTCATCCACCACAAGTTCTATCGTGGCAGGCTTCTCATACAGAAGATACGCTTTCATCCTGTCCATAGCTTTCGGACTACCCAACTGCTTCGCCATCTGGTGGCCAAGTTCCTCCGGGAACCCCATCTGTACTACTGTCTGTACAAGCTCATCTCGTGCTCTCGCCCATATATACTGATCTGACGTCATATCTTAGCTCCCGCTTCTTTCATATTCTCGTAGCCTTCCCCCAATTCATCTGCCTATCGCCTCCAGTTGTCTTAAAATCTAACTTTTAATGTTTCTGCTTCGTCCTCAGTTATTTCCTCATAGTCCAAATCCTCACCACAGAAAATGCAAAGCGCGCCGCGTTCTTCTTGCCATGAACCATCCCGGTTCTTGCGCTCCATGAGACCACGATTATAGCGGTAAACTCTATCCGCAGTGTTTGATTCTCTATTTATTTCGTAGACAAACCAAAAGCGTTCCTTCATAGTACTTTATCCTCTTAAATCACTGCCAGAAGTAGTGAAAAGCTCACCAACCATACTCCCAAAAAGACAAGACCGAAAGCCTTCTTTTTACCGGCAGGCTTACCGCTTTTCTTCTCTTTGAAATATCCGAAAAGGTAAATATCCATACCCACCAGTGCTATAAGCATGATAATCACTAAAGCTGCTACCATCTCATCATCCCCTGTCGTCTCTTCAATCATCATTAATTTCTATGTTTTCCGCCGCTTGCTCCCGAGCATCACGCTCTTTCATTGCTTCAACTGCGGTTTCAATTACAGTCTCAGATGAAGGAACGATATCCGGTCTTCTTCTACGTGGTCTCGGGTCCTGTGGAAGAAGTTCACTAATCACATCAGTTAACTCATTAATGGCCTCAACGACTTCTGTACGATCCGAGTTTTCAAGAAAAGTAGCATATGCAAATAACTGCACGTATCCAACATAACCCACAAACAGAAACATTAGTCCGCCAAGAATCACTTCTGCAATCAAGAATCCACTATATGCCTGGTCAAGTGTATTCTTATTCGATATGCACATAAGAACGATACCAAGTATGGCAAGAATAAAAGTCGCCAACCCCAATGCCATACATAACGTTGCAAGTCCACGCAAATGAGATGCTGATTCCATTGTACTTTTCTTCATAGTTTTTCCCTCCACACAAAAAAGACATCTATAATGTTAAAAATGGATGACGTTCAATATAATCTGACATACGCATCCAATCTATCTCAACCTTTTGCTCATTCCACTCAGTACTAAGTTTTCTCCACTCATCCTCTGATATTCTATTTTCGAGTTTGCTTGCCTCCTCATCTATGTCAGTTATTGGTCCTTGAATATGAACATATTCGCCCCATATACCAACAAACTCATCTTCACCAAAACCCTCTGTTCCAAATTCAAGATTATCTGTATTCAATATTCTTGATGGATCATAATGTACTCTAGTTAGCCCACTATATGCGGCTCCACCACTGCTATAATTATATATGCGGCCATCTTTTCCCAGCCACATTAAATCTCTATTTCCACCCTCACATATTTTTATTATCTTTTGGTTAACTATCGCATATGCTCTTTCAACAGAGTCTTCTGGTGCATATTTAACGTTTCCGTTTTTCAAAACACCAAAGATAAGTTCATACGTCCCGTCACTGTCTAAATCCACATACGTATAACCAACATTGTTGAGATCAAATTCATAATCCTGCTCATAATATGAACCAGTTTGCACAATAGTATGACTATCGTTTTCTAACAGCAACAAATTAGTTGCCGGTAAAGATTCCACATTATCAAAACTCTGATTCTGCCAACTTATAGTTTCTCTATATGTGGCAATAAAATCAGCAAATGCCTCCGCATAGAGTTCATCATATTTCAATAGAATATCCGGATCAGACAATCTATAAATATAGCCATTGCCATTTTTCACCAAAAACCTTGTATCATAGTGACCTTCTAGGTTCTCACTTACGACGGCAGTTGGTTCCACTATTGTTTCTTCGACTATACTTTCATCAATTTCTGCAAGACTTTCTTTTTCGCTTTCTTGTATTTCAGAACTTTCTTCCGTCCCGCTTGTTTCGCTTGCTTCTGATAAACTAGATGCGGTTTCCTCCAACGCTTGATTATCAGCACATCCCACCAATGCTAAACCAGCACATATACAAGCTAGAATACTCCTGCATTTTCCCCTTTTCATTACCATCACCTACTAATACAGTTTAATGTCCATCTATGTTTCTAATATACCTACACCTCGGATAATTAGAACAACCGTAAAACGAATTACCTGCGTTTGGTCCGCTCTTTGCTGTTCTTAAAACTAACCTTCCACCGCATCTCGGACATGTCATTCCATTCTGCGCTTCATATATATCATTCACATGTTTTTCTCTTATTTCATCATCGCCATGCTCATGAATCACGAGACGATTGAAAATATCAATCTGTGCTTCTTTGCTATATATGTCATCATTTTGTTTCCATATCTTTTTAATCGTGTCACGTAAATCAGACTCAAAGCATATATAAGAATTACCCTCGTAATAAGTAACTGATTTAAGCTCGCATTTATTCCCGAAAACTATTATTGAAAAGGTTCTTACATTCCCCAAATAATCCCTCAGTGCTCTTATATGAGATGCATTCTGTCGAATCGGATTGTAGAATCTATACTTATTAACCTCTTTACCACCATACCAATTCTTTCCCGCATACAAAGTCGCAGTCCAGTACTGCTGATCTTCATCTCCAAAAATGTATCCAGAGTAGTTCTTACTCTCTATCACAAAGATTCCTTTTGATGTGATATAAAGCAAATCAATCTCAGCTGTGCTCCCATCTCTTTTAGGAATGTACACGTTTCTTAAGCATTCTCCCTTGTATCCGAAAAAGTTAGCAAAGTCCAAATCTTTTTCGATTTTTGATTCTCCGACTTGGCCAAGATGTTCTGGTGTAAGTGCTATGCAATTAATAAGTTTTCGTAATAAACCCATAACTCACATTCTCTAACATAACCACCCTGTTGTATGCATAAAGAGAGTCACGGTATGTTGTAACCTTCCCCTATTTCCAGCGTCTTAAAGCTTCCCTACAACGCCTTCTTAATCTTCTCGATAATCGTCACATCTGCAGGCAACCAGTCCACATCGTCAATCTGTGTCTTGCTTACCCACTTCGCTGCTTCGTGCTCCTTCAGTACCAGATGACCTGCTACCACTTCGCACCAGAAGCAATCCATAGAAAGATGGAATGTCGGATAATCATACTCGATGGTATCGATGTACTCCCCTACAGAAATCTCCGTATCCAGTTCTTCCATGATTTCACGTTTCAAGGCTTCCTGTGGTGTTTCGCCTTCTTCGATTTTGCCACCAGGAAATTCCCATCCGTCTTTGTAATCACCGTATCCGCGTTGTGTTGCGAAGACGATTGGCTCCCCGCTTTCATTCACTGCTTTGATTACCGCAGCTACCACTTTTACTACTTTCATATATCCTCCAGATTATGCACTCACAATGTATTCGTAGATATCTTCCCGTACCGGCACGTCCAGTATCCACTCGATCTCCACAGCGGACTTCTCCGTATTTGCCATTGTGAATTCTTTTGCTTTTCCACTCGCTGTCATACGACCAAGGTAATAGAACTCCTTCGAAATCTTGTCGTCCTTATTCTTACGCACGAAAAGTTCTACATGAATACCGCGTTCTTTCGCCTTCAAGAAATTCTGCACGTCATCAGACTGGAGACTTCTGCCAGACTTCGAAATCGCAATCAAACGGTCTCTGAATCCCTCTACGAAATGATCCTCATACTTCGTCGTGTCACTGATATCCTCCGATTTATCATAGTTGATAAATACAGGGAAAGTCTTGGTCTTCTTATCAAACTTGTAACCACCGATATTCAGAGGCACTTCATTCTGCTCCCAGTTCAGGAGCCTGCATACATCTTCATAGGTATACTTCTGATACAGCACAAAATCTGAATCCGCATAAGTATTGCTATAGTCGCGCTCATATCTACTGATACCGAAATCCACCAGTTCCTGCATAATCTGATAGAAATCATCATTTCGCAGCATCTGCATAAATCCTACGGATGGCTTATAATCTGCCTCATCTTTTTCAAGGAATACGCACTGCGCATAGGTCTTCTTACCAGAGCCAGCCGGGAATTCATTCGTCATCACATTGACGATATTATCTTTCTGATCCAGGGAGATTTCCTTACCGTACTCCTTCATATCATCTGAAAGACCAGCAAAAAGTCCAATTCTAGAGTAACCTTTCACATAAGCCATCATACGCTTCAGTAGCCTTAACTCTTGAATTCGCTTACCACTAGCAAGCTTCTTTGATACGAACTCAACTACTTTTTCTTCGTCTTCCGACAACCGAACCTTGTATTCTTTTTCATACTTCACCAGGAACTTGTAATAGGAACCCAGGCTACCATTATCAAAGATTCTGACCACATCCATCTCACCATAGTCATCGAAATCTCGAAGCGCTGGAATCCGTCCCAGCTTATTCTTCAGATTCGTATAATTCTCACGAATCAGCTTGATATCACTGAAGTTCGCATTATCCACGGATGCGAAAATGCGCTTTCTACTGATTTCATCGAAATGAACCGTAGACGCACCCGGAATCACTCTTCCACCTTCCATGATGTATCTGCGGATGTTGTCCTTGTTGTAAGTACGATCACCGGACAACGCAATAGGAATCATGAAGTTATTTGTGTAGTTGCCAATGAAATCCAGGATTACCACGTACTCTTTTCCACTAGCTTTACGCAGGCCACGCCCTAACTGCTGGATAAATACAATCGGAGACTGTGTCGGACGCAGCATGATGACCTGGTTCACCTCCACGATATCCACACCTTCATTCAGGATTTCCACAGAAAGGATGTAGTCCAGAGGTTGCTGCTCCACGGTAGCTTCTTCTTCATTCATAGCAAGTCTGTCAAATGCATCCTGGCGTTCTTGCTCTGACGCACTACCGTTCAAAGCTATCGTTCTGTATTTTTTACCCGTAGCCGGATTTATCATCTGATTCAGTTTTGCAGACAGTTCTTCCGTCTCTTTGATACTGCTACAGAAAATCAAACCTTTGACTTTATCACCACTATAGCCATAGTAATTTGCCTGGGTCACGATATGTTTCACACGCTCATCACTTGTGAGCATCGTGAAGTCTCGACTAGCTTCTTCGTTATCACCAACGACGGCTAAATCCGTAATACCAAAGTAATGGAATGGACACAGCAAGTTCTCTTCCATCGCCTGCTGCAATCTGATTTCATATGCGATTTGATAATTGAAAATCTCGTAGACGTTACGACCTTCGATATTGTCATCCCGCTTATCCGGCGTAGCGGTCATGCCAAGCCAAAGTTTCGGTGTGAAATGACCAATGATCTTCTGATAGGTATCCGCCGGTACATGGTGCGCCTCATCCAGCACGATGCAATCAAATGTGTCAGCTGCATACTGAAGTAAATGCGCATCACGATTCAGAGTCTGCACTGTCGCAAATACATAGTCCGCATCATAGTCATGATGACCAGCACCCACCAGTCCCATAGAAACAGACTTTGCAAATACTCTCTCGTAAGATTTCTTTGTCTGTCTCGCAAGCTGACCACGGTGTACTAAAAATAGCACTCTTTTATATCCCAATTCGCGCATAGCAAAAGCAGACGCATACGTCTTACCTGTACCCGTCGCAGATATCAAAAGTGCTCTATCTTCTCCTGCTGCCAAAATGCGTTTCAGATTCGTAATAAATACAACCTGCATACTATTTGGCTGCAGCTTATATTTCTCAAGAGAAGTAATCTCTTCCTGCTCAGCGATCTTTCGCTGATGCTTGATGATCTTGTATCGTTCTTTGTATTCTTCGTAAAACTCGTCAAAAGAAAGCGTGTATTTACTGTTCCAAAGTTCTTTGAATTCCGCTACGATTTCCTTTGCCATCTGGCCCTGCTCTGTGGACACCAGCTTCGTATTCCACTCACGATTGCTAGTCAGTGCAGAACTGGTAATATTCGAACTACCGATAATGATACGATACACTTCGGCTTTTCTAAAAATATATCCCTTGGTATGGAAGCCCTCATCTGCTGCTTCCACATCATACATTCTCAAGGTAATATTCTTCAGTTCATTCAGCTTCTCTAGTGCTCTTGGCTCACTGAAATTCAGATAGTTCGTGGTCAGAATTTCACCGGGGATATTCTTCTTTTCTAATTCTTTCAGAGTTTGCAAAAGAGGCGTTATACCACTCATCGTGATAAACGCCACCGACATCTGAAATTGATCGCATTTCAAAAGCTCATCCTCTATAGAGGAAAGAACCTTCTTACCTTCTTTATAATTATTGGATACAAACTGTGGTCTGTACGCCAATGAAGAAGCTACCGATCCATCTATATATGCAGTTTCAAAACCGGAACGTAATTCGTCATATTGATCTGTCTGTCCGGTCATAACCTCTTGCAACATTTTTACTCCCCCGATGCTAGGCGTATTACCTATTTGCATGGTTCTATTTTAACATATATCTAGCGCTGCTAATTACGTTTTTAATAATCCGTTCTAGCAGATAGTTTAGATATTGTTGCTTTACTCTCCTCCGCCACAATTTCCTTGTAATCCTTTTTTCGCTCAGCATTATTCATCCGTCTTATCTTGTCAAGATTCTTTGCACTTTCATTTCTTTCTTTTTGACGTCCCTTTCGGATTTCCCTCACGTTGACATAGCCGATGATTATCTCATCATTTTCTCCTCCTTTGATTTGAATTATATTTCGATGATTCCGATCATACGGTCCTATAATCCTTGAATCCCCATACAATGAATTATTAGCTTGTATTATGAACGTGTGTAAATCTCGAGTGGTTGTTTCTAGTATATTTGAAAAATAACCAGTATCCCTATTATTTTCTGGAGTAAAAAGCAAGTCTGTTCTATTCTTATATAATGCCCTTGCCATTATATCCGTAAACTCATAGCACAACAGCATGCCATATTTTATTTCACCATTATCAACCAAAGTATATAGAGGTTTTTTTCGCCGTTCGCGACATGAATAGCCCTTCAGAGCAAGTATTTTAATCTCTTCCGGAGCATAATCATTTTTTTCACGTAACAAGAAAAAAGAGTTTTTGTACTTGCCAGAACTAAATTGCGAATATACTGCAACCATATTATAGGCTTTATCACCAACGGTTATATACTGCATTCCTGAGATTACAGTTATACCCGTTTTTTTCACAAAGTCAAGTACGTCATTCATCCACTCTACAGGCATATAGAACTCGGGGAAAACCAAAAAGTGTACATTATACTCGTGAGCTTCACGCAATAAATCGAGGAACTTAGATCTATCTCTTACAGCCAAATTCCCACGTAATCCTTTACAACAATCGTCTAAAGTCATTTTAAGGTTGGCTACTGCTATTTTAATTACTCCTGTATTCCCTGCAAGCGTTTTAGGTATTGTTACATTTTCCATCACGTAGCTGTCATCGAAAACGCTTTCCTTTCCAATAGTAATATTAAATGGTTTAGCATATTCTGTGTTTATATTATTAATCTTGAAGAAGACATCTCGGGTATTCTCCATCCGTTCCGATGTCATTTCCCATCCAATCGCATTTCTTTTACATTCATAAAAATCAAATACAAATAATTCATCAAGACTAATAAATCTAGGACTTACTGATACCTTTCTATTCTCAAGCAAATCGAAATTAATAGAAAGTTGCAACACAGACTGCTCATTTGTTAAATCAACATCATTTGGCAAATCATCAATATAGTTAGCCAATGGATAAGCCACCAGTTTATGATTAAACAGATTTGCTTTTCTAATCTTATAGGATAAATCTATTATCTCTTTTGCTTCTTTTTTGTAGTACTCCGGATTCAATGCTAATGCAGTTGCAACACAAATATTAAACTTTTTATTTAATTGTTCACGCATTCTCTTTTTTAGGACCATTACCTTTGCCGGTACTATTTCCTCTGGTTTTGACACGCGCACATTTTTAATTGCATCACGAATATTACGCTCGAATTCTTTCCACGAAGATTTTGATGAGTTATTTTCACCAACCATCATAAAATAGAGCGCATTATTCCAGTTTCCGCTGAACTCTAGCGCATTAGCACACACAAAAAAAGACTTTACTTTATCGATTTCTGATTGTCTTTTCAATCTAACATCAGCGTTCAGTGATTTCATATCAAAACGACAGCTTCTAACTAAAGCAGCTAAGTGTTGTCCTAATCTGAGCCTATTAATCTCAATTTGTCCAAAATCACGTATTTTGGTACCGTTATCAAGATCATCCACGGCATATGCATCCTCATCAAAATTGAGCATTTTCAAATCATCATTTGGAACAACATTCATTTGACTTGGGTGTCTCTCTGTAGCTTTCAGTTGATTGAATAACGAATCAGCTTTCCCTTTTTCAAAGAAAAAAACTTTCATTTTTTCTTTTTGTATAATTAGATTTGGATAGCCATATATTGAATAATCAGTTCCATCAGCTAACTCAAGTATACCTAATTCTCTTGTTAAACTCTCCGTAGCCTCATCATTACATTCAAAATTTGTTTTATGTCTATTAATCAAGATTAAAATATCGTCAACATACCTGCCATAATACAAAATGTCTTTCTTCGAATCCATCTCCTTATCAAATCTACTCAGATAAATGTTGGCAATTACCATAGAACTGAACAAACCAATTGGCAGTACGCACTCCTCACTTGCAAGATCTTGATTAATTATTCTTACTCTTGCAATAAGCATCGTATATTGGCAATACATTCTTCTTATCACATCCGTCAGTGGAGCTATTCTTTCTACTTCTTCCAGCTCAAAGAAATCTGTTAGTTTATCAAAATTCCATTTAACAGAATAAAAAAAACTCTTTATGTCTAAAGAAAGCAACACCATATTTACATTATTCTTGTATTTCTCAATGACATCAATCACTCTATTTTTCCACAAACAATACTGTGGATAATATAATTTGAATAACTGGTTTTTGCCGTAGATTATTCCGTTTACAGTTTCCTCGTCCCGATTATATACCACAGGATAATTGATTGAGTTCCCATATGAGTCTTTGCTAATAATAGAATTGTCATAGGTTAATTTGCCAACTACAAGTGTCCATACTGTTTCAAGGAGGTGTAATTCGATTGGAATATTAATAAAAAAATTAACTTTATTTATTACCCTATTGTTGGTCTTTGATTCCGCGCCGGTAATAAACCTTTCATCTTGTTTTTCTTCTTTAAAGCCTTTTGGCATTACATAATAATCAATTTCGGCAATCCAGCTTTCAATATACGTCTGATAATTAGCAGGATTCGCTAGAAGTTTTGCCAAAAACTGCATACGTTTATTCATTTCAATTTCATCATATTCAAATGCAGCAATTTTTTCCCGAACAAACACATTATTCTTTTCATAATAGTAATATGATTTCAGTTTCTTGTACGCCGTAAAAATTAATTTGTAATTTTCTTCTATACTATCAAACAACAGTCTTCCCCACCTTTGCTTTAAATCCGTATAACACAAAAAGCACTGCAAACCATCGCTGATTCACAGTGCCCAATCATCTTATGTCCACAAGCTTCATGTCCTATTCTATTATGTCTAGAATACCATAGTTTCCCGCTCTGTAGGCGTTTCAAAGCTGAATTTGCCAAGAAATGCACAGCACCTCTGCATTTTCACAACAATTGCAAAAAGAAGCCCGTTGTACGAGCTTCCTAATGAGTTTTTCTTTCTCCTCTTAATCATTTAAACACTTACAATTTCATAGTAATACTTCCATGCTGCCCTAGGTTAAAAACTTCCTCCAAGTCAATAATAAATTGTATTTCTTTATTATTATTCTTTTTATCAACAGTGATATTAAGAGCTTCCATTATAGATAAAAACAGTAAATATCCGAAAATCAATATCGTCAACTTTTGTGGCAAAACTGTTTTTATTCCCTCAAAGAAAAATGGTAGCATCGCTCCCACGAATGGTAAAATCAATCCATACTTCGCATATTCATTAGTTTCAGCCTCAGTACGTTTTCTCTTCAAAAATCTATAAAAATCATCTAACTCATAAAGATACTGGTATTTATCTAATATATAATTATGCCATGCGGAATACTTTTCAAATGTCCTCTTTTTTTTATTCTCTCCAATATTTTTATGCATTTCCAATTCATAAAAATATTCAAATCCATACGGTAGTTCCTTTTTTCGTAGCAGCTCATTGTATAATTTCCGTTCTTTGTAGATTTTTATATTTTCATGTAACGAATATACCATAAAGCAGCAGGCAACTCCTATGACCATGGTCACTACTTCTATTTCACTTAATAAACCTGAGGACTTTATCGATTCATAGTTTATCGCTATAAAAATAATGTAAATACCATCCAGCAAAAAAGACACCGCACACATTATTATCAATCCTAAATATTGACCTGTCCGCACTTCAAAATCACACTTTTCTTTCATAACTTTCTCCTAATTGTATAAAGGCACTGCAAACCATCGCTGATTCACAGTGCCCAATCATCTTATGTCCGTATAATGCCAATAATACTATTCCGTTACTTTTAGTATATCACATCATGGCTGTTATAGCCGCACAGATACTGATTCTGCCAAGATATGCGCACAGTCCCGTCATTCTTTACCTTAAATGCAAAGAACCCGCTCTGTATGCGGGTTCGAATATGATGTCTATATTATTCTGTCTAGATGAAGATATAGCCTTCTTGCTGGCCATACTGCAGTTCGTAGTGAGACTTGAAAGCAGCTTCGCCGCTTTTTGGACTCTGTTCTACTAAATAACCTGTTCCGTCTTGATTAGGATTGAGTTTGATGATTGCACATTTATTTGGATACTGTGCTTTCCATTCTTCCATGTTAATTAGTGTCATATATTTATCCTCCTTTATTACCTTGGATAACATACGAACTATATCACACCTTGTCGCTTAACAAAAGCCGGACATTATATTATGACTGTTCTTCTGATGAATGCATCTTCATCGCTCCACGAATCATAAAATACAAGCAAGAAAACCATATATCCTCATCGTCAGAATCATCTAGCATAACCTCAAAAACGCCAAAGATAACATCAATCAGAAGAGGTCTGCTTATAAAAGCAAGATACGCCCCACCCACTCGAACATAGGCTGCCATCTTGATTGTCATTTCATCTAATTCTTGAGTTTTAAAATCATTATAGGTAGATAACACCTGCATGATTTCACCTCGTTTTTCTTCGTTCTGGATTGCTTCTTTAAACCTTTGTTTTGTGAATCCATTAGCTTCTATGGATATCAATTCTCGAATAATGTCTATACTGGTGGTAATAATCCCTCTCATTTCATCATCGGTATATGCACAAATATATTTACTATCTTGTAAGGTGACATCATAGATTGTCGCATCCTCTTTTTCTTCCTTAGCAAAATCGTGCTTTACTCGTTTCAGGATAGCTTCCACATTATCTAAATCTCCACTGTTTAGTAAATCAAAGTCTTTAATTTTTAGCATTCTCCCTCTCCTTATATAGTATTTATATCTCTATTGTATGATCAGCCGATTTACCTGTCATTGAACTTGTAGTTGAAAAACTCAAAAAACAGAGCCCACATTTCTGTGGGCTCCTTGACTATCACTCTAGTATATTTTTTCTATCTCCCCTTCTATCCCATACATCTTCTTAAACTCTTCCAGCTCCGCTTCGCTTT
>JAEEGL014456026.1_pt1 | contig 12977 bp, 14 predicted proteins | sample 9134231 | NCBI WGS metagenome assembly JAEEGL01 (sample SAMN16246548, study PRJNA631951) | gut metagenome | biome: gut microbiome; feature: rumen; material: fiber-attached | host: Bos | place: Iran: Karaj | collected 2018-10 | reverse complement strand
TGATACAGTTAAATCCTGCTTTTCTGAAGAATCCGATAACAGTAAATTCAGCATCGATATCATGGAATCTGATAAGGGTCACATTCATCTTTTGATTACTTATTCTCCGGATATGTCGATAACTTCAATAGTAAGAAGAGTAAAGCAGAAATCCGTTCATGTCTTGTGGAACAAACATGCTTAATTCCTGACTAATTACTTCTGGAAAGAACATACTTTCTGGAGTGATGGCTATTTTGTGTGTTCTATTGGTGAAGCCGATCCTGATACTATATGCAAATATATTGAAAATCAGGGTTAATGGCATTCATCCCATTGACTGAAGATCAATGGGTTTTCTGCCAAAAATTGTATAAAATATAGATGAATGAAAAGTTCAAAAGCCGAAGTTCAAAACCGAAGAGACAAATTACTGGATTACATCATCAGTAAGGAAAGCACATCGATCGAAGAGCTTGCCTTATTTTTTTCTGTCTCCTCGATCACTATCCGCCGTGACGTGGAAGAATTCCGCAACAACGACCAGGTCGAACTCAGGAACGGCATCGTCACCATCAACCCGCACTACAAAAGACTGCTGAAAGACAATCACCACGCCCTGGAAAGAAAAGCGATACAGATGCGGGCAGCCAAACTCGTCGAAGAAGGCGACGTCATCTTCATCAACACCAGCTACACGGCCTTGGGCATCCTGGAATACATCGAAGACAAATTCTGCACCGTCGTGACCAACAACACCCACATCCTGGACCTGAGCTTGGGATCCAATATCGTGCCGATCCTGGCAGGCGGTGAGATCCGTCAGCCGCGAAGCTCCTTAAGCGGAGAATTCACGATCGAGACCCTCAGAAGAGTCCATGCGACCAAGTGTTTCATCGGCGTTGACGGCATCAGCTTCGAAAGAGGTTCGATCGTCGGCGGCGGCGGAGAACTCTCCTGCGCCGTCCACCACGAAGCGATCATCAACGGTGTCATGCTGAACTCCTGCATCGGCAAGAAATATGTCGTCGTGACCAGCGAACGGCTCAACCGCTCCGACCGCTTCTCCTGCGGCAACCTGTCGATGGTCGATGCGATCATCACCGACCACCGGGCCGACAACTTCGTGATCACCGAACTCAAAAGCAGGGGCATCGAAGTCATCCTGGTCTGATCATAAAACGAACGCAGCCGCAAAAGCTGCGTTTTTAATTTGTGTCTATAATAAAAACATAGATGAGGGAAGAACATGAAAAAAATAATACTCATTTTGCTGATACTGACGATTTGCGGCTGCAACAAAGAAAAAACTCTGGAAGAACAGATCCTCGAGACCAAAAAAGATCTCGACCGCAACGCCTGTCTGCTTCTTACGGACAAAGCTTTGGAAGAGACGCCGGACGATCCGGAACTCTATGTCCTGAAAGCGGGCTGCTACGGCATCGTCAGGGCGGAACAGGGGGTCGAACCGGTCTGCGACCGGGATCAGGCTTTTTCCTTGCTGCAGAAAGCATGGGAACTGGATCCGGAAAATACGAAACTGAAGGAAAGGATCGACGGCACCTGGGTCGAGGTCAGCAGCAGTCTTTCCGCTGTCGAAAGCGTCGAAGACATCACCTTTGATCAGAGAAAGAAAAAAGAAGACGATTTCCGGATCAGTGCCGACAATTTTTGGGTCGAAAAAGAACCGCCGATCGATCATCAGACGCCCTATTCCGAAAACAACGACGGTGATATCGATATCGGAGACGGCAAAGAGATGTATTACTTCACCTATTTCCATGATGAGGAACATAAACGTCCCTACTGGACGACCCGGATGTACTGGGAAAACGACCATCAGTATGTTGCAAGCTACTATATCTACCCGGTCTACGACCGCGACTATTATCCCTGCAGCAGAAAAGACATCGTCACGACGGACTTCAAAAAATACTTCAGCTATGCCCCGCATGCGCTCCCGGACAAGCCTGACTTCGTTCAGGTCAACAGTATCAACGTCTACGAATACGACAAGAACGGCGACATCGTACGCTCCTATGCCTACGTATATGAAAACGGGAAGCTGACGTATCTTGATCACGCCGTCGACTTTTCACCGTTTCAATGATCTCCGAAACAAAACTCCATAAGAAAGACAAGACCGCGGAATCCTTTCCGCGGTCTTTTATTCTTCTTCCCGGTCAAACAGATGAGAATACATCACCTCGGCCTTATCGATGAACGCCTTGGTGATCCGATAGTGTTCCGTATCCTTATACTCGACCTTTTCGATCCCCTGTTCACTGAATTCAAAGAGATCGGCACCCGGGTAGGACATCAGGATCGGCGAATGCGTGCAGATGATGAACTGCGAATCCTCTTTCGTCAGATCATGGATGAGGACCAGCAGCTGCATGAGTCTTGTCGGCGACAATGCCGCTTCCGGTTCGTCGAGCAGATACAGTCCGTGTCCGGAAAAACGGTTTTTGACCAGAGCCAGAAAGCTCTCGCCGTGCGACTGTTCATGCAAAGACACACCGCCGTAATAATCGATCAGAGGAACTCTCCCGCCGGCATCGAGTTTGTTGACGGTGGTCGCAAAATTATAAAAACTTTCCGCCCGCAGAAAGAAACCGTCTTTGGGATAGGCACTTCTTGAGATGACGATGTGTTCGTGCAGGTCGGAATGGGTGTCATCGGTCGAAAAAGAAAAGTTCTTCGTTCCGCCTTCCGGATTGAAACCCATGGCGATGGCGACCGCCTCCATCAGAGTGGACTTGCCCGAACCGTTCTCCCCGACGAAAAAGCTGACTTGTTTTTCAAAGTTCAGCGGCTGTCCTTCCAGCTGCCGGATCGCCGGGATCTTGGAAAGATAAGAGCCTTTGTCAAGCTTCTCATCGATCCTTACGCTTTTGACATACAGACCGTTCATCATCTTGATTATACAAAAGAAAAACACTCCCTCAGGAATGTTTATAAGATATGTTGATAGACGAATCTGGCGAAGCCGTCTTCCGCTGCCGGATATTCGGAGATCACATCGGCAAGCACCTTGGTGTCCTCCGAACCGTTGCACATGCATACGCCCAAGCCCGCACCTTCGATCATCTCGTTGTCATTGGTCGTATCGCCGAATGCCGCAACATCCTTGATGTCGATGTCGTGTGCCTCGCAATACTTCTGCAGCGCAAAGAACTTGTTGGCCTTGGCCGGAACGAATTCCATGCAGCCGGGCGATGTCCTCACCAGCTTGACATTGTTCCCGGTCGCTTCAAGGATCGGCTTGAAATGTTCCCGTATCTCGGGCATCCGCTCATCCCCGCAGTTGATCAGGATCTTGGATGTCTTTTTCGCATACATATCGGAAAGATCTTTGGCAACGGCAAAACTGCGGTGCTTGGTCTTTTTGATCTTCAGGAAACGGTCGCTCGCCTTGGAAAACAAGGTGATGCCATCCACATAGATGTGGCAGTCAAGACCGAGCTTATCGACTTCTTCGACGATGAGCTTGATGTGTTCTCTTTCGATCTCGAAAAAGATCCGGTTCTCTTTCATCGTATCGTCATATAAGGACGCGCCGTTGAGACCGATATAGAAATCGAAAGGATGCTTCATCCCCCAGTTTTCCGGATAAGTCTTCAGGTCCTCATACGCTCTGCCGGAAGCCAGACCGACTTTGACGCCGGCGGCCATCAGATCCTCGATCGCCTTACGGTTCTCATCGGATAAACTTTTCGTGTAATCACCGACCAGCGTTGCGTCGATATCACAGCTTGCTGCTTTGATCTGTCTTTTCATACCTGTGATATTGTATCACTTTTTTATGAAACGGAGGTCAGTTCAGCTCTTCCAGGATGAGATCGGCGATCTTCCCGTTATGAACGATATAAGAACCGTGGCCTTCCCCTTCCAGGATGCGCAGCTTTGCCCCGGGTATGGAAGCAGCGATCCTTTTGGTCTCTTCTTCGCTGACCAGATCCCGCTGCCCGGCCAGGACGGTCGTTTTGGCCTTGATCTTTGAAAGATCCAGGACATCGATATCAGGTTCTCTGATCATCATCTTCAGTTTGGGATCCCTGGTAAAGAAATACAGGAAGCGGATCAGAAAACGGCAGCGCTTGGTCAGCCCGGCAAATTTCAGATTGGCACCGGAAACGATGAGCCTGGTGATCCTCTCGCTTTTCATCGCCAGCAGAAGACCGACGATGCCGCCGTCGGAAAAACCGTAGAAGATCACATCGCTCAGGTTCAACATCCGCATGAAAGCGATGAGGTCGTCCGCCATATCCTTGTAATGATATTCTGTTGCCTTGTCGGACTTGCCGTGGCCCCGGGAATCGATCAGATAGACTTTATACTTTTCTCTGAGCTTTCCTGCTGCGACATCGAAGATCGTATGATCCTCCCCGTTGCCGTGCATCATGATCAAAGGCCTGCCTTTGCCGATGATCTCATAGTAGATCTTCGTTCCGTTCACTGCCGCATACATAAAAGCACCTCCCTTTCTCTCATTATATATGAGCCGGGTAAGGTGCTGATATCTGTTCTTTCTTTGACCGCAATGTCGGTCAGCTTTGAACCTCTTCTGTCCTGATATCCGTATTGGCGGGTACGGCAAGAGGATTCAGGATCCTGTTGTATTCTTCCTTGTCTTTATTCTTGCGCATCCGGATCAGCAGGCGGACACCGATGATGATCGCCGCAAACAGGAACACTAAGACCAACATATCATACGGTTCCGGGATCGCTTCACTCAGGAAGAAATTGTAGAAGCCATGCAGCAACATCGGGATCAGTAAGCCGTAAAGACCGTACTTCTTCTCACCGGTCAGTTCCTTCTTTGCCATGAAGTAACCCATCGTCAGACCGTAGCAGCCGTGAAGACAGGTCAGACCGCGCACGATGATCTGCATCGGATTGGTCATGAAGGCATAGACGATCGATTCCAGGATCTCAAAACCCAGGGCTGTGATGCAGAAATAAGTCATCAGGTCGAGGAACGAATAACGGATCTGATGTTTCCTGATCCGCTTGCGCGTGAAATGATACTTCATATATTCTTCCGCGAACGCATTGACCAGGAAACATTTCAGTGCCGCACTCAGCAGCGGATGGATCTCATTGAGTTTCAAAAGTTTCAGTGCGATGGTCAGAAGCAGATCGAGGCCGATGACGCCGAAACTCGACAAGACCCCGGCAAGAAACATCGTCCCGCAATATTTTTTGTATTGCGGATCATCCTTACGTTTGGACAGATAAAGATAAAGGATCAAAGCAGGTATGAAGCTGGCTAAGACGATAAGTATGATCATGATTTGATACCTCTGCCTTTATTCTAAACCCATATCAGTCGTAAAAATGACCAAACATCGCCTGCCGTTCATAACAGATATCTTTTAGACCCAGTTCCTCGATGATGTGCTTCGGTTCACCGCGTTCATACATCTCTTCTTCCGGGACGAGATTGCCTTGATCCGAATCGATGTAGATGGCCAAAGGACGCCTCAGACCGATCGCATACGACAATTGAACCTCGCACCACTTCAGATCATGTTTCTTCAGCAGCTCCTTGGCATAGACCCTGGCCATATAGGCGCCGGAAAGATCGACCTTGGTCGGATCCTTGCCGTTCATACAGCCGCCGCCCACATTGGCAAACGACTGGTAGGCATCCACGACGATCTTGCGTCCGGTCAGTCCGGCATCCCCTTCAAAACCGCCGATCTCGAAACGCCCGGTCGGATTGATCAGGAAACGCTCCACCTTCACGTCGTAGGCATCGCAGATCTGCACCGCGATCTCTTCCAGCATCCGGTCGGTCACTTCCCTGTTCTTCTCGGAATTGTTGTAGGAGATCGTGAAATCCTTGATCGATACCAGATCGAAATCATCGTCATAGACGCCGGTGATCTGTGCCTTGCCGTCGGGATAAAAATCCTCATGGCTGTGCACAAGTTCATCGTACTTCTTCGAAAACTCCTGCAAGATCACCATCGCTTTCGGTAAGAGCTTGTCCGTATCGTTGCAGGCATAGCCGAACATCATCCCCTGGTCGCCTGCCCCGGCGATCTCATCGTTGGTGCCCAAAGCGATATCCGCCGACTGCCGGCCGATGTTGTCGATGATCTCATAATCATCGCGGTAGCCGATGTCCCGCAGGACTCTTCTGGCGATGGAAGCCGCATCGATCTTCGCCTTCGTGGTGACCTCGCCGGTGATGAAGATCTTGCCCTTGCCGCCCACGGTCTCGATGCCACAGCGGCTGCCCTTGTCTTGTCTTAAACACGCATCCAGGATCGCCGAAGAGATCTGATCGCAGACCTTGTCCGGATGACCGCGGAAGACGATCTCATTTGAAAATAACTTCATAGTTCCTTCTTTCTAACCTAAGAAAAAGTCCCGCCACACCTATGACGAGACTCGACTTCAAACAATGGTACCCATCGTTCAAGCTTTAGCACCTTGTCTTAACAGGTTGCTGCACGATCACAGAGCTTGTCTCTCCCGTGCTCTTCATAGGTACACTTAATGTATTATATTTTCCCTCCGAATGCAAGCCTCATCATTTCTGCTACAATCAAGATATGAATAAAGAAGGACTCATAAAGCACTTCCAAGGTACAAACGTCGATATCAAAAACATCCTGAAAGCACAGGAGATCGCCGTAAAGTGCCTTGAACATATGAACGACTTCCTGAGGCCTGGTCTGGACCGGGATCAGATCCATGAAGAATGTGAGAATTACATGCGCTCTCTGGGTTCTCAGGGCTGGTGGATCCATGACGATCCCGCCCTGATCCTGTTCGGCGGTCTGAGTACCTACTCCGGTCCCGGACTTCCCGATTATCGAGACATAGTCATCAAAGATGACGACTTCGTCAGCATCGACGTCGCTCCGACGATCGAGACCGGCTGGGGCGATCTGACAAGATCCTTCGTCCTCGAAAACGGAAAGATCATCGACTGGAAAAGGACGAAAAATGAGGAGATCCGGGAAGGCATGGAGCTGGAACTGCAGCTTCACGAAGCTTTCGTAAACTTCGTCGAAGAAACGACGACCTTTGAAGATCTGCACCGTTTCACACAGGACTTCCTTGAAAGACACGGCTATCACAATTGTGATTACCACGGCAATTTCGGCCACACGGTCGAGAACGACGCAAAAGAGCGCATCACCATCGATCAAGGCGTGAAACTGTCGATCGCCGCTTATGACAAACCGCTCACCTTTGAACCGCACATCTGCAAGAACGGCGGTAAGTACGGCATCAAACACGAAGACATGTATGTCTTCCACAAAGGGAAGATGAGGAAACTATGAGCTACCGCTACATTGCTGCCGGCATCTCGATCATCAACGACATTGAATACGCCGACGCATCATTCAAAAAAGGAAGGCTCGGCGGCTGTGCGCTCTTCGCCTACGACGGCATCGCTTTCTTCACGGATTCCGTCGCCTTCGTCAGCTCCGGCGGGGAAGACTTCTTCGATCTCTACGGTGATTATTTCAAAGACAACGGCATCCCGGCCGAAGGCATCAGTATCTCTCTTCCTTTCACCCATCGTACCCTGCTGAAATACGAAAACGACGGCACGTGGAAGGAAAGATCGGTCTACGGCGATGACTATTTCGCGAAGCAGAGCGAAAACTGCCGCACCTCGTTTGAAAAACTCTCACCGTTCCTGGACCGTGAAACGAAAGGCCTCTATCTGGATTCCGGCGCCCACGAGAAGATCTTCGAAGAGATCAAGGAGATCCGCAAGCTCTCTCCCGGACTGAAGATCCTCTGGGAACCGCCCACCTTCTCCTCCAAAGACCCGGCCATGAGAAAACGGATCCTCGATGATCTGCAAGAAGTCGATTATTATTCGATGAACCTCGATGAAGCAAGCGCCTTCTTCAATGTTTCGGGACGGGAGCAGATCGTTCAAAACATCATCGGCCTTAAGATCCCCTGCTTTCTGCGGATGGGGGAAGAAGGCTCCGCCTGGATCGAAGACGGGAAGATCTACAGTCTTCCGGCATACGATCCGCAGAACGCAAAAGATGTCACCGGCTGCGGGAACTGTTCGGCTGCCGCTGCCCTCTACGCCCGGCTGGAAGCCCCTTCCCTTGAACTGATCCCGCTCTACGCCAACATCGCTTCCGGCTTCTGTTCACGCTACGAAGGGCCGGCACCCGTCAAAAAGGCACGCGATACGCATGCCTTCGAAAAAATGAAGTTGTATTACGAGAGATCCTAGGATCTCTTTTTTCTTTCTTTAATCCAGGACCTTGATCCATTCCCCTTTCTGATCGGCGACCCATCTGTCTTCACCGATCCGATACCAGGTATAGCCTTCCGCTTCGACTTTCTCATAAGCGTAGATGATCTCACCTTTCTGGTATGTGCCGAGTTTTTCACCGCTCTTGGAAGGTCTGTTACGGATATTGATCTTGCCGGTGATGTTCTCGATCCGGATCAGCTGATCCGCCGGCTCGCCAAGTCTGGTGACGACCCCGTAGAATAACGGCGTCTCCCCGGACATCAGTGCGAAAAGAAACGGCCTGTCAAAGACCAGATCGTGATAGATCGTCTCTCTGATCTCACAGCCTCCGGCACCGAGACCGCCGGCCAGTACCGTCACCGCCGTTGCCACGACTTCCTCTTCGTTGACCTTGATCGTACATTTCTGTTTTGCCTTTTCCAGATACAAGGCAGAGACAAGGTCCGGATCGCCTTCCGCCATCTCAGAGAAATCCGACGTCGTATAGTCAAAGATATCGGTCAGTCCCATCCCGGAAAGCACTTCGTTGAGATCGTATTCCTTCTCGTAATCGAACTTCGGGAACGACAGACGGGTGATGTTCTCATCGGCGGTGCAGCCGTAGTTTCCGTCTTCCGTCATGTTGCTGTATTCCTCGTAGGATGCGGTCAGCTCGTTGAAGATGTTGTCGGACATCCCGGCGATGAAATCGTAGATATCGGTGCCTTCATCCGGAAGGACCGCCACGAAATCGACGGCATTATCCAGCCTCTTTTCAAAACCGCTGTAGCCGTTCCCCTGCCAGTGTCCCCAGAGCTCCTGATGCATCATCTCGACGACCGTATCTTCGCCCTTATAATTGTGGAAAGGCTGAAGAGCGGCAGCGGAGGGGTCAAACGGGAACGCCCAGCGGTCGCCCGTCGACAGTCCGTTGAGGATCAAAAACGAAGTATCCGACGAAAAGTCTTCCGCACTGACGATATCGTTGATGGTGCCGTAACTGCAGTTGGAAGCGAAATAGTTGACTTGTCCGGCCAGATCGGAAGCATTCGTGAAATCACTTTCGCCGATACCGCTTCCGTAATACTCGCCGACCGTATCCTTATAAGCATCTTTGAGTTTCATGCCTTTGGCGGTATTGAACCACAAGGCATTGACCTTCCGGAACGCCGCCTGGCCATCCCATCCGGCATGAACGCTGTCCAGATCCTTCAGGAAAGCGTTCAGATCTTCGACGCTCATCCCCAGCGCGTTCTCCAGCTGTGCCCTCGTCGGCTCTCCGGCACCGTTGGCCAGGATCGCCATGGCATAGTAAAGAGACAAAGGCGAGATGATCTCGTTGTCGTTCTGTTTACATGCGTCGACCAGAAGCTTCTTCGCAAAACCGCTGTATCTCGAATACGCCTCTGCCGCCGTCTCATTGTTATACATGTCCACATAGCCGTATTCATTGACCAGGGACTGATAAAAACTTTCGACATTGTTTACCGTGACCGTCGCAGAAGAAGGAGCGGTCTCTTCCTCTTTTATTTCCGCCGTACTCTCTGCCGGTGCTTCACTTTTTGCACAGGCACAGAACATAACAGTCATCAGCAGACACAGTACGATTCTTACAAATCTGTTCATGGCATCCTCCCGATCATTTTTTCTATAACTCAATTATATCGTTCAAAAAGAATAAAAGAAGGTCTCCCTTCTTTACAATTCTTTGATATAGGCTCCTTCTTTTTTGACGAAACCCTGGTTGTTCAGATACGCCGTGTGATTCTCATCCGGACCTGTATAAACGACTCTTCTGACGCCCTGTTTCTTCAGATAGGCAAACAAAGCCGTTCCGATGGAAAAGTCACGGTACTCCGGGATCGAATAGTCCAGCTTCAGTTCTCTCTCTTCGCCCCAGCCGTCCGTCAGGGTGAATCCGACCGGCTTGCCCTGGTTGATCACGACATAAGCCTTAGCGATCCGCTTATCATCGATGTCGACTCCCGGGAAGATCTTTTCGATATCGGACCTGTAGTGATCCAGAAGATGATTCAGCAGGACATCGTCCCTGCCGCATTCCACGACTTCATACTCTTTTTCGACCTTGGACATCTTCCACAGGAAATGCAGGTTGATCAGGACCAGGCAGAAATTCATCAGTGCCGTCGGATACGATTTGATGATGAAAGCATAGATGGTGAATATGACCGAACCGATCGTATTGATGATGCGGAGCTTGACGACCGACGTCATCAACATCGATACCAGCACCAGAAAAGAACCGAGATAGCCGAAAGCTTCGATCAGAAAATGTGTATTCATCGTTTTAAAGACCTCTCTGTATCTTCATTATAGCTTTTTTCGAAATGATAATCCGAAGCGATCCAGCGATAGACATCTTCATGCGGCTGCGGATGCCTTCCCATCAGAGATTCCCGCACGTCTTCGAAGCGGTCCGGTGAGATGCAGCGCACGTGCCCAAGGATCTCATAATAGTCTTTCATCGACGTGGATACGGCGCAGACGGAAAGTTTCATCCCCTTCGATTCATCGTGATTATGCAGGAGACGGTGCCGGTACTTCTTGGCTTGCGAAGTGATGTACTTATGATCCTGTTCACCGATCGGCCTGGTCTTGAACTCGATGATCCCGATGCGCTCTTTCGATAGGATCAGCACATCCGGACGCACGCCGTTCTCGTTGTCGAAGTCCCACAGGACATACTCAAAAAGGATGGACAGTCTGCCATATGCCCGGTCCTTGTTCACACACTTGTATAACTGTTCCTGCAGCACGTCGTATTCATCTGCCCAGGCAGCGATCTGTGCCCCGGAGAGCCGAAACGGCGTCACGAAAGGATAGTTCTCTTCCATCGCTGCCAGGAAAGTTTTCTTATCGGTCGCAAGGAATTCGCCGATCGAAGAACAGAAACAGAAATTGTCGATATACGTTTGTGACATTTAGTCTCTGATGATATAGGCATCGACGATCTTGCCGATATACATCGTATGATGATCGCCCGCATCGCTCCCTCTTGAATAGTGATGTTCCCTGATCTGTGCAGGGATCCTGTCCAGATCCTGATCCTGCGCATACAGGACCTCACACTCGATCGTCAAAGGATACTCCCTGATGCCCGGCGTATGATTGACCGACGGCTCGATCAAAGTCACATAGTCCGCCTTATCGACATCTCTGCCCGAAAGGGATCCGAAGACACGGAAGACTTCCGGATCGTAGTTCCCGTCCAAAGGAAGCGATAAGGTGAATTCCCTTGTCTTATCGATCTGCGGCTTGGTGTAACGGCTCTGCCGCACGTAGACTACGAAGGTCTCGATGCCCCACAGGATGCCGTAGTGTCCCCAGCCGATGACCATCGAATTGAATTTCTCCCCGTTGGTATTCAGCAAAATGCCCGGCCGGATCTGTTTTTCGATCAGTTCGGCATAGTCGGCGGCTTTGATCTTTTCTTTTCTCATGACTTGTACCTCTCTTTTCATTTTACAACGTCTCACATCCGCTCCTTTTGCCGAAACTCCGGCAGAAAAAAAGCGGAAACCTTAAGATCTCCGCATCTTTTTTAAACCAGATCGATATGGGAAGAATAGATCTGACACAGCTTCTCTTTTGCCCTTCTGGCTTTTTTCGTCCAGAAGCACAACAAATCGAAGGCATGAAGATCGCCGTGATAGATGTCGATGTCCGCCTCGACGCCGTGGTTCCTGAGATCCTCCACATAACGAAGTGTCTCCGCATAGAACGGTTCCCCGTCACACACGTAGGTGTAACAGTAAGGAAGATCGGAATAATCTTCCGCCCTGGCTGCCGAAGCATAGGCCGGGACCTCTTTTCCGTAAAGGTCGCCGAGATAATGTTTCCAGCCCCAGTGGTTGCGCCGGGTGTTCCAGATCTTGCCGCGGTTGTTGCGGGAACTCTCCGTATCGTGGCAGTCGATCATCGGATACAGCGGCAGCTGCATGGCCACCTTCACTTTCTCCCGGTCTCTGGCATAGAGACAGAGCGCAGCCGTCAGACCGCCGCCGGCACTTTCACCGCCGACGATGATCCTCTCACGGTCAATCTTCAGATCCTCCGCATGATCCCACATGTACTCCAGGGCCGCATAACAGTCTTCAAGCGCTGCCGGATACGGTGCCTTGTTGGCCAGAGTGTATTCGGGGGAAAAGACCCTTGCCCCATAGCGCCGGGCGAGCAGTTTCCCGCAGGAAAAATCGACCATCGACGCCATGCCGAGCATGTAGCCGCCGCCATGGATCCAGAGGATCCCCGGCAGCTTTTCTTTACGGTGTTCGGGTTCCAGCAGGATCGTCTTCATCTGACGGCCGCCGGAAGGGATGTTCAGGGTCTTTCTGTTCATATAAAACTCGAATCTAAGTTAGTTGTTCGTATAAAGATCCGCACTGATCGAAACGATGATGTGCGAATAGGTCGGGAAATCATCTGCACCCGACAGCGTGTGATCGCCGACGACGACATACAGCAGAGTTCCGTCATAGTATTTCTCGGAATATTCGCCCCAGATCTCATAATCGGTGAAACCGCGGTTCTTGAGATACTGTTCGACGTTTGCCTTAGCAGCATAGAAACCGACGTCGTAATCCGACAACATCGTCTTCATATCCGCAAAGCTGTCTAAGTGGCCCATCGGGATGACCGGACCGGAAGAGACGACATAGTCGATCTTGGAACCCTTGGTGCGCACACCGGTATCGTTGGAAACGATGTTGCCTGCCGGGACCAGCGATGACTGCATGGTGCGGATACC
>JAEEGL015976261.1_pt1 | contig 12978 bp, 8 predicted proteins | sample 9134231 | NCBI WGS metagenome assembly JAEEGL01 (sample SAMN16246548, study PRJNA631951) | gut metagenome | biome: gut microbiome; feature: rumen; material: fiber-attached | host: Bos | place: Iran: Karaj | collected 2018-10 | reverse complement strand
GGAAATCACTTCCTTCGAAGGGGCTACCATCGGCACCGGGACAGCTCCCGCTCCGAAGGTTGTGACCATCGCTGAACTTAAGGCTAATTTCAACAAGTACATCAGCACCCTGGTGAAGGTGGAAGGCGTTACTATCAACGCTGATGCCGCAGGTACCGGAAAAACGAATGTCGAAATCGCCCAGGGCGGTGAGACCATCACCCTCCGCACCCAGGTCAACGCCATCAAACTGACGAAGGGAAGTACCGGTGACGTTATCGTCATCCCGACCATCTTCAACACTACGATGCAGCTTGGCCTGTGGGAGCAGGATAACTTTATCGCGAAGTAATCTGATACTCTGATACTTGAAAAGAGGTCGGCAGAACAGCCGGCCTCTTTTTTTGCACCGTGATTCCGGGCTGCTTGCCGGCAGGCTGTCTCATCCGTCTGCCTTCGCTTCGCTCATCCCTCCCACGCCTTGCGGCACGGGCCCCTCCCGTTCACGCGGTCACGGGCGACCACGGGCACCGGATGAGACAGCCAGCCGGCAAGCAAGCATATGCTTACAGAAGGAAAGCGGGTGTCATTATTTCGGCCAGTTCGATGTTTAACGATTAATTCTTATTATATTTGTAAATTGGAATAATATCGAATACGAATATAACCAGATTAATAACAAAACAGATTTGTATATGAAATTCAAAAACTTGCTGTTCTTGTTCATTGCTGCCGCCGGCCTTACATTTGCGGCCACCGGATGCAATGACGAAGAGGCTGATTTCAGCTATCCTGAGCTGAATCTTTCTTCGGTTTCCGGAGAGAACCTTACATCCCTGCTGCTCGAAAAGGATCCGGCGACGCAGACCATCATGATCCGTTCGAGCAGGGATTGGAAAGCTTCATGCGAATCCGGCTGGGTCTCCATTACCCCCGAATCCGGCAAGGCATCCCCAGATCCCCAGGAAGTAGTGATTGAGGTCCTCGAGAATGATTCCTATGACAGGAACACTATAGTGCGTTTTGACATGGGATTCGATTATAAGTCTCTGCAGATCACCCAGGTGGGACCTGGCGGCGGATATGTCGAGCCCATCATGAGCGTTGCCGATTTCATCCAGCTTGCTGACAAGGCTAACCTGCACCGTCTGAGCGGTGTGGTGAGCAACTACAATGCTAACTTCGGCAGTTTCGACCTGACGGATGCGAGCGGTACTATCTACGTTTACAGCCTGGCCAACAAGGAAGAGTGGGTCGACAAGATCAAGAACGGAGGTACCGTGGTCCTGAGCGGTTACTACGATTTCTACAGCAGCAAGCAGCAGCATGAGGTCGTCAAGGCCATCATCGAGAGCTTTGAGGACGGCTCGTCACAGGAGGCCCAGGAGGCTACTGTCAAGGAAGTTATCGATGCCGCTGATGCCACCAAGCTTTATCGCCTTACCGGTACTGTAAGCAATTTCAACGCTAATTTCTGCAGCTTTGACCTTACTGATGATTCAGGTGCATCGATCTATGTTTACAGTGTCACCAACAAGGCTGACTGGGTTGACAAGATCAAGAATGGAGGGACTGTAACCCTGACGGGACGCTACAGCTATTACGCCAAGGACCAGAAGCATGAGATCGTCGATGCTGTCATCGAGAACTTCGAGGAGGCTTCCCAGGAAGCTGTCGAAGCAACTGTAGGTGAGGTTATTGCTGAAGCCAATGCCGCCAAGCTCTATCGCCTGACCGGTACTGTCAGCAATTTCAACGCTAACTTCTGCAGCTTCGACCTGACCGACGAAACCGGATCGATCTACGTTTACAGTGTCTCCAACAAGACTGACTGGGTTGACAAGATCAGCAATGGCGGAACCGTTACCCTTACCGGCTGGTACCAGTTCTACGCCAAGGACCAGAAACACGAGATTGTCAATGCAGTGATCGAGAGCTTCGAGGAAGGAGCTTCGGCAGTGGATGCGACTGTCGCCGAGGTAATCCAGGAGGCTGACGGATCCAAGGTCTACCGTGTTACCGGCATGTTGCACAATTTCGACTCTCAGTACTTCTGCTTCGACCTTACGGACGACACCGGAACCATATATGTCATGGATATCCTTAACAAGGATGAGTGGGCATCGAAGATCAAGTCCTTCGGAAACGTTACCGTAACAGGAAAATACTCCTTCTATCCGAAAGGACAGGTTCATCAGCTCGAGGGAGTTACCATAGAAAGTTACACTGATCCCCAGATTGTGGATGCTTCGATTGAGCAGGTTGCAACCCAAGGAGCTCCCACTACCGTGTACAGGATTTCAGGTGTAGTATCTTCTGTTGACAATGATGGCGGTTTCTATATGACTCCGGATGTCGAACAGGAATTTATGCCGTTCGGGATGGAGGTTCCCAAACCGACCAACTATGACTCATGGAAGTCGAAGCTTAAGGTGGGATCGACGGTGACCATCGTAGGCTTATATCGTGGGATCAATGAATACCAGAGCCCGGAGATGCGTGAGACCTATATTGAAAACTGCACTCTTCCTCCGGTCGAGGGCGTTGAAGTCACTTTTGACGCTTCCAAGGACATTCCTGCGACGGCGACAACCGCCGGTGCCCAGACTGTCACCAAGAACGGCGTGACCATAACAATCTCCCAGGGAGTCGTCAGGAACAATGCGTACCGTGTCTACAAGGATGCGACCCTTACCATTTCAGCTCCTGACGCGAAGATAGCCCAGATCGTCATGACTTGCGACGGCAAGGAATCAGAGGCATATGGCCCGGGTCATCTTTCAGAGAAATCTTCCACCGGGGAGTACAGCGTGTTCGGGAACGACGGTACATGGGTCGGAAACAACTCTGAAGTAGTGTTCTCCGCTGGCGCCCAGGTACGTGCATCCAAGATTGTCGTAACACTTCAGAAGTAATTTGAAGGATATGTTCTCAGGAATGAAAAAATATTTTGTCTGGGCGCTGTCTGCCGTCATCTTCTCCTCTGCGGTTTCCTGCAGCAGGGAAGATGATGAGATAATGCCTCCTATCCTTCAGATCAGGGAGGTAAGCGTACCTCCGACAGCATATGAGCAGTTCGTCTCCGTCACTGCGGACGGGGAGTGGACCCTCAATGTCGGCTATTCCGGTTCGCAGAGCGGCTGGGTGACCCTCAGCCAGGACAAGGGAACAGGGACAATCACGAACCTTCATCTCTTGTGTGCCGAGAACCCCGGAGACGACCCTCGCTCGTGCGAGATCACCCTTTCTTGCAAAGGACTTTCATCTGCCGTTGCCATTACCCAGAAGGGTAAATCTTCCGGTGGCGGAGGTGGAGATGTCCAGCCTTCTGACAGTTACAAGGGCGTCCCTTCCACTACGATCGACTGGCTTGAGCTTCCTGCGACCAATGCATCGGACGGGCATGATTTCTTCACTATCCCCATGACTTTCGGCGGCAAGAAGACCAGGAACTACTCCTTCTACTGGGATTATGCCAACTTCAATGCATCATGGGTTGCATATGCCCACATAAAGGATTACCACAAGAATAACACCGGAGGCAGGAAGGATGACTACAAGACATTCCCGGGCCTGTCACTGTCCCAGCAGCCTATCGCTATCAACGGCTTCAGGGACGGGAATAACGGCTGGTACGCACGCGGTCACCAGATCCCGCAGGCAGACCGCAGGTTTGACAGGGCGATGAACAGCGATGCCAACTATGTCATCAACCTCACCCCGCAGATCCAGGAAGGCTTCAACGATGGCATATGGGCTTCTCTCGAAGCGCGTGTCAGGAACTGGACCGAATCTTCGGATACGGTTTATGTGGTGACCGGATGCGTCAGCAAGGGTTCTACATACTACGTGCTCGACAACCAAGGCAAGCATATCCCCGTGCCTACGGCTTATTACAAGGCAGTGCTCCGCTACAAGAGCGATGCTACCATCGGCTTCAACGGCTACATCGCCCTGGGCTATTATCTTGAGCACAAGGCTTACTCCAACGGTGCCGTTACCAAGGAATATGCGATGTCAATCGACGACCTTGAGAACAAGCTCGGCTTCGACCTCTTCCCGAATCTCGTGAAAGTGATAGGCGAGGCGGCCGCCGCCAATGTCGAAAAGCAGGATCCAACCACTGTAACATGGTGGTGGCTCTAACCAATTAATACTTGCAGGAAATGAGAAAGATAGTTTACATTTCGATGCTGTTCGCCTCCATGGTTTCATCCTGCGCGGGCGGAAAGAATGTCAGCTCTGAAGCCGCTGCCGGACCCCGTGCCGACGGCAAGGGCTATATCATAGGCTTCTACAACCTGGAAAACCTGTTCGATACCTATCACGACCAGGGCAAGAACGATTACGAGTTCCTTCCCGACGGATCGAATAAGTGGACGGACGCCAAATACGAGAAGAAGCAGCATAACATGGCTACCGTCATCAAGGCCATGGCCCAGGACAACCAGCAGTGGCACACAGTCCTCGGAGTCAGCGAGATCGAGAACCGCCATGTTCTCGAGGACCTCGTCAGCCAGCCGGAGATCGCGGCGGCCAATTATCAGATAGTCCATTATGACGGCCCCGACACCCGCGGAGTGGACGTAGCCCTCCTCTATGACCCGAAGAACTTCAAGTACAAGTCCAGCGAGTCCCTTCCCTTCACCTTCGATTCCGACATAGATTTCTCTATGAGCAAGGAGGAGAAAGCGAGCTTCCGTACCCGTGACATCCTTATGGTCAGGGGCACCATCGCAGGAGAGGAGTTCGCATTCTTCGTCGCCCACTTGCCTTCCCGCAGGGGCGAAAAGAGCAGTGCCCTGAGAGAGAGGGGAGCCGAGATAATGTGGAACAGGGCCATGGAGCTTGAACGCGAAGTCCCCGGAATCAAGATCGTTGTCATGGGTGACATGAACGACAATCCTACCGATCCCAGCATGGCCAAGTATCTCCGTGGACGCGAGAAGATCGATGAGGTGAAAGACCAGGATTTCTTCAATCCCTTCCTTTCCATGCTGAAGAACGGTTACGGTTCAGAGGCTTACCAGAATTCCTGGAACATCTTCGACATCATAATGGTCAACAAGGCCCTCACCAACGGTAAGGGACTCAAGATCCAGAAGATAGTGAAGGACCGTTATTACGGCCGTATCTTCCAGAAGGACTTCATGACCCAGCAGACCGGCCCGTATAAAGGCACTCCTTTCCGCACTTTCTCGGGCGGTAATTTCATCAATGGTTACAGTGACCATTATCCTACTTACATCTACCTGAAATAAAACATTTGTAAATGCATAGAAGACTTGCAATAGCTTTAGCGGCCGTTTTCTGCTCCCTGGTCATGATGGCACAGGAGCCGTCAGGCGGAGTTCAGGGAACGATTGTCAGCAGGGAAGGCAGGACCCCCGTCGAGAAGGCGAAGCTCATCCTTCGCAGCGGCTCGAGGGAAGTGAAGACCGTGGAGAGCGGAGCCGACGGACGTTTCCTCATGGAGATGGTTCCGGACGGAGTCTACGACCTGGTCGTCTCAGCCCACGGTTTTTCCGAAACGCTGGTCAACGTAACCGTGAATGACGGCTACGTAAAGAACCTGTTCAACATTTCGCTGGCACCTACCCATACTGAGACCGAGGAAGACATAGCCAACTTCTCCATGTTCGACATGGATGATTCCGGCTACAATGACAATCCTACCGTCCTGTTCGGTTCGAACGATGTCTTCACTGACATTACGAACTACGGCTGGAGCGCCATAAGGTTCAATGCCCGCAGTTACACCAGTGATTCCCAGGATGTGTATCTCGCCGGTGTCAAGATGAATGACGCGATTACCGGTTATGGCCCGTGGTCCCTGTGGAGCGGCCTCAATGAGGCTACCCGCGCCGGGGAAAGTACGCTGGGCGCAGAAGTGTCCCCGTTCGGATTCGGAAATATCAACGGTGTCTCCAACATCGCCGGAACCGCGGGAGACATGCGTACCGGTCACAGGATGAGCGTCCTGACCAACTCGGCGTTCTACAGGCTCAGGCTTATGTATTCATATGCCTCCGGCGAGCTTGACAACGGTTGGTCATTCGCCGTCAACGTTTCTGCCCGTCTCGGCGGAAATGACTGGATAAAGGGAGTTTACTATCGTTCATTCGGTTATTACGCTGCCATCGGGAAGAACTTCAACGATGTCCATAAGCTGAATTTCGTGTTCATGGCGACTCCCGGAAGCAGGGGTGCCCAGAACGGTTCCACCCAGGAGGTATATGACCTGATGGGGACGAACATGTACAACTCGAACTGGGGATGGCAGGACGGTAAGGTCCGCAACGCCCGCGTCCGCAGGACCCACGAGCCCATCACCTTCCTGAAATACGATTTCACTCCTTCAGACCAGTTCAGGCTGTCCGCCACCCTTCTCTACCGTTTCGGAAAGAACGGGTACACGGCTCTCGACTGGTATGACGCGCAGGATCCGCGTCCGGATTACTACCGCAACCTTCCCAGCTACTTCTACATGGACAATCCGGACTACAACCGGCAGAACTACAGGAAGTACCTCTGGGCCAGGGAAGCATGGGTAAATGACTATGCCCCCGTCACCCACATCGACTGGGACCGCCTCTATGAAATCAACCACAACGGTTACATGACATATGGCGGAGTCTCCGGAAACAGGTCCAAATATGTCCAGGAAGAACGTCATGTGGACCAGAAGGACCTCAATCTGGGTACGAGCTTCGAATGGAAGCCCAAGGACTGGGAGTGGCTGAAGATCAACGGCGGATTCAACGGAAAGATCAACCGCACATCCAACTACAAGATACTGGCCGACCTCCTCGGAGGAGACTACTACATCAACTTGGACAACTTCGCGGAACGCGACTATGCGTCCAACCCGGCAAAGGTCCAGAACGACCTCGAGTATTATCTCAGGCACGGACATGCCCAGGTCCTCTACGAAGGGGACAGGTACGGATATGACTACAACGCCCATATCCGGAATGCCGAGGGCTGGCTCATGACCACTTCTACCGTTGACAACGTGGCCATCAGGCTGGGAGGACATCTCGGTTACACCAAGTTCTGGAGGGAAGGTCTCATGCGCAAGGGCCTCTTCCCCGGAACATACGGCGACGCGACAGTTATCAACGGTACGGACATATCCGACCTCATCCAGTACGACTCTGACGGAAAGCTCATCTCCTCATATGGAGACTCCGAGAAACCTGAATTCTGGTCATATGGATTCAAGGGCAACATCGAGTACCTGATCGGCGGAAAGATGCGTTTCTTCGGAAATGCTGCATGGCTCAGCGAGGCCCCGCTTTTCAACCAGGCCTTCATAGCGCCCCGTTCCCGCAACACCCTGATGTCCAGGCTCACCAACAAGAACATCTATTCTGCTGACCTGAACTACCAGTACTCCTTCGGAGGCATTGACTTCCGCCTGACCGGTTTCTACACCAAGATAGAAGACCAGACGGACGTGATGAGTTTCTTCGATGACCTGCAGAACTCCTTCACGAACTTCGCCATGAGCGGAATCGACCAGAGGCATGCGGGCTTCGAGCTCGGTTTCAGGGTTCCTACTTACATAGTCGAAAACCTGTCTCTCGAGGGAGCTCTCAGCTATGTGGACGCAGTCTATACCTCAAATCCATATATGACCCAGACTGTGGACAACAGCTCCGAGGTGATCGTGGATTACCAGAGGATCCCTTACTGGAAGAGCCATCCGGTCTTCAAGCGCGACTACACCGGCGGATATGCCACCGATGATCAGGGACAGTATATTGTCGACCACTTCCAGAAGCATCATGTCTCAGAGTCTCCGCAGTTCGCTGCGAGCCTCGGCCTGAGCTGGAACAAGAACTACTGGTTCCTGGACGCCAGCGTCAACTATTTCGCCAACAATTATCTGGACATGAACCCGCTCTACCGTACGGACATGGCTACTACCGGTCCGGACAAGCAGTGGACTCCTATAGAAATCGAGGATATGGCTGCTCAGGAGAAATTCGATCCCGTATGGCTGGTCAATGCCAGCGTGGGCAAGAGCTTCTACCTGATGAACAATTACCAGCTCGGTTTCAACCTCAGCGTCAGCAACATCCTGAACAACACCTCCATCAAGACCGGAGGATATGAGCAGACCCGCCTTGTGGACAATACTTCCGGCAAGGAGAGGTACTACAGGTTCGATCCCAAGTATTTCTATATGACCGGATTGAACTATATGATGAACCTTTATTTCAGATTCTAGGGCGATGAAGAGATTACTTTACATAATTCCTGCGATACTTCTTGCGTGCGCGTCATGCGATGAATGGGATCCGGTCTTCACTTTCGGATACGACGATCCCGGGAACACCAGCATAGTGTCGATGGAGGCCAATGCCAGCATTGCCGACCTCAAGGCCCTTTACGAGGGTGCACCCTTGAAGATAGACGAAGACATTATAATCAGCGGCTTGATCACGACTTCCGACCTTTCGGGAAACATCTACCGCAGTTTCTTCATCCAGGACGATACCGGAGCCATCGAGGTCAAGATCGGAAAGTCCTCCCTTTACGGCGATTACAAGATCGGCCAGAGGATCTGGGTCAAGTGTGAGGGCCTTACCCTTGGCAACTATGGACGCCAGTCTAATGAGGGAGAAGGAATGCTCCAGCTCGGTTTCGAGGATCCTACGGGAGAATACGAGACTTCGTATATCGACATCCAGTATCTTATCAACACCCACATCTTCAAGGGTGCGGTGGAAACTCCTCTTGCCCCGGAAGCGATGACAGAGGATGACCTCAAGTCGGCCCTCAAGGTCGGACAAACATCTCCCTGGCTCGGCAAGTACGTAACCCTGAAGGGACTTAAGTACGCGAACGAGATCTTCGTCCTCCTCTATCTGGACAGCCAGCTCGACAAGAAGTCTCCTTCCAACAGGTGCTTCCTGTCAGACAGCCAGTGGGGCGTGGACACCTGGGCCATGAGCAAGGAACTTATGAGCAAGCATCTCGAGGCGGGAGAATGGGACACCGCAGTAATCGGTTCCGGTGACTCCATGTACGGAAGCATCGGCTCTATGCGCGGAATGGATCCCGACAACCTCTATCCCGAGATAGAGAGGGCTGCTTACACAGTGAGCCAGTATTTCAAGATGAGCGGAGGCACAGAGGTCCAGATCCGTACCAGCGGTTTCTGCCGCTTCTCGGACGAAAAGATCAACTCTGCGGTCCTGAGCGGGGACAAGTCCATTGACGTGACCGGAATCCTGAGCAATTACCAGGGCTCGGCCCAGTTCACTGTGATCGACATTGACGGGATAAAAGTTAACTGACCCCACAGGAGATGAGAAAACTTATTATCGGAATAGTTGCTGTTATGGCTGTAGTTTCATGTGCAAAACAGGGCAATCCGTTCTTTGAGCAGTGGGATGCCAACTATGGCCTTCCGCCGTTCGACAGGATAAAGGTCGGGGACTATATGCCCGCGATCAAGGAGGGTATCAAAGAGCAGAAGGCCGAAATCGAGGCCATAAAGTCCAACAAGGAGGCCCCTACATTCGCCAATGTAGTCGAAGCATATGAATACTCCGGAGCTCTCCTTTCCAAGGTTGAAGGAGTGCTGTTCAATCTCGCCGAGACTGATGCCGACGATGAAATGAACAAGGTGGTCGAGGAAGCTACCGAGATCCTTACAGTCCACAGTGATGACATCTTCATGGACAAGGCCTTCTTCGCAAAGGTGAAGGCTGTCAAGGAAGCCGGTACCGAAGGTCTGACCAGGGAACAGCAGATAGTTCTGAAGAAGCTGTATGAGAGTTTTGTCCGTAACGGAATCGACCTTCCTGAGGCCGACCAGGCTGTCCTGAAGGAAATCAACAGGAAGCTTTCCATGGCCAGCAACACTTTCGGGAACAGGCTCCTTGCCGAGAATAACGCCTTCAAGGCCCAGTTCGATGTGCCGGTCTCCCAGTACAGTGCGGAAATGACTGTGTGCCAGGATCGTGCGAGAAGGGAGGCCATGTTCAAGGCCTATTCTTCCCGTGGCCGCAACGGCGGAGAGAACGACACCCGTGAGCTCTGCCTGGACATCCTCCGCATGCGTGCCGAGAAGGCCAGGATGCTGGGGTTCAGCAATTGGGCTGAATATCAGCTGGACAATAAGATGGCGCATGATCCCGCTACTGTAGATGCTTTCCTCAGTGAAATCCAGGAGGCTTCCAACGCACGTGCGAAGGAGGAGGTAGCGGATATGCAGAAACTCATGGATGCTGATATCGCTGCCGGGCTTCTCCCCGCAGGGTCCAAGATCATGCCCTGGGACTGGTTCTATTACGCAGAGAAGGTCCGTAAGCAGAAATATGATCTCGACGAATCGGTCACCAGTCCATATTTCCTGTGCGATAATGTCCGTCAGGGCGTTTTCGCTGCTGCAAGCCGCCTGTACGGTATCGAATTCGAGGAGCTTAATGACGTCCCGGTCTATAATCCCGAAGTCAGGGCATTCAAGCTGACAGACAAGGAGTCCGGTGACCTCATCGGTATTTTCCTGGCGGACTATTTCCCGCGTTCTACAAAGCGCGGCGGCGCCTGGATGAACAATGTAAGGGATCAGTATGTGGATCCCTCCGGCAAGGATGTACGTCCTATCATAGTGAATGTCTGCAATTTCACCCCTGCAAAGGATGACACTCCTTCATTGCTGACAGTGGATGAGGTCCAGACGATGTTCCACGAATTCGGACATGCCCTCCACGGCTTCCTGTCCAAATGCCATTATCCTTCGGTCAGCGGCACAGGTGTGACAAGGGACTTCGTCGAGACCTTCTCCCAGTTCAACGAGAACTGGGCCTTCCAGAAGGAAATCCTCGAATGCTATGCCAAGAACTACAAGACCGGAGAGATCATCCCCGCCGAACTTGTGGACAAGATCAACAACTCCCTTAAATTCAACCAGGGATTCACCACCGGCGAACTCTGCGCCGCATCGATCCTGGACATGAAATGGCATGAGCTGAACGCGGACGAACTGAAGGACGCGGACATCGACTCATTTGAAGAAAAGGTCTGCGCCGGAATGGGACTTCCAAAGGAAATCATTCCGCGCTACCGCACGACCTATTTCAACCATATTTTCAATTCAGGCTACAGCGCCGGTTATTACGGCTACCTCTGGACCGAAGTTCTCGACAAGGACGCCTTCAGCTATTTCGAGCGTGAGGGGATATTCAATCCGGAAACTGCGCTCCGCTTCAAGAAAACCTTCCTGGAGAAGGGCGGAAGCGAAGAGCCTATGGTCCTCTTCAAGCAGTTTACAGGAGGCAACGATCCTGACACCAAGGCTATGCTGAGAGGCCGCGGATTGATTGACTGACATATGATTAACTAATTAATACCTATTATGAAAAAATTGATTGTTGCCGCTATCGCGGCTGTCATGATGCTCATCGGAACGAATGCATCTGCGCAGTACACCGCATTCTTCGGATATGCCCACAATGGCTTCGGAGGGTCGGAAATATATGACGACATTGATTTCCACGGAATCTGGTTCGGTCTCAAGTACGACATCGCATTCTCATCCCTGGAAGGCCTGACATTCGAGCCGGGCGCAAACTTCGTTTATGGCAACGGTGACGGTCCTTACAAGGCTATCTGGATCAACGTTCCTTTCGACATCAAGTACACCATCTATGATATCATCCCCGATGTCAGCTTATCCGCTTTCACCGGCCCGAGGCTGAATTTCGGTATGGGCAATGCTTTCAAGAGCTGGGAGCATGATGGAATCAACATCAAGAATTTCGACATGCAGTGGGGCGTTGGAGCCGCCATTTCCATCGTGGATGCCATCCAGCTCCGCCTGGGATACGACTTCGGTATCCACAAGGTCGTCCGCGATGTTGATGACAACATCCACCGCAACACCCTGCTCCTGGGTATCGGCTTCATGTTCTAGGAACAAGGACTATTTTACATAGCTGGTCAGCAGGCGGAGGCGGTCTCCACAAGGTTTGAAGGTCGCTGATGCCGAGCAGGCCGGAACAAGTACGGTCTCGCCGGGGTGCAATGGCACCTCGGCCTGATTGTTTTCAAGGAGTCCCTCTCCTTCGATGCATATGACCACCATGAAAGAGTCTATGCCACGCAGGTCTCGGTAGAACGGCTTCGTGAGACAGTACTGGGAGGTGGTAAACCATTTGCTGTCCGCCAGGACGTTCTCTGTGTCAGGAGCTTCCGCCCACTGTGTGCGGTAGGAAGGATATACCTTGAAGTCTATGGCGTCCTTTGCCAGGGCGGTGTGGAGTTCCCTGGGCTTCCCGTCCAGTCCGGGACGGTTATAGTCGAATATCCTGTAGGTAATGTCGGAACTCTCCTGGATTTCAGCCAGGAAACAGCCCGAGCATATGGCATGCACCCTGCCGGCGGGCAGGAAGAAAACATCTCCGGGGTGGACTTCGTGTCGTGCAAGGACTTCAGTGATGGTCCCGTCCTCGATGCGCCGCTCATATTCTTCAGCAGTGATCTCATGGGTGAATCCGGCCAGGAGGCTTGCATCCTTTGCGGCATCTACGATGTACCACATTTCCGTCTTTCCCTTCGTCCCGTGCCTCTCATTGGCCAGTGCATCATTCGGATGGACCTGGATTGAAAGGTCGTCTCGGGCGTCTATGAATTTTACCAGGAGCGGGAAGGCATTGCCCTCGGATGCATATACATGCTCTCCTACGAGTTCGGCCCCGTATTCTTTTATGAGGGAAGTCAGGTCGCGTCCCGCGAGTACGCCGTTGGAGACTACGGATTCTTTTCCCGGAACTCCGGAGAGTTCCCAGCTTTCTCCTATCCTGTGGTCATCCGTAGTGATTCCCTTGAAGGCGGCTATCTTGTCGCCTCCCCACACTACAGTCTTGAGGAAGGGCTTGAATTTCAAGGGATATAGTTTTGCCATGGCAGTCTATTTGTCGAGTTCTGACAGGGCGAAGAGATAGGCTCCGAGTGAGATCGCCTCGCTGGCGCCGATCTTCG
>JAEEGL015950716.1_pt1 | contig 12978 bp, 6 predicted proteins | sample 9134231 | NCBI WGS metagenome assembly JAEEGL01 (sample SAMN16246548, study PRJNA631951) | gut metagenome | biome: gut microbiome; feature: rumen; material: fiber-attached | host: Bos | place: Iran: Karaj | collected 2018-10 | reverse complement strand
CCTTCATGCCGAGGTCCGTCAGCCACTTGTGGCAGTAGTTGCGCCAGTAGGCGAACCACTCCAGGTCGGTATCCGGCTCGCAGAAGAACTCAAGCTCCATCTGCTCGAACTCGCGCACGCGGAAGATGAAGTTCTTGGGCGTGATCTCGTTGCGGAAGCTCTTGCCGATCTGGCAGATGCCGAAGGGGATCTTCCGGCGGGTGGTGCGCTGCACGTTGGCAAAGTTCACGAAAATGCCCTGCGCGGTCTCGGGACGGAGATAGACCTCGGTGGTATTGTCTTCCGTGACGCCGATGTGGGTCTTGAACATCAGGTTGAACTTCCGGATCCCGGTGAAGTCGGTCTTGCCGCAGCCCGGGCAGGGAATGCGGCGGGTCTGGATGAAGTCCACCATCTCGTCGTTGGTCATGGCTTCCACGATGACGCCGTCCTCGGGATTGGCGAGGAGCCAGTCCTCGATCAGCTTGTCCGCGCGATGGCGCATTTTGCAGCTTTTGCAGTCGATGAGAGGATCGTTGAAGTTCACCACGTGACCCGAGGCCATCCACACCTGGGAGTTCATCAGGATGGCGGAGTCCAGGCCGACGTTGTAGGGATTCTCCTGCACGAACTTCTTCCACCAGGCCTTTTTCACGTTGTTCTTCAGCTCCGCGCCGAGCGGACCGAAGTCCCAGCTGTTGGAAAGGCCTCCGTAGATCTCGCTGGAGGGGTATACATACCCGCGGCCTTTGCAGAGGTTCACGATCTTCTCCATGGTTTTTTCGCTGGCGTTCATATTTTTTCCTTTCTCCCGCGGCCGGCTGCCGCGGAGCATGAAATACCCGCGTATTGTATCACGGCAGTTCCTTCCTTGCAAGGGCTAAGGCTTCGCCGACGCAAAAAACGGTCGGAGCACAACAACAGTCCCGTATATATCCCTTTCATGGGAGTAGGATAGGTACAGCGGACAAGAACACAGGTCCCGTGGCGCATCGCGCCGGGAACAGACGAACGGACGGAGGGCATCCCATGCTGCGTTTTATCCTTGGCCGGGCGGGGTCCGGCAAGACCGGCCTCATCCTCGGCGAGATCGCCGAACGTGCCGCGCGGCGCGAGGGCGGGAATTATCTCATCGTGCCCGAGCAGTACAGCCACGAGGCCGAGCGCGAGCTCGCGCGCCGCTGCGGGGACACGATGAGCCTGTACGCGGAGGTGCTCTCCTTCTCCCGGCTCGCGCATTATGTGTCGCTCGAGGTCGGCGGCAGCGCGCGGCGCTTCGCGGACGCCGGCGGACGGATCCTGCAGATGTCGCTCGCGCTGGAAACGGCGGAGGGCGGCCTTGCCGTGTACGGCGGCGCGGCCCGGAACCCCGAAACGGCGGAGATGCTTCTGAAGACGCTGGACGAGCTGCGGCAGGGGAAGGCGGACAGCGCCCTCCTGCGCGAGGCGGCGGCGCACTCGAAGGGCATGCTGGCGCAGAAGCTTTCGGATCTCGCGCTGCTGCGCGAGGCGCTGGACGCGGTGGAGGAGCGCAGCGGGCTGGGAAGCGTGTCCAGGCTGGACATCCTGGCGGAGCAGATCCCCGCCTGCACGTTCCTGCGCGGGGCGCACGTGTATATCGACGGGTTCACGGATTTTACCGCGCAGGAGCGCGCCGTGATCCGCGAACTCACGCTCACAGGCGAGTGCACGGCCTGCCTGACCTGCGACGGCCTGGACGGCGGGGACAACGTGTTCCGGCTCTCACGCGAGGCGGGGCAGAGCCTGCGCCGCCTCGCCGAAGAGGACGGCGTGAGCATAGAGGTGAAAACGCTGCCCGGCCGGGGGGAGGAAGACCCGATCGGCTTCCTTGAGGCGCATCTGTTCGACTGGTCCGAAGCGTCGGCCGACCCCTGCGGCAGGGTCCGCCTGCTGACCGCGCCGACCCCCGCGGCAGAATGCGAGCTGGCTGCCGGGAGCATCCGCCGCATCGTGCGGGAGACGGGCTGCCGCTGGCGGGACGTGGCAGTGGCTGTGCGCGGCTTCGACGATCTGCGCGGTACGCTGGAAGAGACCTTCCGCCGCTATGAGGTGCCTTTTTACAGCTCCGTGAAAACGGACATCCTTTCCAAACCTCTGCCCACGCTGGTGAACGCCGCCTTCGAACTGCTGGAGGACGGATGGAGCTACGAGAGCATGTTCACCTATCTGAAGACCGGCCTGCCGGAGATCACACTGGAAGAGCGGGACGAGCTGGAGAACTACGTGCTGCTTTGGGGCCTGCGCGGTACGGCCTGGACGCGGGAGGAGCCGTGGCGTCAGAATCCCCGCGGCGTGGTGAAGGAGTGGACGGACGAGGACCATGCCGCGCTCGCAAGGCTCAACGCCCTCCGCCGGCGGATCGCCGCCCCGCTGCAGCGCTTTGCCGAGCGCGGACGCGCGGCCGTGACGGCCGCGGAGCAGTGCCGCGCGCTCGCGGATCTCTGGGACGACATCTCCCTGCCCGAGCGGCTGGAGCAGCGCGCCGGCGAGCTGGAGGAGGCGGGCGAGGCGCAGACCGCCGCGGAATACCGCCAGCTCTGGGAGAAGATGGCCGCTTCGCTGGAGCAGTGCGCCGCCGTGCTGGGCAGCATGGAGATGGACCAGAGCACGTTCGCGCGGCTGTTCCGGCGCGTGCTCTGCCAGTACGACACAGGATCCATCCCGGTAACGCTCGACCGCGTGGGGATGGGCGATTTCGACCGCATGCGCCGGCGCAGCCTGAAGCACCTGTTCGTGCTCGGCGCTACGGACGACCGCCTGCCGCGCGTGTCCGACGAGAGCGGTATCCTGAACGATCCCGAGCGCGAGGAGCTCCGCCGCCTGGGCATCGAACTGGCCGATCCGGACGATATCCTCCAGCGGGAGTTCACGCTGATCTACAACGTGTTCACACTGCCGGAGGCCACGCTCACCGTGAGCCGGCCGCTGTTCGGCGCCGATGGGAAAGAGACGAGGCCCGCCCTGCCCGCCGAGCGGCTGGGGCGGCTGTTCGGCCTGAAAGAAGCGCCGGGTGACCTCACTGCGGCCCGGCGGGAGGCGCTCTCGCCCGCGCGGGAGCTCGCCTGCGCAGGAGATCCGCCTGCCTGCGCGTATTTTGCCTCGCTGCCCGGCGAGCCGGAGCGCATGGAACGCCTCCGCGCCGCGGGCACGCAGATCCGCGGGCAGCTGAGCCGCCCCGCAGCCGAACGTCTGTACGGGCGCGAGCTGCGGCTGACTGCCTCCCGTGCGGAGGCGGCCGCGGAATGCAGGTTCCGCTTCTTCCTGCGCTACGGACTGAAGGCGGAGCCGCGGAAAACGGAGGCCTTCGCGCCGCCGGAGATGGGCACCTTCCTGCACTATCTGCTGGAGAACGTGGTGCGCGAGACCTCCGCCCGGGGTGGATTCGATGCCGTGACAGACGAGGAGATCGAAGCGCTGACGGAGGAGTGGACGGCGCGCTTCACCGAGGAGCAGCTGAGCGGCTTCCGGGAGAAGACAGCGCGGTTCCGCTATCTCTTCCGCCGTCTGGCCGACGCCGCGAAGAAGATCGTGCTGGACTCGGTGCGCGAGCTGCGGGGCTCGCAGTTCCGGCCGCTGGCGCTGGAACTGGATCTAGGCCGCACCGAGGGACTGCCGCCGGCACTGTTCGGCGAGGGGGACGAGCAGGTGATCCTGACGGGGATCGTTGACCGTGTGGACGGCTGGGAGCACGACGGGCGGCTCTTCCTGCGTGTGGTGGACTATAAGTCCGGTACGAAGGACTTCAAGCTGGGCGACGTCAGCGTGGGGCTGAGCCTGCAGATGCTGCTGTATCTGTTCGCTCTGCAGAAAGTCGGGGTGGAATACTTCGGCAAGGGCGAGATCGTCCCGGCCGGTGTGCTGTACGTGCCGGCGCGCGAGCCGCTGGTGAACGCCGACAAGCGCGTGACGCCCGAAGAGGCGGAGAAGAGAAAGGAAAAAGAACTGAAGCGCAGCGGGCTCCTGCTCCGGGGCACGGGCGACGAGGTCCTGCGGGCCATGGAGGCCGAACCCGGCCGGCAGTACCTGCCGGTGAAGATCTCAAAAGCCGGCGGCGTGACGGGCTCGATCGCGGACGATGGGCAGTTCCGGAAACTGGGGCAGTTCGTGGAGAAAACGCTGGGCGAGATGGCTGCGGAGATCCGGCGCGGCAGCATCGCGGCGGATCCCTGGTTCAAGGGAGAGAACGATAACGCCTGCCGCTACTGCGATTACGCGGAGGCCTGCCATTTCAACGAGGAGACGGACAAACGCCGCTACCGGGCCGGCATGGATACGAAGGCGTTCTGGGATATGCTCGAGAAGAAAACGGCGGCGGCCGGGAAAGGAGAAGACGCTCATGGAAATGACGAATGACCAGAACCTGGCAGCGGAGAGCCGCGGCAGCAGCCGCCTCGTGTCCGCGGCGGCAGGCAGCGGCAAGACCACCGTGCTGGTGGAGCGCCTGCTCCGGCTGGTGGACGAGGGGGCGGATATCGACAAACTGTGCGTGGTGACGTATACCCGCGCCGCCGCCGGCGACCTGCGCAGCAAGATCCTGAAAAAGCTCAACGAGCGGATCGCTGCCGACCCCGGCAACCGGCACCTGCGCCGCCAGCCGGAACTGTGCAGCCGCGCGTTCATCGGCACGATCGACAGCATCTGCGGCCGCTTCCTGCGCGAGAACGTCCGCCTGGCTGAGCTTCGGCCGGACTTCAAGGTGGTGGAGCCGGAACGCGCCGAAGCGATCCTGCGCTCCGCGCTGGAGAAGGTGTTGGAGGAAACGTACGCGCAGGCAGACTCCCTGCCGGGCTTCCGAGCGCTGGCGGACACCTTCGGCGGAGGCCGGGACGACCGAAAGCTTGAAGAACTGGTGGTCCGGCTGCACAACACGCTGCAGAGCCACGAGCACCCGCGGCAGTGGCTGGCGGAGCAGAAAAGCGCGCTGACCGTTTCGGCTGACGCCGATGTGGGAGAGACCCGCTGGGGCACTTTGCTGCTGAAGAACATTCAGCGGCAGGCGGCCTTCCGCGCGCGGCGGCTGCGCGCCCTGACAGACGAGATGGAGCAGAAGGGGAACGCGACCGGGGCGGCCTCCTGGGGCGTCTCGATGACGGCGTCAGCGAAGGGATTGGAGGCTCTGGCCGCCGCGGCCGGGTGCGGGAACTGGGACGCCGCGGCGGCTGCCGCCCGGGCTGTGGAGTTCCCGACGCCCAAAGGATACAAAAAAGCGGACGATCGCGACCCGGACCGCACGGAGGAGATCAAGGGGATCCGGAACAAATACAAGGACTGGGTCAGGAAGGCCGTGGAAGGCACGTTCGATGCCTCTTCCGCCGAGCTCGCCGCCGAGATGGAGGCAGCCCGCCCCGCGATGGAGGCCCTGCTGGATCTTACGCAGCGGCTGATGACCGCCTTCGAAAACGAAAAGCGGCGGCAGAACGTGGTGGATTTCTCCGACCAGGAACACATGATGCTGGACCTGCTGGAGGATAAAAGCAACGGGCTGGCGGCGTCGCTGTCCGGGCGCTTCCTTGAGGTGCTGGTGGACGAGTACCAGGATGTGAACCGCTGCCAGGACAGGCTGTTCACCCTGCTGTCCGATAACGGGCGGAAGCTGTTCATGGTGGGCGACGTTAAGCAGTCTATCTACCGCTTCCGCATGGCCGATCCCACCATCTTTCTTGAAAAGTACGGCGAGTGGGCCGATGCGTCGCAGGAGAACAAGTTCTCAACAGCGCCGCTGCGCATTTTCCTGCGCGAGAATTTCCGCTCCTCCCCGGAGATCCTGGACGCCGCCAACCACGTGTTCGAAAACATCATGTCCGGGGAATTGGGCGAACTGGATTACGACGAGAACGCCGCGCTCCGGAAAGGGCGGGACGTGCCATGCGGCGCCCGCGTGGAACTTGCGCTGATCTCGCCCCCGGAGACGGCGGACGAGGACGGCGGAGACGGCGCCGCGGAACGCCCGGACAGGATGCGCGCCGAGGCGGACTGCGTGGCGCGGAAGATCCGCGATCTGGTGGACGGCGGCGTCCGCGTGAGCTGCGAGAGCGGCAGCCGCCCTGCCGACTGGGGAGATGTCGCCATCCTGCTGCGCTCCAACCGCGGCGCGGACCGCATCTTCCACGCTGCGCTCACCGCACTGGGGATCCCTGCCGTGACGCAGCAGGGCAGCAGCTTTTTCGAATCGCTGGAGATCACGATGCTGCTGTCATACCTGGCGGTGATCGATAACCCGAGGCAGGACGTGCCGCTGATCTCAGTGCTTCGCTCGCCGCTATTCGGCTTCCGCGCGGACGATCTTGCCGCCGTCCGTACCGGGAGAAGCGGCATGGACTTCTGGTCTGCGCTGGTGCTGGCCGCGGAGACGCAGCCGAAATGCGCAGCGTTCGTGGACGAACTGGAAGCCTGCCGTGCCCTGGCGGCGGACCTGAGCGTGTCGAGTCTGCTGGAGAGGATCTGCGGCCGCTCAGACCTGTTCGCCCTGCTGGCCTCCATGCCGGACGGTGAGACGCGCAGGGAGAACGTTTACCGGCTGCTCGACTATGCCCGGCAGTTCGAGCAGGACGGGTACCGCGGCGTGTTCCGCTTCGTTGCCTGGATGGCGCGGCTGCGGGAGCGCGGCGAAGGACCGCAGACCGGGAACGTGGAGCAGGGAAAGGCCGTGCGCATCATCAGTATCCATCATTCCAAAGGACTGGAATACCCGATCGTGTTCCTGTCTGGCACGGGGAAGAGCTTCAACTTGCAGGACCTCAACCGGCCGGTGCTGCTCCACCGCGAATACGGGCTGGGCGGTCGGGTGATCCGAAACGACCTGGGCATCTCCTGGCCTTCGCTGGCCTGGCGGGCGATCCGCGAACAGCTGAAGACCGAGGCGCTCTCCGAGGAGATGCGCGTGCTTTACGTGGCCATGACGCGCGCCGTCAACCGGCTTTATATCACCTGCTCAGTGGCCGACGGTGAGGCCCTGCGGAAAAAGGCGGAGCAGGACAAGATCTCGCCGCTGCCCCCGGAACTGCTCTCCGAAGACCGGTCCATGGCGATGTGGCTGGTGCGCGCCGCGGTCCTGAAGGAGGACGGCCCCATCCGGCTCACGCTGTGCAGCGGGGAAGAGAGGTCCGGGGAGCCCGCCCCGGCGGCTCCGGAAGCTATGCCTGCCGCGGCGGATATATGCGAAGCCGGGCGGCTGGAGGGACCGGGCTGGACCTATCCCTGGCAGGCGGCTGTGGAGCTGCCGTCCAAGATCACGCCGTCCTCCCTGCATGGGAGAGACGAGCCGGACAGCGAGAGCCTTGAGATGTTCCACGAATACTCGCAGCCGGCGCCGCCCAGACGCCCGGAGCCCGGAAGGAAGAGCGCGCCGCTCACCGGCGCGGAGCGCGGCACCGCCTGGCACGCCGCGCTGCAATTCATCGACCTTGCCGCCGCACAGACCGCGGACGGCGCCGCGGCGGAACTGCGCCGGCTCACGGAGCGCGGGCACCTCACACCGGAACAGGCCGCCTGCATCGACCCGGCGGGGATCTGCGCTTTCGCGGCGTCCGGCATCGGGAAGAGGATCCTCGCGGCGGACGAGGCCAGGCGCGAATTCCGGTTTTCGCTGCTCGTGCCGGCGGAAGACTATTTCCCGGTCCCGGGTGGGGACGAGCTGCTGGTGCAGGGCATCGTGGACTGCTGCATCCGGGAAGGCGAAACCGTCACGGTGATCGACTACAAGACCGACGCCGTCACCGAAGAGACAGTGGGCGAGAGGGCGGCCTTCTACGCCCCGCAGATCCGCGCCTACGCCGCCGCGCTGCGGCGGATCTTCGGCCTGCCGGTGCGAGAGTGCGTGCTGTATTTTCCGGCCCTTTCGAAGGAAGTCTCCGTGCCGCCGGAACTTTGAAAAAAATGCTTGCATTCACAGACCCCTTTTGCTATAATCCGCTTTGCGCCTTGTATCCCCGGTCTACCGGTCTCAGGGCAGTAATGATAAAGGAGTCACACCCATGCAAGAAGGCATCCATCCCAAGTATCAGCGCACCACCATCCGCTGCGCCTGCGGTGAAGTGATCGAGACCGGTTCCACGAAGAAGGACATCACCGTGGAGATCTGCTCCAAGTGCCATCCCTTCTATACCGGCAAGCAGAAGCTGGTCGATACCAGCGGCCGTGTGGAGAAGTTCAACAAGAAGTACGGTCTGCAGTAATTGCTGAAACGCGGGCGGGACGGTTTAGGCCATCCCGCCCTTTTCATTTTCTGGTTCGGAAAGGAGTCGCCATGAACAAAAAGAAGACCCTCTGGCTGATCGTTGCGCTGGCGGTGGTCGCGCTGACCGGATGGATGGGCGTCCGCACGGCCATCCAGGCCCGGGAACGCAGTGCGGAGTTCCTCTCCTCGGCGGAGAGCTTGATCTCCGGCGCGTTCGGGACGTCTTCCGCGTCCGGGCCCCGCCCGACGGAGCCTTATCTCGCCAAGCTGAAGGTGGAAGGCACCATCATGGACAACGGCGGGACCGGCTCTCTTACCGCCTCGGGGAGTTATGACCACGATTTCCTTCTGGAGAGCGTGAAGGATCTCATCGAGGATGACAACAACGTCGGTATGCTCCTGTACATCGACTCGCCGGGCGGCGAGATGAACGCGGGCGACGAACTCTATCTCAGGCTCATGGACTACAAAGCCACCGGCCGGCCCATCTACTGTTATTTCGATTCGCTGGCCTGCTCCGGCGGCTACTACGTCGCCATGGCGTCCGACGAGATCTATGCCAACCGGAACTGCCTGTGCGTGAACATCGGCGTGTACATGGCTGCGTACAACTTCTCCGGCCTGTTTGAGAAGCTCGGTGTGGAGCAGGTCGCCTTCAAAAGCAGCGAGAACAAGGGCATCGGCATGTCGGGCGTCCCCTGGACGGACGAGCAGAAGGAGATCTACCAGTCCATCGTGGACGAGAGCTACGACCAGTTCCTGGAGATCGTGGCGGAAGGCCGCGGCATGACGAAGGACCGGGTCCGCGAGCTCGACGACGGCCGGGAGATGACGGCGCGGCAGGCGCTGAAAGCCGGTTTCATCGACGGGATCTGCCGTTACGAGGAATATGAGCAGGACGTGCTCTCCCGCGCGGGGACAGACGTGCTTTATGAGATCGAGCCGGCGACCTCGCCGGTCTATTCCCTGTTCAACTTCATCGAAAGCGTTGCGCCGCGGTCCGACACGCAGGAACTGACCCGCTTTGCGAAGGAGCACGGCAGGCTGGTGGTGATGGCTTATGCGGACAACTGACGCAGTCCGCCCGGCCCGGTTCTGGCCGAGATTCGCGGCGTACTTAATGGATCGCGCGATCCTGGCGGTCGTGCTGTTCATCCCGCGCGTCAGCGCACTGTTCGCTTCGGCGGGCGGGGATCCGCTGTCCCGCGCCGTGCTGTTCAAGTTCAGCTGGACGGACATCTTTCTGTGGGCGGCGTCCTGCGCTTACTTCGTGCTGCTGACCTGGTTCGCCGGCGGCACGCTGGGCAAGCTTGCGATGGGCCTGCGCGTCACTGACCGGAACGGGGAGCGGCCGACGTTCCTCACGGTCCTCTGCCGCGAGACCTACGCCCGCTATCTCAGCTCCATCCTGCTGATCGGTTATTTCCTGGCGATCGCCGACCCGAAGAACGGGGCGCTCCACGACAGGATCTGCGACACTCAGGTGACCCCTGTGGAAGCGGCTCCGGAGACGCCGGGACCGCAGCAGCCCCGGCTCATTCGGGAGGTGACGGACCCTGTTGCCCAGTGGTACGAACCCTACCGAAAATAAGCTTTGAACGTCCCTCTGCCGAAAGGCGGGGGGACGCCTTCTTTACATGGACTTTACAAATGAATGATATCGGGTTTGACGTATGGAGTATACGATACAGCCGAGTTGATGAAAGGGTTAAGATCGTATGACTGCCAGCGAAATATTCTCTCTCTGCGGGGGCATCGGCCTGTTCCTGTACGGGATGACGGTGATGTCTACCGGCCTTCGCAACGCTTGCGGTGAAAACCTGAAGGGCATCCTGGAAAAGGCAGGGAAGAGCCGCCTGGTGTCCGTTCTGGTCGGCGTCGGGATCACGGTGCTCGTACAGAGCTCGTCCGCTACGGACGTTATGGTGATCGGCTTCGTCACGTCGGGGATGATGTCCCTCGCGCAGGCCCTCGGCGTGATCATGGGCGCGAACATCGGCACTACCATCACCGCGCAGATCACCGCCTTCGATATCGGCGTTTTCGCTCCGTTCCTTCTGTTCGCGGGAGCGGTCGTATCGCTGTTTGTGAAAAACCATAAAGCCCGGGACATCGGAAACGTTGTCCTGGGCTTTGGTATGCTGTTCGTCGGATTGACGCTGATGAAGAGGGCCATCGCCCCGCTCTCCGAGACGGAAGCGTTCGCCGCAATGATGGCCCGGCTGTCCAATCCGATCCTGTCGGTGCTGTTCGGCGTGCTGTTCACCGCGCTGCTGCAAAGTTCCTCCTCCTCGACCGTCATCTTCCAGGCCTTCGCCGTGCAGGGGATCCTCTCCTACCAGACGGCCGTTTACCTGGTCATCGGCGCCGCTGTCGGCTCCGTCATGCCCAACATCCTCGCCGGCTTGACGGCCAACCGCGAGGGCAGGCGCTGCTCGATCCTGAACCTGCTGTTCAACCTGCTGCGTGCCGTCCTGATCCTTGCTCTGATCACCGCTTTCCCGCAGGTGCTGGAATGGATCCGGGCGCTCAGCCCCGGGAACGTCGCCCGCCAGATCGCCAACACCCACACCGCCTTCGCGGTGATCTCCGTGGCCGTGCTGCTGCCGCTTTCGTCCTACATCGTGAAGCTGTCGGAGCGCCTGCTCCCGGTGAGCGAGGAGGAGGCGAAAGTGCAGGAGCAGCGTCGGCTGGTGTATCTCACCCAGACGTCCCGGATCCCGCCCGCGCTCGCCATGGAGCAGGCACGGCTGGAGATCTCGCGCATGGGCCATATCGCGCTGAACAATCTCGAGCAGGCGCTGGACTGCTTCTTCACGCTCAACGACGCGAAGCGCGCCACAGTGGAGGTCAACGAGGAGACGGTGGACCTGCTGGCAAGGGACATCGTGGACAAGCTCGTGGAGCTCCGGATGCAGGACATGTCGCCCCGGAACCTGAACCGGCTGTACCGCATGATCCGCGCGGTGGACGACATCGAGCGCATCTCCGACCACGCGGAGAACATCGTGGAGTTCGAGGAGATACTTCAAAGCGGCCGCGCCACGATCAGCGAGGAGGCGCTCGGGGAGCTGCATACAATGGCCGTTGCAACGATCCGCTCGCTCACGCTCTGTTTCTGGATCTTCGACAACAACGACTTCGACCGCCTTGCCGAGGCCAAGGACCTGGAAGAGACTGTGGACGACATCAAAGACGAGATCACCGGCAACCACATCCGCCGGCTGATGAACGAGACCTGCAGTGCCAAGGGCGGCGTCATTTTCACAGACATGGCCGTGTATCTGGAGCGCTGCTCCGACCACGCGCTGAAGATCGCCAACGCCCTCGCGGACAACGAGGTGCTGTAGAAGAGCGAAACCTGATCCGGACCGGGGACGGCGCGCCGTCCCCGGTCCGCTTTTGCATTTTCCTGAGGATCTGGAAAAATGACTGGACGAAAACGCGGATCTGCGATATAATCCAAAATACATAAATGAATAATGGACAGGCAGGCGGTCCGGCCTCTCTTTCGGAGAGGCGCGGAAAGCGGAATGTGGGTGCAAATCCCCGCGCGCAGGGCACTGTGAAGCCTCCCCAGGGAGGATAAGTCAGATACGCGCCGTTTGCCTTGAAATGCATGGATGCCAGCTCCAGGACATGCTTTCCTTTTTTTGTCTTCCTGCGGGCCTCCGGCATTTGCCGAGGGCCTGCTTTTTTGTATCCCGGCACACCCCCGAAAACAAAAACCCGGCGCATATTTGAAAGGAGAAAAGAACATGAGAAAACGGCTGCTGTCATGGCTGCTCGTACTTGTGATGGTCATCGGTCTGCTGCCGATGGGCGTCTGGGCCGCAGAGCTGGACGAAGCGGATGATCCGGCTGAGGCGGTCGAGCAGATCGAAGACACAGAACCTGCGGAAGAACCTGCGGAGGAACCCGCGGAAGAACCTGCGGAAGAACCTGCGGAGGAACCCGCAGAAGAACCCACGGGAGAACCCGCGGAGGAACCCGCGGAAGAGGTCCTGCCTGAAGAAGAGACCTTCGAAGCGGAAGGCGAGTTCGCTGCCGAAGCGGACGACGATCCGGAAGAAGACGCGCCCCTGACCCTGGACTACGAAGGGAACGACGTCAACTTCTACAAAAAAGACCTGACAAGTGCTTTCGGCATGTTCACTCCCCAGGAGGGAACAGCTGCCGTGATAAGCGAGAATGGAGATACGGTGACGGTCACGTATTATCCCAAGAATACGACCGTTTATGCCGGCCTCTATCTGGACACGCTGAACACGGACGAGGAACCCGATGAGGACGATTACTATGCCCTGACAGACGGCCGCTTCGTCTTTGAACTGAGCACCGAATACTGCGGCCAAGCGACCGCCGTGAAGATCGTCAAGCCGGACGGCGGCACGCCCTCCGCGCAGTATTATCTGGCGATCCCGAGTGTAGAGAAGCTTCTGCCGCCTCCCGAACCCGCCGATCCTGCGGACGTGTACGTAACGATCAGCAACGCGGGCGTGCTGGCGCTGGTGCAGGCGAAGGTCACGGTGACCGACCTCAACTCCGACGGTGAACTGAGCTACGACGAAGCGCTGGTCGCCCTGCACGAGACTTACAAACCCGGCGGCTATACAGCGGCCGAGGACGGCTGGGTCACGAAGTTCTGGGGCGTGGAGAACGGCGCGTACGGATTCTATACTAACGATGAGTTGAATCCGAACGTCGTGACCGTCGATACCGTAGAGGAAGGCGACGACCTTGTCGCTGCCGTGCTGAAGGACGGCACCTATTACTCCGATCACTACAGTTATTTCACCGAT
>JAEEGL014795588.1_pt1 | contig 12978 bp, 12 predicted proteins | sample 9134231 | NCBI WGS metagenome assembly JAEEGL01 (sample SAMN16246548, study PRJNA631951) | gut metagenome | biome: gut microbiome; feature: rumen; material: fiber-attached | host: Bos | place: Iran: Karaj | collected 2018-10 | reverse complement strand
TTTTTTTTTACTTACGGAAACTCACGTTCATTTATTGAACTCCACTCATAATCTTCATCTCTCCAATAGTCTTCTAAATCTTCTGAAACTTTACTTTCATAAATCACATAATCCATGTACACAGGATTCTTATGAAAACCTACATGAAACTCAGTTGTTTTACCTTGATCTAAATATTGATACACCAATCCATCAAACCATTCTGATTCAGGATCACTCCATTCATCAGGGATTGGTTCATGTTTAATATCAATAAATCCAGAAACTTTAAACCTACCCATAATCCAGCTTTCTAAAAATACTGGAACTATTGGTTCCTGTCCGTATGAACGTACTTTACCTTCGTAGAGAATTTCATACTCGTGCGCAATGCAGCGGTCTATGTCGTGTTCATCGATAAGTGCATATTCAATTATTATAGGTCTTTTAGGCATCATTGTTTAATCCTTTCTGCCATCGTAACCTCCGTGGCGGGCAAGATAGTTTATAATCTTTTGTTGTGAGGTGAATTAGAATGGCAACTCTTCGCCATCATACAGATCATAGGGATTCCATTCTCTTTTGTCAGGGATTCCTACATACTGGTCCCAGTATCCTGCTCCTGTCCTTTCTTCAGGAGTTCGACTGTAGTAGTCCTTCCAATCAAGCTTAGGTGTTTCCCATTGCCTCTTTGAGGCAGCCATTGCTTCATCCCAGTATTTATAGATACTGGGATAGCAAAAGTAATTGACACATGCGGTAATGTATACCACATCCTTAGGGTTTACTCCGAGATTGTCAAGCATTGTTACAACCTCTTCATACGTAAGATTAATCAACATTTTTAAACCTCCTTGTTGATACTTTAGAACTAGCAATTCATCTCACGCCCCGCGCTGCTAATTAATTAATTAGTTTATTAGCTTACTCGATAACAACTTATTTGTTATCGTCTACCCAACTATTGATGTCGGGCTTGAGGTATACGAAACCACCTGTGTGGTGTTCGTACTCACACGGAACGGTGAGCTCTTTGCAGAGCTCATTGAAAGTTTCCATGGCTCCCCAAAGGAAGCCAGGCTGTGAACCTGTGAGTCTCCAAAAGTCCTTGCGTACGTGATAAGGAAGCAAACCCTTCTGTTTCTTAAGCTCTTTCTCAACGAGCTTTATGTAAGCCCATGAAAGAGTCTCAGGAGTCCTGAGGGTGTATGTGCTGTCCGCCTTATCACCCTTAAGGCGATAGGTAATCGTGATCGTGGCTTCGAATGTGAGGTAACGAGTCTTTGCAGACTCGTTAATGCCTGTTTCGTCAAAGCCGTCGAAGTGAATGTGTCCATCCACTATTTCGTGACGATCAACGAACTGTGCGTAATAGCTATTACGCTCTTCCTCATCGAGCAGAGCAAGCTCTGCTTTCTGCTCTTCAACCTTAGCCTTGTTAATGTCTTTGCACATCTCGGCAAAGTTTGCAACTGCGTTATTGTTAGTCTTCATAATAAAAATCCTCCAATGTTTGCAGCGCAAGGCGCAAGATGAATCGCTAGTTCTATATTAAATTGTATGTTGAATAATAAATGCGTGTTGTTATTTTATTTGTTGTGCGTCACGTCGAGAGCTCCCAGCGCTGTTCGCGCTGGATCACTCTGCGTCGCGTCGACAACAGGTAACACAACACTTATTACTCTTACAACTACGCTCGCTTCTCGTTTCACCTCCCAACAAAAGCAAGCGGAGCTGCGTCCAACAATATGACGTTAGTAGGGGGTGGGTTTTAAAATCATTTCCCTAGTTCCCTTTACCCATTCTATATATAAGATTCTTTTCTTTTTTCGCATGATTAATAAACATCCCAAAACTTTTCCCATTTACAAATTCCCACACCGTGTGCTATATTATAATTGTATCTTATATAAGAAAGGACAATTACAATGAACGTAAACACAGAGCCTGAGTACGAGATTATACTTACCGATAAGTATTACGCCATCAAATCAGGTACGCCTAACTTTGAAGATCTTCTGTTCTCTGCTGTCAATGCTATCCTCAATGAGGCCAAGCATATTGAAGAGGGTATTGCTGAAGAGAAGAATGACAAGCATATGGGTGAGGTTGCTCACGGTGCACTGTTTGATATGATGAACATTGCATTCTCCAACGCACTCCATACCTATGACCCAGACGTTGACCTTCATCCAGAGCTTACCCCAGAGAGTATGCTCGAAGAAGAAAACAAACGTTTGGATGAAGCGCTTGCCAATGAAGACCAGGTAACGTTTAACGAACTTATGAAGGGAAGTGCAACCAGCTTTGAGGAGATTCAAGAATTGTCCGAGGTGCCAGGCACCACTGAAGAAAGCACAGAGCTGGGCGGGGACGGAGTCTGAGTTCTGGTATGAGTGTACTGAGTGTAACACCTTTGTTAACTCTTATACACCTCAACCTCATCAGATAGCTTTCCATGAAGATCCCCACACCTTTAAAGGAAACTTCGGAGGTTATGGTACTGGAAAGACTATAACCTCTAGGCAGGAAATCTATAAACATGTTCTCTTGACTCCTGACGCCAGCTTCCTGGTAGGAGCACAGTATTCAGCTCAGTATGAGCAGACTATCAAGAGAGAACTGGAGAGAGATATTCCTGCAGCATTTGTAAAAGACTACTCCGTTCAGAAAGCATATATGGAGTTGCAGAACGGAGCAAGGATTATATACCGCCCCCTCGCAGATCCAGATAGATTAAGATCATATAACCTCTCAGGCTTCCTTATCGTCGAGGCTTCAGAAACTCCTGTTGATTCTTATGCGCAACTTAAGACACGTCTGCGTTCTTTGGCAGCGTGTAACTTAAAACATGACGAGAATAATAACATCGTGTATACTGAAGACGGAGATGTTGAAGTACCTGTTATAGAGTCTGACTGGTTACAGGGCATCATAGAGTCAAACCCAGATAGTGGGTGGATAAGGTCTGAGGTATTATTAACAGCGAGCGAGATACATCGCCATGGAACTATCCTTGATGAGATCGTTCAAGATGAAGAAAAGAAAGACCCCGACACAAGCGCCCATATAGCAAGCACTGATGTAAATAAATATCTGCCACCTGACTTTATTAAAAGGACATCAAAGAATAAACCAGGCTGGTGGGTAAACCGTTACATCTTAGGTTCATTCAACTATGCAGAGGGTTTGGTATACCCTGACTTTAATAGTTGTATAATTCCTACCTTTGAGATACCTTATACATGGAAGCGTATTGTTGCGTTTGACTATGGCTTGCATGATGACGCTGTATATCTGTTCGGGGCGGTAGATCCTAAAGCAGGAATACTTTATATTTATAAAGAAGTTATTTCTAATAATACTAATATAGAAACTCTTGCCAGGTTGTATCATGACAACGTTGTAGATATTCCTTCTGGTGGTTTAATGACTGCGCCGCTGTGTGATCCGAAGTCTTTACCTAAAAGAGATTACGATAAGAAGTCTCTCGGTGATCACTTCTTGGAATACGGCATAGCATTTCAACCAGGCGTAGTACAGATTGATGCCAGAATATTTAGGTTGAATACTTACATACAATCGGGTAAACTTAAAGTGATGGACAGTTGTCCTTATCTCATATCAGAAATGAGAGAGTATAAATTTAAATCAAGATCTCTCGACTCTGCAACAGCAGGTGATAAACCTGTTGATAAGGACAACCATGCAATCAATCCACTTGAGTGGATTGTTTGCTGGTTGCCCGCTGATCCTAAGAATATTCTCTGGGGAGCATACGGTAAGAACGGAGAGGAGCTCTTTGCTTCATTGGTTAAACCACAAGATAGATACTTACCGTTTGCTCTCCAAGATAATCCTGAAGAAAATGATTATGATGTTAATAAAGGGTGGATAACAATATGAATACTATCCTGGTATGTATAACAGCCATAATAATAACATGTATCATTTGTTATACTTTCCGTCCGCAACAGCAGCCTATAATAAATACTATTGTTGCAGAGGATAAGCATGATACTGAATCTGATTTAACCGAAGACGAGGAAGCAGAGAATAATCTTATTACTGCTCTCGGTGAAATTAATAACTTATTCGGAGGCGTAGATGATGAAACCTGAAACTCTTCCAGGAGGCATGACAATTGAAAAACTTAAAACAAGGTTTGATTATAGTCGGGCACAATATCGTAAAGCGTTTCGCAAAGCACGTATCTTGGATGCCGCAGACAGAGGAAGATTTTGGGAAGCCCTTAATACTAGATTTCCAAAGTATCAAATACTTCCTTATACAAACCATGTTGCATATGTTAAGTGTAATATACTGGCGAGTATATACACTGTTGGCAAGAATGCTACCGTAATTCCTACATCTGATAAAGACAGAGATGCTGTTGAAACTATCAACACATTCCTTGATTACTATTGGAATCATGAGAATATAGGTATGTATCAACTTCAAGCTGGGGAGCGGGCGGCTCTTCTTAATCTTGGTATCACACAGGTAGGTTATGATAACAGCAAGAAAGAATTGGTATTTAACAATATCAATCCTCTTAAGTTTATGCGTGACCCCAGTGCTTGTGATTTTAAGAATGCTGCTTACTGTATGCTGTGGGATAATTACCATGAGTCAGTAATAAAAGAAAATCCGCTTTACAAAGAAAACTTTGAGAAGTGGTTGGCAGAAAAGAAGATAGAGAACGATACCAATAACTACGTCGATACTTATCAGCATCTGGATAAATATGACTGGGAAACAAAACATCAGCCTGGTTACTATACAATTATTATTCATTATTATAAGTATGACGATGGTAAAGTAGCAGAAGTACATACTATTAATAATGAGTGCGTATTGTATAAGAAAGAAGAAATTAAACCAGCTAAGTTCCCGTTTGCTCTTCTTTATTGTAATCTCCCTGCCAGAGATTTAATAGGAACATCTGAGCCCGCTAAGATTTTCCAGAACTCCGTTGCCATAAACATTATGAACTCTATGTACTATACATCAGAGTACAAGAACCAACGTCCTCCTAGATTTATCAATGGAAACTCTGGGCTCAATGTTCCTGTATTTACTAAGCATTCCAATGATGCAGACAAAGTATTTGTAGTACAGGGTGATGCGACTAAAGCAGTCCACTATCATCAATTCCCTGTCCCGACTGCGGTTATGCCGCAGATGAACAACACCCTTACTAACGATATAGCTACCGTTACGGGTGTTGATGGTCATTACACTGGCAGAGATACAGGATCTATTCTTACTACTGGTGGCATTGAAGGTATGCTTTCACAAGCTACACTTATCGATGCTCCGCGTATCATGCTGTATGAAGAATACACCAGAGATCTTACAGATCTTGTTCTTGGTAATCTTCTTGAGTATGGTGGTAAGAGAACTTATCTTGTTAAGAACCAAGGCACACCTGGTATGCCTGAAGGAACAAAATATTATCCGCAGACAGTTGACTTCCCTAAGTATGATAAGAAAGCTGTATACTCATATGAGATAGCTATCTCTACTGTTCTTCCTAAGAACAAACAGAGACAGGCAGAAGTAGCTACACAGATTATGGAGAAGCAACTTCAGTATCAACAGGCTGGTCAACAGGTTGACTGGATCACTCCTGAGGAGTGGCTTCGTTATCAGGACATTCCGTTCCGTGAGGAAATGCTGGAACGTATGGGACTTCAACGTTATCAGAACATGGTTGAAGATGTTACTGAAGCTATTGTTGGTTTTGCTGACCTTACTAATGCTGGTGTTGCACCTGAAGATGCTATCGGCATGATGGCACAGAACCTGGTTAACAAGCAAACACCTGGCAGACAGACAGCTGAAGAGATGCAGCCAGCTAGCGCAGGTGCTGATGTTTTACCACCTGATATGTTGACAAACCAAATGTTTTGATATATATTTTAATTAAGGTTCCGCACACCTTAAGTGTGAGTAAATATTACCAAGTCCCGCCAACTTGGTTGAGAAAGGATAGGCAGACACAATGGATAATAATCCAACCCCTGAGCAAGAGCTCGACAGCGTAATAGATAGTTACGCACAACAACAGCAGACGGATCCCGCACCTGCTGCAGAGCCCGCTCCTGAACCCGCATCGGAGACAGAGCCCGCACCGCAGCCTGAGGCAGAGCCGTCACAACAAACTCAGCAAACTCCAGCAAATGCAGCGTTTGCTCAAATGCGTACACAGAATACGCAGATGAATAATATCATAAAGGCATTTGCAAAACTGGAGGGCTATGACACCGATGACCTTAACGCCCTGTCCCAAGCGCTGGAAGAAAAACTTACAGCACAAGAGGCAAAGGACGCACAGGTGCCGCCAGAGTTTATGGCGCGGTTCAGACAGCAAGAAGCAATGCTTAATGCTATAATGCAACAGAACGCACAAAATAATTTGAGTAGTGCGTTTGAAGCATTGAAAGCAGCCCACGGTTTGGATGACGCTAAACTGTATACCTTTGCACAAGAGCTTAAAGAGCAGAATTATAATCTGCAGGATCTTAATAAACTTGGCGTTTATTATAAAGGTCTTCATTTCGATGAGCTCGTAAAAGAAGCAGTAGACAAAGCGTTGGCGGATGCCGCATCTACTAATAACTACGCAGCGCAGCATAGTGCATCAGTTCCCACAACAAAGGGAGCAGACGATGACAACACCTCTACAGGTGATGATGCTGCTGACACATTAGCTGCAATTATGTCTGGTATGGCTGAGTTAAATAAAAAATAATTATTTAACTGGAGGATTATACAATGCCTTATTCACAGACACATCCCTACATGTCAGGTGAGCCCGCTCAGGCTCCTGCCGACATGAGCACAATCAACGGTATTAACTCCCTTGCCCGTTTTGTAAATAATGCAATGGGAGATAGAGTACGTCCTGAAGTATTCTATGATAAAGTTCTTCTTGAGACCATCAGACTTTCTGAGGATCAGTATGTTTACTTCCGTCTTGCTGAAGAGCGCTCAATCGGAGATAAAGCTGGTAAGCTTGTTCTTCGTAGACGCACTCCGCTCAAGGCACATATTGTTCCGCTTTCAGAGGGTATTCCTCCGAAGTCAGATCGTTATGGTATGATGAAGTATGAGCTTGAAGCTAAGCAGTATGGTCGTTACATGGAGTTCACCGATAAGGTTGACTTCGCTATGATTGATCCCGTTATCTCTGAGTACACTCAGGAGTATGGTATCGTAGCAGTTGAGACTCTTGACCTCCTTGCTCGCCAGGCTCTTCTTGACAACTCTTCTAAGTTCTACGCTGGTGGCGTTGCTGATCTCACTGAGATCGAAGGTAAAGCTTTTGGCGATGATGAGGGTGAAGTTAACATGACTCCGACAATGACGGATCTTCGTCTCATCACTCTTGCAATGAAGAGAAATCTTATTAAGCCGCGCACATCAGGCCGTTATCAAGTTATCGGTTCTCCTGAGTTCTTCTTCGACATGATCGATGATGAGTATGTAAAGGCTTACATGGAACTTAATCAGAATACATTCACGATGTATGATAACTCTAAGCTTGTTCCTATGTTTGATATGGAGTTCTATGAGACTCTTGTAGTACCTACATCTGGTGATTTTGTTGATGGCACAGACCATAAGAAGCTCATAATCGATACTGAGACAGCTGTTGTTTCTAGTATCGCTGCTACTCTTAATGACGCTGGCTATGAAGCATACGATCTCCGCACTAAGGATCTCTGGGGTAACGTCGTTGCTGACGCTAACTCTGGTGACGATGTACCGAACTTTGCTGATACATCTTACATCCCTGCTGGTGATCATTACACAGCTGAAATCACTGAAGGTTCTGTTGAATATAATGTTCAGCACATCTTCGTAGTAGGCGCTGGCGCTCTCATTAGAACAGGTCTTCAAGGCGAAGGACAGGCAAAAATGTATGTTAAGCCGCTTGGTTCTTCTGGTGTTCTTGACCCGATTGACCAAAGACAGTCTATCGGCTTCAAGATTAACTCCGTAGCCTTTGCAGTAATCGATCCTAAGGCAGTATGCGATTACATTTGTATTCCTACAACTGTTAATGCTATTACTCCCAAGGCTGGTAACTAACCTGGTGGCTCCTTGAAAGGAGAAACACTAATGGCAGAAGCTGTTAAAAAGTCAAGTAAACGATTAGAGGCTGCTAATGTTTCGCTTAATGACAAAGTTCGTAAGGGTGAGATATTCCGCAAAACAGTAATGCAGCAAAAATTTCTTAAGCAAGAGAAAGTTCCTGTAACTATTTCACCGATGTACAAACCGTACTTCGGCGAAGTAATGGAAGTAATAATTAATGGCATCTATGTATCCGTACCGTGTGACGGAAAGGTTCATAAGATCCCTAAAACTTTTGCTAACGAGGTTAATGCTCGCATTATGGCAGCTGACGATTCTCAGCGCAGAGCAGACCGTATGGCTGATGTCGCAAAGAATCGTGAAGAAATTGCTGGAGACATCAAATTCTTTGGCTAAGTCTAAGAGAGGGTAGCTCCGCTACCCTCTTTATTTTTTAAGGAGTGTGCTTTATGCGTACTACAGATTTAATAAACCTTGTTAATAATCTTCTTGCAGGAGAGTTATTAAACTATGAAGACCTTGAACATCATTTTGATTCTGTTATAGATGATATCAATACAACGTGTTGTACTCAGTTTCCTACGTTTACAGATTTAAGAATGCTTGGACATGGCGCGACTCCCACAGAGTATACTAATTTTCCTGATAAGTATATACGTAGTGTCGTAGCAAAAGGTGCCGCTTATAAATTCTTTACAGAGGATGAGGAGGGTATCGCTACTGCACAAACCTATGGACAGGAGTATCAGCAAGCTTTATTCTATATGCTTAGAGATTATGCTGATTATTGTGAGCCTTGGTATAAACGTCACTTAACCCGTGGCGCAATAAAGCCGCAGCATCCTGGAGATTTCTATGCAGGAGGTCCTCACGAATATGCCACAATCTGGAACTTATAAACAATATTCCAGAACTATGCGCACCATTACACTGGACGAACAGTTTAATGGTGGCATGCGTTCTGACACAGTGCCGTTATCTGATGGTACATATAAGACATTAGTCAACTATCAGATAATGGAAGCTGGAGACCATCTTGTTCCTCGAAAAGGAAAGATAATAAATCCTGATATAATTTACGTTGATCAAGGTAAATTATATGATAATGTAAACCGCAAACAGTACATCGATTCTGTTAATCACATTTATAACAGTACAGATAATACGTCTATAACCACGCTTATACAAACATTTCCTTTAGATCCCTATGAGTCTGCAAGTAAAGAGATAAGATCAAACAGTGTAGGAAACAGTGTTGTGTTTTTTAAGACACCTATTGTTAGAAACTTATACGCTGTAAAATATAATAATGATACTATCGCACCAATAGATATGTCTAAACTTGCGGACCCAGAGGATGATCATAATGATAACGCCATAGTATCTTTAGTTGGTCGTAAACATCCGACTAGAGATATGTCTGGCGTATCCGTATATGATAGTATGGATATGTTTAAACTGCGTCCGCGCTCTATAAGCACAGGACTGTATAATTATTTCTTTGCTATAAATGATGATGGTAATTCTAATAAAAATTTTGTAAGATATACATTAACCGATGACCTGCTTGATATAGAGGATGTAGATCCGAGAGATATAACACCATCTGTAGCATGTAGTACAGGATTTAATATGTTATCTTCCACTCCCTATTCTTTTAATCATAAGGATGTAGGAGAACATCTTGAACAATTTAATTTATTAGGTTTGTTATTATATAAGGATGCAGCATGTACTAAAACTGCGTTATCCTTTGTTCCTGGTGAAACAGTATATATTAAACGCTTCTATGCTTTCCCGTCTGGTAATATTCAGTATCAAGATACAGGAGAGTATGCAGAGAAGCACGTCGCTGTTTTACTTAGACTTGAAGTTAACTACGGTGTCGGTGATAACTGGCAACTGTTAGAACAAGTCGGTATTGAATCTAATACAACGCTTACCGATAGTTATATGCTCAATTCTTTTAGCGTTGTTCCTTTTGTTATACCTGAAGAAGATTTCTCATTACGTGCATCTATCTTTGATACCATGCACTGCTTACCTTTGCTTAAAACAACTTCTGGTTCTTCAAGAACTGTAGGTAATTATTATCCAGAAAACCTCGCGCCTTATGATGAGGTTGTAGGTACGGTAACAATTAAACGTTATTTTGCTGAAGAGTTTTTCTGTATGGCACAGGTAACACCTACCATCAAAGTAACTAAAGATTTAGACAACGATAAAGTTCTTATAAAAGAAGAGCCTAATTATGATTTAACCACAGCCCAGGGCATGCTGTCATGGAAAGCTATGATAGTTCTTTGGGGTGTTGAAGGTGCGCCTAATGTAGTATTTTTATCAGATGTAGACCACTATAATTATTTCCCATATCCTAATAACATAGAGGACTATGAAAATAATATTCTTAATGTAATAGTCTTTATGGATGCGCTGCTTGTCATTACACAAAACTGTATGTACAAAACAGAGTTCACAGAAGACGGATCATTAAAAACAACTACTGTCGCTACAGATTTAAATATGTCTTACGACGATGCGCTTAATGTAATTACTGTTAAGAATATGATATTCTATAAATCTGGTAACTACTATTATATGCTCGTACCTTCTCATAAGGCACTTACTTTTGGCGAACTTAGTGTTGCTCCTATATCTACGCCTATTAATTATTTCTTAGATCACTTCGATACGGAACTTAAAAAAGTATTGCTTAATATGTATTCAAAAGAATTTGATTATATTGAGCTTGAAGATATGACTATAGTTCCTGACTTGTACGATGTGTATCTAGCCAATGATGAGATATGTATCGCACATAATATCTTCTTAGAAATACCAGATCCTATTAATAAAGATCTTAAAAGATCTTATGCATTTAATTTTATTCTTAAATATAATAGTGTGTCCCGCACATGGTGTTCAGACTTATATCATACGCCGACAGGATATGTACAGTTAGTATTTAAGAATATTGCTGGTGTTCCTAACTATGCTGCATTTGATAGAGATGTATTTGGTAACACTATTTACTTCAAACTGCTTTCAGAAGATAGCGATAACTGTCAAGATTCTTTTGACGCAGCCGCGACATTAAGCACAAAACATTTTATTGATACTGGTTTCAGAGCATTAGAAGTTGCTAATAAGAAACGTATGCGTGAAATACAGTTTAAAATAAATAATAAACTTGGTGTACCACTCAGCTTTACATCAGGCTTTATCCTTGATAATGAGCGTCGAGTAAATATAGGTAGCTATATTTTAAAACAAAACGATGATGAGCTTGATCGTGTTCCTACATGTAAACTCATTAGTATCAATTACAAAACACAATATGACCGTTGGCTCGATCCAAGTTTTATAAATGTAAGACAACAGTATCTTATTGTGCGTGATGAAACTAATAGTTACTTTAGAATAGAAGATGATACATTAAGTTTATCTACTCCCTATGACAGCGAATTGACTTTTGACATAGAAGATGATACGCTTGTAATAGCTAATTATGCTAATACTTTATTCACTCTTGATGATTGTCATTTATCATTATTTGATGTGGCTACAGTCAGATGGAAAGTATCAGGCAAAGGTTATCTGCCTAGAGTTTTATTACTCAGTTCAAATATTAAATCTTATGAAATATTTGGATTAGGCTGGATAGCACGAACTATGAATGCGAGGTAATAAAAATGTCTATTGTTAAATATCTTAAAAGAGTCCCGCTCGATAAAATATATGACGAAGACACAGAGGATAGACTTGCAGGTGAACGTATTACAAACGTTGTATGGAACAATACTATCCAGACACTTCGGACACATATCAATTGGATCCTCCCGTATCTTAAAGAAAAACTTACAGTCGTCGGTAACTGGGATATCACAAAGAACTATAATATAAATGATGTTGTGTATAGTCCTGATGACGGCGGTTCTTTTGTAGCGCTTCAGGATATACGTGCTGAGGATAATATAGATATACACAACACAGAGTACTGGCAGTCTTTTTCATCGCGTGGTGCAACCGGTCCTGCTGGTCCTGCTGGACCTCAGGGCGCAGAAGGTGCCCAAGGTATTCAGGGTGAAGTCGGTCCTCAAGGTGAGGTAGGTCCTCAGGGAGAGATTGGTCCTCAGGGTGAACAAGGACCTCAGGGTATACAAGGTGTCCCTGGTCCGCAAGGTCCCCAGGGTGAAACAGGTCCTCAGGGTGAAACAGGTCCTGCTGGTCCTCAGGGTCCTCAAGGTCCCGAAGGTCCTGCTGGTCCGTCATATACTCTTCCGATTGCTTCTCAAAGTACACTCGGTGGTATTAAAGTAGGTCAGAATCTTACAATAGATCAGGATGGTACACTTAATGCACAAGCGAGCAGTACACAAGTACAATCTGACTGGAACCAGTCGGATACTACAGCTGTAGATTATATTAAGAATAAACCTACTATTCCGCCTAGTATAACTGTTGATAATGCTATGTCATCAACGAGTGAAAATCCTGTACAGAATAAGGTAATTGCTGATTATCTCGTTCCTGTTTTTGGTTCTTTAAATGACCCTACAGAAACACCTATAAATTATACATTCCAACAGGATATTCCTATAAACAATCCTACTCACGCGATTTTTGTAGAGAATAGTGGAAATTATTTTTACTATGAACTTAGTCTTAGTGTCGATGCCCAGTATCAATCAAATTTTGATGAACTTACTACTGGTTTATGCTATTATCCTATGTCATCTTCCTATGGTGGAAATTCTATTGGTTTTTGTATGGATGGTAGTACTGCAACTTTTCCCGTTTCTTATACCGCAAGGGTATATAACCAAACAGGAACACTTGTCCGTACTGCAACAGGCACAATAACTTACGGGCAAGGAACAAATGGATATAAGG
>JAEEGL010530764.1_pt1 | contig 12978 bp, 11 predicted proteins | sample 9134231 | NCBI WGS metagenome assembly JAEEGL01 (sample SAMN16246548, study PRJNA631951) | gut metagenome | biome: gut microbiome; feature: rumen; material: fiber-attached | host: Bos | place: Iran: Karaj | collected 2018-10 | reverse complement strand
GAGCAAGATTACAGCGCGGGCTTATGGACTGTTTTGCAAAGAATGACAGAATCCCCTACAATCCGGGCGGCTATAACATCATTGCCGCATTTATGCAGGACGCTATCAATCAGGCAAAGGAAAACGGGGTTATTGACATTGATCTTGAACTCTCCGAGGGGCAGAAGGCTCAGATCCTTGCTGAAATAGGCGAGGATATAAGCGTTGAACTCATGACACGGGGTTACTGGTATAAGATCGAAACTCCGACCGCCGAAGAACGCGCCCGCCGTGAATCCCCGGATATGGTGTTCTATTACACTTATGCCGGATCAGTTCAGCAAATTGAATTTCCGTTAACAACCGTCATTTAATTGCATTTCAGGGGCCGTAAAAAGGCCCTTTTGGAGGACACAAAATGATTACTAATCCTTTTCACAACATGGATGTGACATCCTGTAACGTCAAGGCGTTTATGATCGTTCAGAAACTTTTTCCGGCCGGTTTTCAGGTTGAAGGTTTTGGCTCTGATCAGGCGCTTTCCGGCGAAAATATTCAGGTAACGGAAACCCGGCGCGGCATTGACGGCAAAATGAGCGCCGGCGTTATCAATCAGATCATCCCGGTAACGATCACTCTGGAAGCGAACAGCCCGACATTGCCGTTTTTCAAGGCTATTGCAGAATACCAGGATGCCGCAAAGAAACTTTGTCCGGTAACTCTTACCGTTTCCACTCCCGCAACCGGGGAAACTACCATTTTCACAAATGGGGTGCTTCAGACAGCGCCGAGTATGGCTCAGATCGGGCGTACTCTGGAACCTACTCAATGGGTATTCCATTTTGAAAGCAAGGCCGCAATTCCTGTTTAATTGCATAACGAGGCAGACTTTATATGATTAGTGATACTGAAAAATTTGAAATTAAAGAGGGGAAAGAAACCCTTCGTTTTGAGATCCATAAGATGGATGCCGTGGCAGGCGAGCGTTGGCTTTTTCGTGCGATTTCGCTTGTAGGTCAGGGCTTTAATGGCGATCTGGGAACTAAGCTCAGCAACGGCAATATTGACATAGGCGGCATGATACGGGCATTATGCCAGGCTCCTTTTGAAGATGCCATGAATCTGATGAATGAACTTTTGCCGTATGCTTACCGTGTTATTGATGCGAAAACAACGCAGCAGCTTAACATAGAGACTGTTTCCGGCGTTATCAAATCCCCGATCACTCTGATAAAGTTAAGGCTGGAAATTGCCCGGTACAATTTCAGTTTTTTTCAAGATTTAGGGGTACTTGCTTCCCCCGGTGGCAGGAATACAGATTAGAGAATCAGAAATACAAAGGCGTTTTGGCGCGTTTTGATTTCATATCTGAAAGAATGCTCACGGTAATAAGTTCTCATTACGCAACGTTGCATGAATTACGCACGGTGTATGATTATGAGGACTTATGCACGTTCTATAACATCATATCGGTCAATTCATACAATGAGTGGGCGATCAACAAAAAAGCAAGCGAGGATCGCAGATAATCAAGCAGGGGATCGGTAATGGCTCAGACTATTGAAGAATTAAGTTTTAGGTTAAACATTGATCCGGCCCCTGTTCTTACGGCCCTTGGCAATATTCTCACGGCATTTAACACTATCAGAACAAGTGTAGATGCGACAACAACGGCTGTAAATAATCTCATTGCATCTCTTCTTACTCTTTCCGGTTTAAATCTCAATGGCCCTAATAACGGTGGCGGCGGCGGTGGCGGCGGCAATGGCGGCGGCGGTGATAATGGCGGCGGCAACGGCGGTGGCGGCGGCAATGGCGGTGGCGGTGACAATGGCGGCGGCGGCGGTGATAATGGCGGCGGCAACGGCGGCGGTGATAATGGCGGCGGCAACGGCGGCGGTGGCGGCGGCGGTGACAATGGCGGTGGCGGCGACAATGGCGGTGGCGGCGGCGATCCTGATCCCGATAATGGCGGCCGGCGGCCTATAAGACCGGACGGAGAAACTAGACGCTGGGTGAACAAAATCAAGCGCCTGGTGATGCCTCTTATTGCCCTTTTCAGCGCTCGTGCGGTGTGGAAAGGCTACATGGAAGGGGTTAAGCAAATTGAACGCTATACGGACAGCGTAAAGATGAATGCTGCCGAATTGAGTTCATGGGCTAAAGCGAATGAAGCCGCCGGCGGTTCTCAGAAGGCTTTTCTGGATGCCATGCAAAAATGGACGGAAAAGACCGGAAAAACCGGTGACGATTTCATTAACATGATGCTGGATCTGAATACCAAAACAAAAGAACAGCAAAAGGAATTTCTGAAGTTAAATCAAATATCTGAAGATGCGGCTGCTATCTTCCGTCAGAATGATGCGGAAATTGTCAGCACATTGCAGGTCATGAAGGAGTTAGCCTATACCGAAAAAGACATTGAAAACGTAAAGGAATTTAACAAGCAATGGAACACTTTCAAGATCCTTGCGCAGGGGATCGGGGAAATGCTGATCCGGCTTGTAGTTCCGGCTTTTGAAATTGTACTGAAGTTCTTAAATCAGATTCAGCGTTTGATGATAGAACATAAACGTTTGATGATCGCCCTTGGTACTTTGGCGGCTGTAGCTATTGGCAATATTTTTGTTCATCAGATGTTAGCGGCGGCCGGTGCAGGCGGCCTTTTGGTCAAAGTATTTAAAGCCCTTACAGTTGGTGTAGGGTTATTTTCAAAAGCTCTTTGGGCCAGTCCTATTACTTGGCTGCTTGTAGCAATTGGTTTGATTATTCTCGCTGTAGAAGATTTGATGGTGTTTGCCAGGGGCGGGAAATCCCTATTTGGTGAAATACTTGAAGAATGGGGCATAAGTAAAGATAAAATTGAGGAGATAAGAAAAGAATTTCAGGAGCTTGGTGAAGGATTTTCTCAGGCGTGGGATCTTATCAAAAAAGGTTTTGCGTATCTCATGGGATACAGTACCGAAGCTGAAGTTGGTATCAAGGAATTTTTGATCGCCCCGCTTAAATTGCTGGTTTTGGCGGTTGTTGCGGTTATACAAGTGCTGAAATTTTTAGCGCATGCTTATGCATGGGTTTTCGCTAATATAGCGCATCAAATGGAAATGCTTCCTGAATACATGGAACGGGCCGGCAACTGGATACTGGAAATATGGGATGGCATAAATACATTTATCCGGGATCTTTGGACTGGTCTTACCACATGGTTTTCAGAAAAGTGCGAAGAAATAAAAAATTTCTTTGTCTCAGCATGGGATTCAGTAAATAACGTCATTATTGCAACCGGACAATTGATTCAGCAATACGTTATAGATCCGATAATGACAGCAATAAACAAAATTCTGGAACTTAAAAACGGCGCCGGAAATTATATAGAACAAATCGGCCAGGGGGCGCGTGATGTTGTTGATACAGTGAAAGGAATTTTTGTTGATGATGATGATGAAGCAACGAAGCCTCTTCCTGATGAAGCAACGAAGCCTCTTCCTGATGAAGCAACGAATCCTCTTCCTGGTGGAAAAAATCTACCACCAACTCAAACACTGAACACAACAAACAATAATGCCGTTACGACAACGGTTAACATATACAGCCCGCAGGATTCCGGAAAAGCAGTGGCAGAAGGTGTCAGAAAGGCTTTACCATTGTTACAGTCAGCTTTAAACGGACAGGCTTCAAAGGGTTAGGGGGCGTAAATGGCGGAAATAAGTCAAAATAAAAACACCCTGTTTGATTATGATGTATATGTGCAGGGTACTTATACAGGCTTGTTCGGAAAGGGCATTGAATACAATTCAGTGCTTGAAATGAGTTATGAGGCCATTGCTGACGCTACCAGCGAGCCGGTGGAGGAAGGGGGCTTTGCCAGCTTCTACAAGACTTTTGAACCGCAGAAAATCACGCTGATTTTTGGTTTTAACACGGATGATTACATTCAAAATCAAGCCCTTACGGTTATTCATGAAAGAATGAAACGGTATGATCTGATTACCGTTTCTACTCCGCAAAAAATGTACCATGACATGACCATAACAAGCATTTCCTACAGTCGGCAAAGTGGCAACGGCGAAACAATGTTAACGATCACGGTGGAATTTCAGCAAGTAAAGCAGGTCGTTGTTACTCAGGAAAAAGGAATTGTTTATCAGCCGAGAAATCCCACATCTTCAAAAAAAGAAAACACGGGCAGAAAAAACGAGATAACGAAACAGGTTAATGCAAAACAGGATCAATCTTTTGCTATTGACTTTGCTGAATTTATAAGGGGTCGCAGATGAAAAGACTTCCAAAAGTAACATGCAAAACGGATATACCGGGATTATGGTTTAATGGGGTGCAGGAATACGGACATACCATTTTTAGCACTTTATCAGTTCCGGAAATATCTTTTGATTATGATGATCAAAACCCAGCTTATGACCATTTATGCGCTAACGGCTTCATGAATTTTCCGAAAATGTACCGGGAAAACTTAACCGGATTCCCGTATTTTCATAGCGACTTTTGGAATGAAGATGTTTTGCCGGGCGATACATGGGCGCAGGGTGTTTCTTATGTTGCTTTAACCGGTTATGATGCCTCCAAAAGTGATGAAGAGAATTTGCCTTATGTTGCAGCCCATTTTGAAAACCGTTCCCAGTGCTATATAAACAATATCAATTCCGGCGGTCTTAAGCAGAACTCCCGCATAACAAATTTTGATGATTTTGCGGTAAGTTTTGATTACAAGATGGACGATTACAGCCAAGGGGATTCTTATTATCCGGCTGGTTATTCATTCCTTTTCAGTCAACCGCAAAATACTACTGAATATTATCGCAGTCAGATTTACATTGTTAAAGTTAATGGCGGTTGCATTCTGGTAACAGGGCGGCCGGAAACGTCACATATTGATTACGATACCGGCGCAGTAACAGGCAATGCGAATTACTTTACCGGGATCCTGCAAATTGACTTTACGGAATGGCATTCTGTAAAAATTGAAACGATACAGAAGGATCAGAATGGAAGCGTTATTTTTGTCTATATAGACAATGTTTTGATTCCATTCCATACAAATAAAACAGACTATGACCGGACGGACGGAGGAATTGATACAGATTCCGAGCATTTGTCAGTAAGTTTTTGGGGCTTTAATACCCGGAATGCCTATTACACAGGGGATTACTGGTATAAGAATTTCCGCATAGCAAACAGGGTGCAGCATTTTGAAGAAATCAGATGGTGTGTTTACCATGGCAATTATCCGCAATATTACACAGAAAATCATTTTGCCTTTGCTATCAGAAATCTTTATTACTCTGATGCTTATCAGCGAGAAGGTTATATAAGGTGGGAAGGCAAATCTGAATTATGTGAAAATTATCTAGGCACTGGCCCTGGCTATTTGTATATAAACGTTCTGGCAGAATATTGTTTAGCACTGGCGCTGGCTTATGATAATTCTTCAGAAACATTCGGCGCTTTGAATTATCCGGCGTTGCATACAGTAAACATGACTGATGAACAGCTGCAAATTACGGATAACAGCACAATTTACGATAATGTTTATTATGTGGGATTTGTGTATTGCCCCCTGGAAGAAAACGATCATGATTATTACGCCCATGACGGCACATATCAGACTTTGATTTTTGTACATCCGCACGTTGATAATGCTTCGTTCACAGACAATTGGTGTGTGATTACGCCAAATGAAATAAACTACATCACTTACAACATAAGCAACCCAAAGAATTATGGCTACAGCATAGAATTGTTTATGCGGATAACTGAAGCGGATTCGGCGGCAATGTCCGGAAACGTTAAGATTATGCGGCTGAATACGTTCAGTGTTTCCGGCTTATATGCAAATAACCGTGTTTTCTGGTTCGGTTATATTCCGGCGCTTAATACAGATCATGACGTGTTAGGCTACTGGGCGATCTTCTCAGCTGAAAACATTGTCTGCAAGTTCCCGCATTTCAAGAATAAGGCTGTTTCTCATTTAGCCTTCAGAATGGTTCCGGAAGGGGCGGTTGATTACTATTTCCGGCGGCTTTTGGTGTATATAAACGGCTCGCTGGCTTTTCATATTTACCTGCAAAACAGATCAAATCTGACCGGCTTCGGACAGCTTTTTGATTCTGCGGGAAATTCCGGTTTTTCCGGTGCCATAAGAGGCTTAAGGCTGATAACAAATCAGGAAGTTTATCCGTCCATTGTGGATGAAAGCAGGGCCTTTTTCTCAAATAAGGATACATATTACCTGCTTGATAAGTTCAGCGATATTGAGTTAGGGCTTGATCGGTACTGGGACAGGGTAACGGAAGTCATGGCGGATCCGTATTTTGATCCCTTTACGCTTTATCCGGATTACGCATTCCCGAAAACGTCAAATGATTATGTTTTCGGAAAGCCGGTTATCACATGGCAGGATGAACGCACAGGGGAAGAACTCGGAACGGGCAGCATAACGGAAGAGATTGCAAGAAACACCAAATTCCGGGGCGATTTTTCTTTTGAAAATTCGGCAAAAGGCATCAGTGTATTCATGCCGCCGGAAGGTTATATTGAAATGACCATAAACCGCCAAATGCCGCCGGTATCGGTAATCACAACAGAAAGCATGACTGTTTATAAGGGCAGCTACATAATTCTGGACGGTTCGGGCAGCTATGACAATATCACCGGCTATTTATGGAGTACTGGCTCAACGGCGGCCCAAATTTCCGTTCAGATAATGGAAACGACTACATTCACGCTGACGGTTACAAATGCTAATGGTTCCGACAGCGCAACGATTACCATTGTCTGTAAAGAGGTTCCGGAAATTGTCAAAAAAGCCGATATTGAAACGGTAAAGGTTACGGGGCAGGAAATACCGTTATCCCCGATCCCTTATCAGGAATTATCGGTACTGCTTAACGGCCAAAATTGCGTCATATCTTTGCGGCAATTAGGGCTTTTCCTGTATTGTTCCTTAAGCGTGGACGGGCGGCAGATCTTCAATAATATTATGTGTTCGATCAATGCCAGGGTGAACGTGTTCAAAAGTCCGTACTTTACCGGCATTTTGAAATTCTATGACACTCAGGGAACGGACAGGCCGCATTATTCTGAACTCGGTTCCCGGTGGATCCTTGTTTACAGGGCAGAAGAATTGCCCGGAGAGGTGGACTAATGGCTTATTCTTCATGGGGAAACAAGTATATAAAAGTCTCGGTAAACATGGCCTCCGGGGTGGCTTATGTTTTCCGTGATTTTGCCATAAACGCGGAAGTGGAAAAGACGGGAGCGCCGGATCTTCCCAGCGCCAAGGTGGAAATTATCGGGCTGAAACTTGAAACAATGCAACAGCTTTCATCACTTGCCTTTCACAAAAACACCAGGCAAAACAACATTCTGATAATTGAAGCCGGTTACGAGCCGGACAACATGGCCAAAATTTTTCAGGGTGAAATAACGAATGCTCATGCGGATTTTAATTCAGTCCCGGACGTGGCCTTTATCATAGAAAGCAAATCCGGGAGCTATCCTTCAGTAACGCCGCAAAGCCCGATAAGCGTAACGGGAAATCAGCCCGCAGCGGAAATAATCGCGCAATTAGCCAAGGAAATAAATTACAATTTTGAGAATAACGGCGTAACGGCTTCAGTGCAGAATTGCGTGTTAAATGGCAGTCCCATTGAAAAGATAAAAACAGTGGCAAATATGGTAAATGCGGATCTGATTATTGATGATAATACCGTGGTCATAATGCCAAGAGGGGAGCCAAGGACGGGAAAAGGCGGCTTCACTCTGAACAAAGACAACGGCCTCATAGGTTATCCGAATTTCACGGAAGAGGGCATAGAGGTTGTATGCTTCTTTAATCCGAATCTGGCCATAGGCAGCGTGATAAACCTTGAAAGCATTGTGCCAAAAGCTACAGGGGCATGGAAAATCACGGAACTTTCGCATAGTCTGAAGGTTAACAGCAGCTCAGAATCAAGCTGGCGATCCAGTTTTTCAGCTGTCTATAACGAATAGGGAAAATTGATATGGATCAAGAACGGAAAACGACTAAAAACGACTATACGGCCGGGAGCGCCTTCAATATCATTTCCTATATCATAGACAACAGCATAAAAGGGAAGGTAAACACGGCGATCCCGGTTGTTGTCACCGGGGTGGATGCCGGCGGAACAGGCGGCGGGGCTGGATATGTCAGCGCAAAGCCGCTTATCATGCAACGTGATGCAAACGGCAACGGCTTGCCGGGGGTCAGCATTCCAAAATTACCTTATTTCCGGTATCAGTTCGGAAGCAGCGCGGTAATTTGCGATCCGCAAGTGGGTGATATAGGGCTGGCAGTTTTCGCTCAGTCTGATTGTTCCGGGATAAACGGAGAAAACACGGAAAAGCCGGCTAATTCATACCGTTGTTTTGATATGTCAGACGGGTTTTATTTAGGCGGTTTCTGGGGCAAAAAACCCTCGGTATTCATTCATTTGACTGATGATGATATAACGATAAAGGCAACGACAAAAATCACAATAGACGCGCCGGAAACAAAAATCACGGGCAATTGCGAAATCGCCGGGGAGCTTGTGGCAAAAGGCATCACATACAGCACACATACGCATGGCGGCGTTGATACCGGCAGCGGAAATACTCAGCCTCCAAATCAAGGTTAAATCAAGGGTACATCAAAATCATGCACACGAACAAAACAGCTCAGTTAAACGGCGCCTGGGACATAGAACTTGAAACGGATGGCAGCATTAAAATGTGTAAGACGGAAATTGCGGCCCTTTTGCAGAATTGCGCTAATGAAATTCGCTTATGGCTTCATGATGCGTATTTTCAGTATGAAAGCGGAACGGATTATCACACGATACTGTCAGAGAAATACAGCCAAATAAGGCTTTTGTCAGCGATCCGGGATTCAATAGCAAGGGTTGATCCGGATATTGTTGTCAGGGATATAAAGATCAGCTCAATTGACACGGTTAACAGAGTTGTAAGCGGCATTATTGAGATAGAAGCAGGGGGAGAACATGGCTCAATTGAGTTTTGATTCAGCCGCCGGGATAGTCATTCCGGAAACTTCGGACATAAGAGAAGATATAGCGGAAGAATTTAAGCAGGCTTTTCAGGTTAACCCGGATGATCCGGAACTTAACACGGATCCCGTTACGCCTTTTGGTCAGATAATTGATCTGATCGTTGCGGAAGTTGAAGCCAAAAACTCGGAACTTGCTTTTTTGGCAAATATGAACAACAGCAAAACGGCAACGGGCCGCTTTTTGGATGCTCTCGCCTCATTATACGGCCTTTCCCGGAAGATCTCAGAACCGACTATAGTCATGTGCCAGTGTTCGGGATTGCAGGGGACTTTCATTCCTTATGGTGCCATTGTTCAGGACGTGAACGGAAATAAATTCCGGTGCAGTCAGGCAACGGGGATCACCATCGGAAGCACCGGGATCGGAACAGGGGAATTTGCAGCCCTGGAAAACGGCGCGCTTATTGTTTCTCCAAATGCCGTTAAATACATCATAACGACAATAGCCGGGTGGGATTCCGTCAATAACAGCGCCGCCGGCATTACCGGAAGGACGGAAGAAACGGATGCTGAATTAAGAAACCGGATATATGATTCTTATGCGATAAATTCAACGGGCAGCGCTGAAAGCCTGGAAAGCAATTTAGCGCAGTTATCCGGCGTTATTGATGTTGCGGTACTGGAAAACTACACAAATGCGGCCGTTACCAAATACGGGGTGACCATTGATCCTCATTCCGTGGCAATTTGCATTTCGGGGGGCGCTGATGCTGAAATTGCAGCTGTCATATATTCCCGGAAAGATATTGGATGCGGAACAACGGGGGATTATCAGATAACGTATATAGACACTAATCACGCAAATGCGGTTTATGCTTATGACATTATCCGGCCTGTTTCCACAAACTTTTATGTGGATGTGGTATTTTTCAGCGCCGGCATTTCTTCTGAAGAGGAAGCCGCCATAAAAGCTGTAATTATCAGTGATTTTCTGGGGCAGCTGGACAATGACCGGGTAAAACTTGCAAGCGATGTTTTTAGTTCACGATTCTATAAGGGCATTCAGAGCATTACAGACATTCCCATTGCATCACTTGAAATAAAACTCGGATCCGGTTCATTCGGTCAGCATGTAACGATCAACGGAGATGTGGAGCCGGTACTGTCTGAAGCAAATATCACGATTTCGGCAAATATGAATTAAGGCGGCAATATGGCAACATGGCAGGACATAGGGGAAGTGAACGATTTCCGGCAGCTTGCAAATGTGCCGGATAACGTTTCAATTGCCTTGCAGTCTCAGTACGCGCATTCTCAGCGATTCCGCAATATCGGAACGGTTTTAAACGCAAATATTGACGTTTCCGGGCAAATTGATGAAATTTTCCGGGATATTATGGATCCTCAAACGGCAAAAGGAATTTACCTGGACTGGTGGGGAGCAAGGATCGGCGTTCAGAGGCAGGTTAAAATTTCCGGAAATTATGTTACTTTGAATGATGATTATTTCCGTTTTCTGCTTTATTACCGGGCCTTAAGCAATATCTCAGATACGACAGCTTTCACGGTCAATAATCTGCTTTCCTTGCTTATAGATTTGCCGTGTTATGTGCATGATGATTTAGACATGACTTTCAAGATCTATATCATGGGAAATCCTACACCATTGCAGCGTACAATAATCAAGGAATACGGGCTTTTGAACAGGCCCGCCGGGGTAATGCTTACAGGCATAATCGTATATTCAGAGCCGGGGGAGATGTTCGGATTCTTCGGATCCGGAATGCATCCTTTTAATCAGGCGCCTTTCAACAGTTCAGAGGATCTTTTAAATGAGTAACTATCCGACAGACAGACTATTCACGGCCATTGCAGCCAACGGGAATAAAACGATTCCTCCGGAAACGGCGGCAGCGGCAGGATCAGGGCGCCTTTCTCAGCAGGAAGGCTTTGGCGTTGTGAACAGTCAGCCCTTAACTCAGGGCGGCATTCCTCCTTTCCGGCAAGATTTCAACGGCATTTTTAACCTGTTTTCGCAGTTCCTTCTTTGGTATCAGCAGGGCGGCATAATGAAATACAATGCGGCGCTTGATTATGAAGTGGGAAACGAGATCATTTACCAAAATAACAAATACCGGTGCATTCAGGATAATGGCCCGGCTTCCACCGTGAAGGCCCCTACTGATGCGGCATACTGGGAAAAACTGGTAAACACGCCGGGCGCAGTTCTTTACAATCAGGCGCAGTCTCTTTCAGCGGCCGAAAAAACGCAGGCATGTAACAACATTGGGGCTTTGCAGTCCTTCAGTATTGATGCGGTACTCTATAACACGGTTCAAAGTCTCACGGCGCCCCAAAAACAGACAGCAAGAACAAATATCGGGGCAATGGATGCGGCTACCTATTACGGAAAAAGTTTGGCGGCTGATTCTGACAATGTTTATCTGAAGGATCAGGGCGGCAGTACGATTTCAACGCTTGCAATGCGTTCAGATCTGCTTAAGACGGTATTCCGGAACACTCCTCCGCAGGTAGCGGAAATTCTATGGTCGGGGGATACGGATTCAGGCGATATAACGCTTTCAGCCCCGTTTACAAATTATGATTGCCTTATGCTTGTTTACAGTATCAATGATGAAAGCCCCGGCGGGATCAACTGGGAATACTCGCTTATTCCGGTATGGATAATGAAAGCGGCAATAATTGATAAGTCTTTGTTTGGCGTTACGACAGGATATTTTGATCTGTTAAGCCGCACGGCTCACAGGTGGCTGATTGACACGGCAACAAGTTCAAGCACTCTATTCACGCACTTTCATGATGATAACGTGCATATATGGCGGGTTATCGGCATAAGATTAACCAGCGCTGCTATTTAAAGGGGGCAAAATGACGGCTTACACTGATTTTCACTATTCCCCGACAGGTTCAGGGGTAATTTCCGGCGCTCAGGTTTTGGAACAGACGGAGCAGGGGATTAATGGTCTGGGGCAGTATGTGCAGGATAACGTTTCCGGGGCCATTGACACGGCAAATGAAGCATTGACAACGGCTCGGAGCGCCGATTCAAACGCAACGGCGGCGATCAACCTGGCGAATAGTTTTAATGCTCAGATTATCGCAGCAAATCAAACAGCAGGAAATGCCCTTACGACAGCTCAGAGCGCCCAAAGCACGGCAAATGCGGCTTCTTCTTTGGCAACAACCGCGAATAACAATGCAGCAACGGCGCTAAATACGGCAAATGCGGCTTCTTCTGCTGTTACGAATTTGACCGGGACGGTTAACAGTCTCGGAAACCGCATGACAGCGGCAGAAAATGCCATAAACGCAAATGCCGGGAACATTACTACTCTTCAAAACGGGCTGGCCACTACAAACGCAAATGTTACAGCGGCCGCAAATGCTGCAAGTTCAGCGCAGGCAACGGCAACAAGCGCTCAAAGCACGGCAACGCTGGCACGGAATCAGGCTTACGTTTTGCGTTATACCGGAACAACAATAACCGGCGGCGGGACTATTGCTTATGCCGATATTGACAACACGGACAACATAAAGGCCGGGGATAAGATTATTGATATTTCCGGGGCAATTTATGCTATTGCTTCGGTGGATACGGCAAATCAGACTGTTACCGTTGGAGCAAGTCCGGTAATAAACCTGTTTTGTGATGCTGAAAATTTAATCCCGGCGGCAAATGACGCTTATGATCTAGGCTCCGCTTCAAAGCAATGGCTGAATACCTATTCAAAGGGGTATTACTACAACGGTGTTGCTTGGGGGTTGGATAAGGAAAATTCATGGTCAGCAAATAATCAATTTGCCAAAATAAATACAATAGAAACAAATACAGTAGAATGGCACAATTCCCATTACCGGGGAATTAACCTTATTTCTGACGGGCATTTTGCTAATATGGCAGCATTGCTTACAGCAATAAGGGCGCAAGACTGGTCTGATATTTATATCGG
>JAEEGL010405278.1_pt1 | contig 12978 bp, 14 predicted proteins | sample 9134231 | NCBI WGS metagenome assembly JAEEGL01 (sample SAMN16246548, study PRJNA631951) | gut metagenome | biome: gut microbiome; feature: rumen; material: fiber-attached | host: Bos | place: Iran: Karaj | collected 2018-10 | reverse complement strand
CCCGCTTTTGCCGTATCCTTGTGCAATTCCGCATGGCCGATATAATGACGACAGAACAAATGAAAGGAGGCCCGCTCCATGAAAACCATCCTGCGCATCCTTACCGCGCCGATCACCCTTATGATCTCCCTGCTGGTCTGGCTCTGCGCTGCGCTGATCTCCCGCACCGTATTCCTCTGGCAGATCGCAAGCGCCGTTCTCGGCCTGCTGGCCCTCGCCGTGCTGCTGACCGTTTCCGTGAAAAACGGCCTGATCCTCCTGGGGATTGCCCTGGCGGTCAGTCCCATTGGAATCCCCATGCTGGCGGTGAAGCTGCTGGGAGGATTGCAGAGCATCAACCTCTCGCTGAAAGGCTTCATCCATAACTGAAACCCCCACGCAAGAATACACCTCGTTGTTTCACGAATGCACGGGGGCGCTTTTTCAAGACTCTAGATATCGTAGCAGGACATTGGCTTTACTGGCGATCTCAGCATAAAAATGAAGTGTGAATAAGTCCTGGAGATGTAGGCAAAGAACCATCTGGGGCATTATCACATCCAGTTTTTGTGCTCAACAGAGCAGAATCAACGCATTAGAGAACTGCCGTTTGATTACTAGACCTCCTCTACGATTGATGTCAATAGATACACTGAACTCAGTAATATTTCAGCTATTTTCTCATGTATTTTATTACCACATCATAACGTCTGTTAAATTCTTGATTTCGGCCAAATGTCTCATCTCTGAATTGATACGCAACCGGTTCATCCAATTAAAACTTATCATGGAAGCCATCCGTTCTTGATCCAACATAAACAGGAGCCGTGAATTTCAGTTCTTTGTTCTTGTACTGATCCCCAGTGATGTCAATTACTGTTCTGTTCTTTGTTTCAAGCCATGCATGACTTTCGCCATCCCATCCATATCCATACCGTCCTGACATATACCATGTGAATATGTTCTGCTCAAATAAATACCGTTGAAGAAGAGCACTTGCGAATGAACAACATCCACGAGGGAATGATCCCATTTCTCTTATTTCGCCTTGTCGAACTGCTTCTTCTATGGCGGTCCGGAATGCTGAGGCTATTTCGTATAAGTCTAGCATATGTTATTTCCCTTCGCTCGTCATGAGCTGATAAAGCCCTTCAATTTCCTCAGCTTTCTCTCTATATGTATCCTCGTTCAAAACGCTAAACTGATCTGTGAAATAAATCTTGTGAACTTTTCCACCATCCTCTACACCGAACTCATCATAGTCAACAGTAGCAACAATGACTTGCGGTATTGTCAAATGTGAAAGGAGAAATCAAATGAACACATTGTATTCTCATGACCAAACATCATTACAGGAAACCGGAAATTCAACAAGAGATTGCACAATGTGCGGGTTAAATTGCACAAATGGTTGCGGCGATAATTCGGCTCCATCATCTCCGTCAACTTGCTATCATGCGTGTGAAGATGTTTGTAAGAATGCTTGTTTTACCGAATGTGATGATATCTGTGTAAATACTTGTATATTTGCTTGCGGAAAGTTATGCCATCAACTCGTGTTGTTTGGAATGTAATACTATGAAACTAGTTGATTCCAGCCATGGGGATTAATCCTTCTGCACAGGTTATTTTGGTCGGTCTATTATAGTAACGGAGTTCCATTCCTTCCTTTAAATACAGCTTAGGACAAAGGCGAAAAAAGCCATGGTTTCTTTTGGACAGATTGTCTGTTTATGTGTTTGATCTATTTCCACCTCGGTCATCACTTTGGTAAACAACTGCATCCTGACACAAATCAAAGAAAACTGTCAAACCACAGACTATCTATTCTGTCTTGACAAGCAGCAACATTCTAAACAGGGCATGACGGTTTGGTTATTAAGCAACGGCAGTGACATGGTTAAAATAATCAAAGAAGGAGGTCTTGCGTATGATGTTTCGCCTTACCCGCTACCGACTGAAGGCAGAATGGCTGCGCATTATGCTGGGGCTGGTATTTGCCGTGATTTTGTTTTCATGGTCCGGTACCATTAATATCGTTTCTGATCCATTACGCAGTTTCAGTGGCTATATTACCTATTATCAAAGGATGGCCAATCAAGAGGCACGCAAAGCGGGACTTCCTGACCCGGACCCGGCAAACAACTCTGATTTTCGAGAAGGCTATGAGCTGTTTCTCAAAGAGTCCAAGGGATATCTTTATGCTGTCCTGGTCGAAAGCGTCAATGACATATCCCCTCCGCTGACAGCTATCCCTTTGGCTGTACTATTGATTACCGGCCTCTTTCAGAAAAAACGGCTGGGTCCGATCCTTGCAGCGGGCTTCAGCCGGAAACGAGCGTTTTTTTCCATCACCGGAGTGTATTTTTGTTGCATTGTCCTGGTGTGGGCTATCTCTGCCGTCTACTTGATGAAGCGGTACCGTATCGAATTTGCCCCGGAGGAGCAGGAGTTTTTCAGGGTGACCCTGCTTACTTGGTTCTGCGCGTTCCTGTGGCACGCCTCAATTTCCTATCTCGTTGCCATGCTCCTACGCCGTCCTTTTCCCGCTTTTGCGGTGACTCTGGGCATATGGTTTATTCTTGGGAGCATCACTGTACGCACACCGAATGTGCTGCCCTCATACATCATCGACAATAGTGAGAATGTAAAGCCTCTACTCCCGGGGGTGGAACTGCATCCTATGTTGCGTACGGACATCGTCGCCGCTGTATTCTTCGTGATTTCCATCCTCATCGGCTGGCTCAATTTCAGAAAGAGAGGGTTGGAATAAAGATGAACTCGGTTTTCTATTTCCTTCGCCTTAGTCGCTATCGGCTAAAAGCGGAGTGGGTACAGCTCTTTCTGGGGCTGATCTTCGCCGTGATTCTGTTTTCCTGGTCAGGCGTTTTGAACATAAGATCAGAGGTCTATCACAGCTTGAAAACCTATGCATATATTCACCAAAGGGACGTGACAAATCATGCTGATCTTTTGATTGGATATGAAACTTCTCTGCGGGAAGCTCGTGGTTTTATTTACTCCCGCCTGGTCATGAGCATCAACGACCCTATACCTATGTTGGTGTCGAATGGCTTGGCAGTCCTGTTCATCACTAGCCTTTTCCAAAAAAAGCGGCTTGGTCCGCCTTTAGCAGCTGGTTTTAGTAGAAGTCAGTTATTTATCTCCTTATCAACAGTCTTTTTTGTCTGCGTTACTTTGGTTTGGGTCATCTCAGCAACTTATTTACTTAAACGGTACTACGTCGAATTCTTACCGGAAGAGCGAGACTTCTTCTTAACAACGCAGTTTACCTGGTTTTGTGCTTTTTTATGGAAGGCATCCTTTGCTTATCTCGCAGCCATTCTCCTACGCAAGCCTTTACCTGCCTTTTTGGTTGCCGTAGCCGTATGGGTGATTCTCGGATATTCCTTTGTTCATGCTCCAAATATACTGCCCGCATACATTATTGACAACGGAATGACAGTGAAATCATGGGACCCTGGTGTGGACCTATGGCCTCTGATTCGGACGGACATCGTCGCCGCTGTATTCTTCGTAATTTCTGTTATCGTCGGCTGGTTTAGCTTCAGAAAAAGGGGGATGGAATAATGAGCGACTTTGTTCTGGAAGTATCCAACATTCGGAAGAGATATCAGAACCGGGACGTGCTGAAGAATGTATCCTTCCGCTTGGAGCCCGGTACCGCCACGGCACTGGTGGGGCCCAACGGAGCGGGGAAAACCACCCTTATCCGCATTTTGGCTGGGCTTGTAGTGCCGGAGGAGGGCACAGTGTCCCTCTTTGGATCGACAAATGAGAAGGAACTGCGCTTGGCCCGTCAACAGGTGGGCTTTATCGTTGACTCTGCTTATGGTTACGACACCATGACCGTGCAGCAGAACCTGATCCTCCGGGCGGAGCTATACGGCAAGCCGGATAAAGCCTATATCCAGGAATTGAAGAAGGATTTACGGCTCACGGAGGAATTCCATATCATCCCTCGGCTACAGCTGAAGCACCTTTCTCTGGGGCAAAAAGGGCGGTACACACTGGCCGCTGCTCTAGCGCATAAACCGAAGCTCCTAATCCTGGATGAGCCATTGGTGGGCATCGACAGGGAAAACGTGAACATCGTATCTGACCTTTTGAACCGGCTCCGGGATGAAAGAGTGGCTATGCTTCTCTCCGGCCATGTGGCAGAGCAGCTGCGACTGATATGCACCCATGCCCTCCTTCTGGAAGAGGGGATCATGCGGGGGCCGGTACCGATTGAGGAAGTCGCGGAGGAGGACGGGGAATGAACCCCCTCAGGCTGGAGGCGAAGCGCTTCCTGTACAGCCTCTGGATGCTTCCCGCTGTGCTTTTGGTGACTGCGGGCTTGGCTTGGTTTGTCTACCGCACAGGAGCATATCCTCAACAGAGAGAGCCGATTTTCTGCCTTGCACTTCTCCTGGGTGCTGTGGAGTACCATATCCTCCTGTATGCCGTTCTGGCAGTAGCGCTGGTGGGGGTGGACGTCGACGCGGGCATCCCCCGGCTGGAGACCCTGGCGGGGAGCAGTCCCCTCCAGTTTCTTCGGCGAAAGGCCATCCTGTATGTCGCAACGGTGCTGGTGTGCGAGTTGGTTTATATCGCCATTCCTCTGTTCCTGTGGGGCATATCCCCCGCCCAAATGTGGCGGCTGCTCCCTGCGCGGCTGTTCCTGGATTTGGGTATTGCCATGCCCCTCTTCCTGCTCCAGACGGTCCTCCCCAGCCTCCAGGCCATGCTTATCGGGGACGCCGTGGCATCCATCCTGTGGATCGGTCTCCATGACGACGACCCGAACACCTGGTATTTAGCGATACTGGGTCAGCAAGCCCTCCCTTTATCTTGGTTCCTGTTGGCCGTTCTCTCCATTGTAATTTGCCTCTCGGTGAGTTTTGTGGTATTCAAACTGTCAACCAGCAAACACAGATGACCGGTCAAACGGCCTTATATCGGGAAAAGCGAAACTAGTATCATCTTCACCCATACAACAGCATAGTGCTCTATAGCTGATTATTCGTTTGCGTTTCAGAAAATTCGTTTTTATTGTTTTAAGAACAATGTTAACCCAAATCACTTGCTAAATTCTGGAATAATTGATACGTATCATAATACGCTAGATATCTGAAGACAATCTAAATTTGTGATGAAAGAGAGGAAAACCCGATGAATACCTTGTTTTCTAAAGAATTGAATTCTGGAAGTATGGCCGTAGATAGGCAGATAGATAACCGTTGTCCTTACTTATGTGAAGCTGTCTGTGCTACTACATGTCAAGAAAACTGTGTTTTTTCGTGTTATGTTGTATGCGGAGAGTTTTGTGGTGGTTCTTGTGCCTTTGATTGCAACGATAGCTGTTCTGGTAGTTGTGCATCCTTCTGCTCCAAGTTAGTTTTGCTCAACTAGTTCTTTATCTCATTTCAGTAAAAGCCATCAACATATAAACCAACATTCAATCAGCAAATAGTTTCTGATGTAACATATCATACCATCACATTATTGCACACTAAATCACACGGATGCCTTGTGAATAACAAGCTGCAAAAAGGAGCAAAAAGTGGAAATACATGAGTTTAAGGGAAAACTTACTGAAGACGAAGCTGGAAAACTTCAAAAGATCTTCCAGCGAAAAATGGCATTATTGGAAATCATGCCAACGATTAAGAGTCCTATGGATAAAGAAAGTTTAGATTATCTATATGAAAAGCTCGTTAATGATCTCCAGCAAACTAATCAAAAAATGCATGAGTGGTGGGTGGAGACTTCTTCGATCCATGGCTGGGAGTATGCAGAGGGAGACTCCTGGAGTGTAAACTTTAATGATAAAGAGGTTACGATCAAACAGTCAGATACAAAAGCTTGAGTGTTTTAGCAATGGACATAGGGATGGTCAATGAGAAAGAACGCAAACTCACATCCATTGTTCGTGAAGTTCATTTGTGATGCTTCGCAGATTTGGAATCCTGAGATAAACCGCCGGACATGCGTGGACCGGTCTGGGTGAAAGCACCGTTCCCGTGTTCCAACATTATAATTGGCCGAAACATCTAGCGGCTTTTTATAATTTAAGAATCAATACTTTCCCAAAAAACCGTATCGTTGTCCTCATTGCCGCATTAACCATATTCACCGCTGATTTGCTGGAGATCGTATTCTCTTTTACGGCTAAGAAACCACCACAACACCGACAGGATACTTGGCGAGAACGCAAAATGAATAAGTCTGTGGTTAGCAGCTACGACAGCCTTCAATCTTGACGGTCTACGCTAGCAATCCCTCATTCTGTCGGGCAGTATCAATTATGCTGTAATACGGTTTAGCTTGCCTTTCTAATCCAATATTGTCTCAAAAGGAATATAGAGCCAGACATACGTTGCAGAGCCAGTAAAAAAGGAGGAGCAATGTCATGATCAATCGACCACGGCGGGAATACTGGCTTCCGTGTCCTGTCTGTAAAGGAAAAACAAGAACAAGGGTCCATGATGATACCGTATTGGTCAACTTCCCCCTGTTCTGCCCAAAGTGCAAGGCTGTAACCAGAGTGAACTATGTAAAAGAGAATATGCTGTTGAGCGAAGAGCCAGACGCATAGACGCAGGGCCAGCTACTAAAAAAGTAGCTGGCCCTGCGATCTATTTATGCGCTATAGGAATGGTACCTCTTTTACGCAGCCCGCTTAATACCGCAACGATGATGGGTGCCAACACGTCGGCTTCATCCTCAGAACAATCGGAAATCAGTAGGCGGAGTTGATTCAGCGCCGGTGAGTTATGTATCAGTTCCGGGTAGAAGATTTCCTGCGAATCGACCTTCAGCAGGCGGATCAGCGGATACAGCTTATCCATACAAGGGTTTCCTCTGCCCGTTTCGATGTTTTGCAGAGTTCGATAATCCATATCCAGTATGATCGAAACATCCTTTTGCGTCAACCTCGCTTGCTGGCGTCCTTTCTTTATGACTGCTCCTAACGGCTGTGAGAACTCATACATTATCATGCACCTCACAAGTATTATAGATTTCGTGTTTTATCGCCGAAAGGCGACAAAATACGTCCAGAAAACGGAATATAATACTTGTTAATGGGCATCGGCTATCGGTGGTGTTGAGAGATATTCTTCGGATTTAGACATGAAAAATCAAAAACGCATTTCAATGCGTGCGACAGGACTACTATGCCAATCCGTCAGCATTAAAATGCGTATATTATAATTATATCATAGGCGCATTAAAATGCGCAGAACTGCCATCTGTATATAACAAAACGACTGCCATTTCCGTTTCCTTCGATTATTCGCTAGGACAAATCGGAAATGGCAGTCTGCGTTTTTACCTGTTCACCCACGGCAGAATCACAAATCATCGCAATTGGGGAGCATTACGCACCTGTTCCCATCACTGCCGTAGTCCCCCTTCTCCATTCAGATCTCACCAAAGAAATCTGAATGGAGGTGTATCAGATGCCGGATAAAAAGAGCATCTACACACTGAACAAAAAGGACCCGGAGGCCATTGTTTACACCGACGCTGACAGGCGCATCATCCGTCTGACCCGCGCTGATTTCGATACAGAGGCAGACTTCCTCAAATGGAAAACCTGGTCCGATAAGAACTACCACGACGAAGAAAAGCGTGACCATGTAGAGGACAACCACAAATTGCCTCTGGATGAAAGAGCCGGTGCCGCGGATGGGCCCGAGGTCATCATCGAGCAGCGCATAGAAAAACAGACAATGGACCGGTATGCCGCCGAGACGGTGATCCGCATCAGGGGTAAGCTGACAGAAAAACAATTCAACCGCCTATGGCTTCGCTATGTGGACGGGCTTGAGGTGGAGGACATAGCCCAACAGGAAGGAACGGTCCACTCCAGCATTTCCGAGAGCATCAGCGAGGCAAAGAAGAAAATTTCATCTATTTTCTCAAAACACCCGACGAAACGGCCTTGAAAACGGCGATAAGTGGAGGACGCTTTTCGGTAGTTCTTTACTGACGCTTGAAAACTGAATATACGGTGTTATAAGCACAGGACCCGCGTGATGAGCGACATGAGGCGCGACGCCATGACAGACAGCCGGGAGGTGAGGAAAAAGGCTGTCCGAGCGACCACCGCAAGCCTCAGACCCGATTCGGCACTTCGGGCGCAACGACAGCGCGGGGAACAATGAAACTTGCTCACGCCCGTCCACAGACTTGCGACGGAGCCCTGGGATGTTTGCCGGCTTTCAAAGCGGCGGCATCCTGGAGCTATGACAGCCTTGCCAAAGGCGGCTTATAACATCCCCTGGCCGGGGACTGCGTGGCAAATACGGCGAATCAAAGGTGAATGACAGCAGGCAAGCTGCGCCAACATGATTCCTATGTTTACAGGAGCTTCACACAACTGGCTCGGCTGCCCATCAAAGTCAGATACCGCACGCTGGGGACAACGGTCGCCAGCGTGTTCATGTGGCTTTGATAAGAGCTGATAGGTGTTGATAGGCAAATATCCCATGATATTCTGAACAGCTCTAAAAACCTGATGAATCATAGGAGGACGCAGGATGAAAGCAATCTACCGCGAACTTGATGACCTTCCACTATCCATGCGAATAGAAGATGTTATGACGGTTTTGGACATTGGTCGAAATACCGCATATGAATTAGTCCGCTCCGGGAAAATCCGCAGCATAAGAATCGGACGCCAGCTTAGAATCTCCAAAGATGCGTTGGAAGCGTTTCTTCGAGGCGTCGAAGTATCCTCGTAAGGTTGCCTTTTGCCGCATAATGATGGTATTCTTTTTTTGACATTATCATTGCGGCGGAAAGGAGGCATGAATGCCGCGCACAAAAAAAGCAGGTCGCGCAATTAATGGCACCGGCTCTATTCGCAAAACCACGAAGAAATATAACGGAAAAGAATATTCTTTCTGGCAAGGCCGCTACACCGACCCTACAACCGGGTTACAGCGTTCTATTACAGCACAAACTCAGAAGGAGGTAGCGCAGAAACTGATTGAGACGCTGAATGACATCAATCAGGGTTGCTATGTTGCTCCTTCAAAGCTAACACTTGGTGAATGGCTTGATTTATGGCTGGAAACCTATGTAGCTCATTCTGTAAAGCCCTATACAAAGGATGCTTACCAATCGGCTTGCAGGGTACATATCAAACCCGCACTTGGGAAGATCAAGCTGTCCGCTCTTTCAGCAGTACAGATTCAACGCTTCTACAATCAGTTGTTGGAGAATGGTCTTTCACCCAAAACAATCAAGAACATCAATGGGGTACTTCATAAAGCGTTAAGTCAGGCTATCAGAATCGGTGAATTGAAGTTCAATCCCGCGGACGCCTGTGATCTTCCGAAAGTCTACAAAAAGGAAATCACCCCGCTCGAGCAGGACGACATTCGCAAGTTTGTCAACGCTATCAGGGGCCATCGGTATGAAAATCTTTACCTGACGACCCTTTTCACTGGGCTGCGACAGGGGGAGGTCTTGGGCCTGACATGGGATTGCGTTGACTTTGAACGCTGTACATTGTATGTCAACAAGCAGCTCACAAAAACCCAAAAGGTAGGCGGGGATTATATGCTCGCCCCCACCAAGAACAGCAGAGCGAGGGTAATTATCGTCGCTCCATATGTCATCGGTCTCCTTAAAGCGCAGCTACGGCGACAAGAGGAACAGCGCACGTTTGCCGGAGACGCTTGGAGTAATCCTACCGGCCTGGTGTTCACCAATGAGATCGGTGCTCATTTGGTCCACCTGACGGTCTATAAGGATTTCAAGGAGACTGTCCGCGCCCTCGGATACGACAATGCCCGCTTCCATGACCTGAGACACAGCTATGCAGTTGCCGCCATCGAGAGCGGAGACGATATCAAGACCGTACAGACGAATTTGGGCCACGCTACCGCCAGCTTTACCCTGGATGTTTATGGTCATGCTTCGCAGAAAATGAGGCAGCAGTCCGCAGCACGCATGGAACAGTACATTTCGGTGGTGCTGAGCAATTAGGCCGAAATTAGGCCGAAAACAAAAAGGGAGAGCCCCGAAACCCTTTGATTTCAAGGCTCTCTGTGGCGGAGAAGGAGGGATTCGAACCCTCGATACCCTTATGGGGTATACACGATTTCCAATCGTGCGCGCTCGACCAAGCTACGCGACTTCTCCACGCTGCTCTGTCGGACTGACTTTTGAAGCTTTGTTATTATAAAGGATGCTTTCCCCAAAGTCAATGCTTTTTTCTTTCCCAAAAGGTTTTTCCGCCGTTTTTCCCCGGGACTGGCCTGCCGCGCTTGCCAAGGACGGCAGGATGTGGTATATTCCGCCTTATAGCCGGGGGGATATCCGAGGTATTATCCCCTGTGCTCCCGGAGCGTGAAAGTATGGAACCGATGAAACCGCAAAAAACCGCCTTTGCCCAGGGACTTCGGGACGGGATCCCCATCGCCCTGGGATATTTCGCAGTGGCCTTTTCCCTGGGCATAGCCGCCAGGGACGCGGGGCTGACCCCCTTCCAGGGGATGCTGGCCAGTCTTCTGTGCGTCGCCTCCGCCGGGGAATACGCCCTGTTCACCCTGGTGGGCGCCGGAGCCGCCTACCTGGAGGTCGCCCTGGTGACCCTGATCACCAACGCCCGTTATTTCCTCATGAGCTGCGCCCTGAGCCAGCGCATTCGCCCGGATATGCCGGACCTGCATCGCTGGGGCGTGGGCTTTGCGGTGACGGATGAGATCTTCGGCATCAGCATCGCCCGGCCCGGTCCGCTGGAACCCCTGTACCACTACGGCGCCATGGCCGTATCCATCCCCGCCTGGGCCGTCGGCACGGCCCTGGGCATCCTGATGGGCACCATCCTGCCCCTGCGGGTGGTGAGCGCTCTGAGCGTCGCCCTGTACGGCATGTTCCTGGCCATCATCATCCCCCCGGCCCGGAAGGAGCTTTCGGTGGCGATCTGCGTGCTGGCGGGCTTCGGCTGCAGCTGGCTTTTCGGCTTCCTCCCTGCCCTGCGGGACCTTTCCCCGGGTATGCGCACGATCATCCTGACCCTGGGCATCTCCGCCGTCATCGCTCTGATCTTCCCCAGGAAGGAGGACGAGCCCGATGCGGAATAACTACGTCTATATCCTCATCGCCTTTGCGGTGATCTACGCCATCCGGGTCCTGCCCCTCACCCTGATCCGCAAACCCCTGCGCAGCCGCTTCCTCCGCTCCTTCCTCTACTATGTGCCCTACGTCACCCTGGCGGTGATGACCTTTCCCGCCATTGTGGAGGCCACGATGCTGCCCGCCGCGGGCATCGCCGCTCTGGCTGTGGGGATCGTCGCCGCCCTGCTGGGCGGCAGCCTGATCACTGTGGCGGGGGCCTGCTGTGCCGCCGTATTCCTCATCGAACTGATCTTCCATTGAGCGCACTTCGCCCGCCGTCCGGCTGCACCGGACGGCGGGCATTTTTCTGTGTTCTTATTCCTCCGGTTCCGATTCTCCGTCCACCCGCTCCCGGAGCAGACGCTATCCGCCGCTGCCGTACTGGAGGCAGCGGTTCACCCGGCTGATGGTGGCTGAGCTGGCGCCGGAGAGCCGTCCCACTTCGCTGTATACCAGGCCGGAACGCAGGAGCCGGGCCACATGATAGCGCTGGGACATCGCCTGCAGCTCGCCAACGGTGCACAGGTCCTCAAAGAAGGCGTAACACTCCTCCTCGCTGCGCAGGGACAAAATGGCCTTGAACAGGGCGTCCGCCGCTTCGCTGTGCAGATCCGCCACGGGAATCACCTCTCTTTACCGCATTAAAACGATAGTATCTTAACACGAAAAAGCGCTTATGTCAATCCCGTCCGGCTCAATGATCCGCTCATGCCGGGCATCCTCCCTGCCCATCCGCCTCTCTGTATGATTTGCTGAGAGAAGCCTTGAATATACGCTTCAAATATGGTAATCTGGCACAAATACCAATTGGATATTCTAAGGAGGTACTAGGATGACACCGGAGGCAAAAAAACGGTATGACGAAAAGGTCGCCAGGGTCGAAGCCGCAATCGCCCTGAAGGAACCGGACATGGTGCCCATGATGCCCTCCGCCGCCCTGTTCCCCATGCTGAACGCGGGATACACGGTGGCCGAGGTGATCTATGACACCAGCCTGGAGAAGATGACCAAGAGCATCGTGAAATACCTGAACGATTTTGATCCCGACGCCGGTCTGAACACCGGTACCAACTATGCAGGCGAAGGCCCCATGCTGGAGCTGGAGCAGCCGAAAAACATGCGCTGGGCGGGCATGCCGGGCCATATCATCGACGACAACTCCATCCAGCAGTTCATTGAGTTCCCCACCCTCCTGGACGATGAATTCGACGAGTTCTTCACCGACCGCACCGGCTGGGCCCTGCGCAAGCAGCTCTACCGGGAATCCACCCTGCTGGAGCCCTTCTCCAAGCTCTTTGTGGGCAACCGGTTCAGCGCCCGGATGATGGCCTCCCAGGTCTCCACCCCGGAATTCAAGAAGATGATGGAGACCCTGTGGAAGATCAACGACATGAACCAGGAGTATCGGAAGAACGCGGAAAAGCTGAACAAGACCGTGTATGAGATGGGCTACCCCGTCTTCCGGGGCGGCGGCGCGGCGGTCCCCTTCGACAGCTACTCCGACGGGCTCCGGGGCACGATCCTTTCTCTCCAGGACCTGTACGAGAATACGGAAATCGTGGAGAAGTACATCGAAGAATCCATCGGCCCCATGCTGGAGATGATCCGCATGCAGGGGAAGAACCCCGCCTCCAAGGGCAAGCACGTGTTCATGGCCCTCCACAAGGGCATGGACGGCTTCATGAGCGATGAGCACTACAGGAAGTACTACTGGCGGCATCTGCAGATGATCATCGAGGAGATCATCAAGGCGGGCATGGTGCCCTACATCTTCTGTGAGGGCAAGTACAATTCCCGGCTGGACTGCCTGACGGAAGTCACCCCGGGCAAGGTGTTCTACCACTTTGAGGAAGTAAACAT
>JAEEGL010348972.1_pt1 | contig 12978 bp, 9 predicted proteins | sample 9134231 | NCBI WGS metagenome assembly JAEEGL01 (sample SAMN16246548, study PRJNA631951) | gut metagenome | biome: gut microbiome; feature: rumen; material: fiber-attached | host: Bos | place: Iran: Karaj | collected 2018-10 | reverse complement strand
CATTTGACATGACCCTTGAAAAATGGTATATTTACAACGTTTGTAGGCGTAGCGTAGCTGGATAACGCATCAGACTCCGACTCTGAAGATCGCAGGTTCGAATCCTGTCGTCTACACGAGTACGAGCACTTAGATGGTGCCAAGTGAAACGCAGGCAGCATCTTACGTGCGATCCGCACTAAGCGCTTAGGCTGTTGCAAGCCGCAGGCGAAGCAAGAGCCTTGGTCGCGGGTGATCAGAGAACTTAGTGACAGGGTACACGAATCCCGCCGGAAAATCCCCGGCGGGATTTTTTTGTCGAAATCTGACGGGACTCGCGATATAATACAACTAAATAATAGTGGTGTGGGGGTACAAGATGAAAAACAAAAGAATAATAGTTCCGGTTTTAGTATTTTTATGCGTCATAGGCACCGTCGGATGCAGTTTTTCGCAAAAAGCAAACATCCCGAAGCTTGAAGATGTAAAAAATGAGGCACTTGATTTTGCGAATGATAACCTTGCGAAGGAGGAGGCACCTGAGGAGATCGATATCAAAATGAAGGGAACGTGTTATCATTATGATCAGCTTAATGACGACGAGAAAAGGGTATATCAGTATCTGTATCAGGGGTGCAAGGAATACGCTCCCGAAATAAAGATCGAGTCGGTAAATGGGACTTCCTTTGAGAGGGCGCTTTATGCTTTCAGAGCCGATCATCCGGAGTTTTTCTGGGCGCAGGATGAAGTCACTTTTATGACTAATTCCAGGGAAATGGTTGAAAAGGTGCTTTTAAAAGTACCGACAGATGCAAAGGAAAAAAAGAAGCTTTTACAGAATACGGCGGATGAAATACTTGAAGGTGCGCCCAAGGGTAAGTATAAAAAAGTAAAGTACATATACGAGTATATTATCAACAACACGGATTATGACTTGTATGCGTCCGATAATCAGTCGGTATACAGCGTTCTTATCAATAAGGCTTCTGTCTGTGGGGGATACTCAAGGACCTTTTTGTATCTTTGTGACAGGGCCGGGATTGAGTGTGGCTATGTAGCCGGTGAGATCCTTTGCAAAGATACTCATGCCTGGAATTTTGTTAAAATAGATGGGCAGTATTATTGGGTTGACGCCACCTGGGGTGATCCCAGTTACGGGAACTATACCAATGATTCTGAAACCATACTTTATGATTATCTTTGCGTTACTGATGATGAGATATTGCCTGGCAGGGTGATGTCAAATGATCCGTCATTTTCGGGGTATGAAACGGCGGAGGTATTTGAGTACCCATCCTGTACTGACGGGTCATTAAATTACTTTGTCAGACATGGTATATATTTTGAAACCTATGACAGAAATGCAGTCAGTGATGCAATACTTTCCGAGGCCGAGGATCCTGATAAAAAGATGGTGGTGATAAAATTTGCCAATGACGAAGCCATGGATCAGGCAACGGAGGATCTGTTTGACAACGGTTATTTTTGGACAGAAACAGCCAGAGCGCTATCGGACCGATATGGGATTAATGATCTGAGCGGCAAGGTTTATATGCTTAATGAACTGAATCATCTGGTTATTAATATCAGGTAAGGAAAACGGGCATTTTTTGTATAATATGATGTACGGGACGGGCAATAATGGAGGGATGTCATGGAAAAGACTATTGCTGCAGGAGAGCAGGATATCTCCACTATATACAAAGCTGTTAATATGGCAATAAAAAGTCTCTATCAGCTGATTGCAGCGGTGGATGACATTACAAATGAGTGTCATATTTTAGACTGTAATCCTGAGTTGGGGTGCATATGCGCCGAGCATGACAACTACAAAGGTTTTTGCAGATCTTTAGTCATCGGCATCCATCCCGATGACAGGGAGGATTTTCGCGGTTTTGCATCGGCGGATCTTTTCCCGGATGCATTGCACGACCAGGTCAGCACATCCATTGATGTGAGGATCAGACATACCGATGGCAGGTATTACTGGTCGGAGGTGATGTTATCTCACGCCTCGGAGGAGGACGCCACAACCGGACATAAGTATCTTTTTCTGATCAGAGATATCCATGAGAAAAAAATGGCTCAGCTTGAGCGATCTGCTGAGGCCCGCGCAGTCATCAGCGCGCTTCAGAATAAATATGATGCGATCTTTGCGGAGAACATGGTGGATGCCCAGACGGGATGCTATAACAGAAAGGGCATGAAATATTACTCGGACATGGTTATTGCAGAGGCCAGGGAAAACGGAAATTTCATCTTTGTTTGTGTGGCTGATCTAAATGGATTAAAGCATATCAACGATACCTATGGACACCAGGCAGGGGATGAGGCCATTTCTGCCATATCGAAAGCTTTGCTTGATTCTGCGCCCACGGGATCACGAATTGTAAGGACAGGCGGGGATGAGTTTTTGATCTTTGCATCCATACCCGGGGACAGCCGGGAGCCGGAGGAGATGGGGGAAAAGCTGGATGAAAAAGTTGATGATTATAACAATACCCACGATAATGAATATGTTGTGGGAGTCAGTTACGGATATGTTTTCGAACCGGTTAAGCCGGACATGATCGATCTGGATGAGTATATCGGAATAGCCGACGGCAAAATGTATGAAATGAAAGTATCCAGGGACGCGCACCGGAGAGAGTAAGTGGTTACCGCCGCACGACAGCCCGACGCGCACCGGAGAGAGTAAGTGGTTACCGCCGCATGACGGCCCGCCGCGCATCGTAGAGAGTAGAAGGTAAACCGCACAGGGGGGAAGAATATGGGGAAGATTTACGCCTGCAGCGACATTCACGGGCAATATGAAAAATATATGAAACTTTGGGACATAGTGACTGATGAGGACGAGCTTTATATCATAGGGGATGTGATAGACCGCGGCCCGGATGGCATGAGGATCCTACTTGATGTTATGGAGCGGAAAAATGTCACTTTTCTGTTGGGTAATCACGAGTGCATGATGTATTCGGCGCTGTTTTGGAAAGGGGATTTTTCTTCAGGGGACCTTGACTACAGCACTATCTATGATCCCACTCAGTGGTTTGACATATGGACCCGGGACAACAATGGCGGTGTTGAAACCTACAGGGATTATCGTAATAATTACGAGGACAGGGGAGAGGACATTGCTGACTTTTTGAGAAATTGTCCCGTCATGACGGAAATCAACCTGGGTGAAAAAAGATTCGTGTTATCCCACGCCACACCGGATATGGATCGGATAGGCGAAAAAGCCGGTGACAGACTTCTTTGCAGCGGTGGTGTTGACTCCCTGGTCTGGGACAATCCATTTGAGATATTAACGAAAGCTGCATCTGCAGCCCTTATGGAGGGGCGCGCTTTGGAGTGGGAGGATCGGGTCAGTTTTCCCCTTATGGATATGACAAGCGTACCGGAATATATGAAGCCTCCTTTTGAAAAATGGGAGGCCGGCGTTACCTACATTGTGGGGCATGTGATAGTTCAGAGATACGGATGCTCAAAAATGATCCATTTTCCAATGTATGAAAAAAAAGATGATGTGGAAAAAAAGGTGGATTTTTTTGACATTGATGGAGGACTTGCGGCCTACAGGCACCGGGGAGGAGGCGGACTTTTGGATTCCCTTTCCCTGATCCTTTACTCACTAAGTGATGACAAGGCGATCTACCTGTAATGCACCGGTTTAACCGGCAGTTTAACCGGCAGACGAACCGACTCACTTGCATGTAATCTGAATCCGCCGCTCGATCGCGCATTCTACAAAGCATGATCTTTGGGGATATTCCAAATCGGATATCCCCTTTTTTTGACATATATATGTAAAAATGGTATAATATTTCGGCTTATAGGCGAAATGGGACGGCGCGGGAAAACCTGCAGGAATACAGCTTCGCCTGAATTATTAATTTGTTTTTTCTCTTTTATGAGGTATATATAATGAATAAAAACAGAAGCATTTTAGAGATAATAAAGGAATCACATTTCATTGGCAGCAAAAGGTTTTTCGGCGGTATCATAGTCATCGCCTTCCTTGTGGTCTTATCCATGTCTGCCCATATTGCAAAGCTCAACAACAATGACGTTCAGGCCGGTGGTAGCTATATCCAGGCCGATGAGACCTCGGACGAATACAGGAGTCTTTTAGAGACATATTATGACGGAGTGGCATCGGGAGATATCGAAAAGGTGCTTTCCGTTGCGGAGCCCGTGTCCGAATCTGAAAAGAGCTATATCACTTTTTTATCTGAATACGTTGATAAGTATGAGATAGTTGATATTTTTACAAAGCAGGGTACCACCGACGGGGCATGCCTTTTGTCTGCCCGTGTAAATATCCATTTCAAGGATCAGAAAAACGCGGCTCCCGGCCTTGATTTCTTCTATATTGAGACCAGGGACAACGGCACAAAATACATCAACAATCTTTACAGCACCTACAACCAGGAGAACAACGAGAATCCCATGGATCCCGATGTATCATCCCTTATCGCGCAGTTTGAGCAGCAGGATGACGTGCTGGCACTTCAGGCGGACATCCAGGCAGAGTACAACCAGCTCATGCTTGAGGACAGCGATTTTAATGCCTTTACCACAGACACCCTTCCCAAGGCTGTTCAGGAGTGGGCCAAGAATTATAATACTCTTTTGAAGCTTGCTGAAAAGAAAGAGGAGCAGGACCAAAAGGAAGCTTTCCAGAAGCTTGTAGATGCTGAAAAGAAAAAGGAAGAGGCAGCTAAAAAGAAAGAGGAAGAAAAGAAGAAAAAGGCTGAGGAGAAAAAGAAGGCCGAGGAAGAGAAGAAAAAAGCCAAGGAGGAAGAGGACTCTACATATAAAGTTGTTTCCAATGCCAAGGTTAATGTCAGAAAGGAAGCGACTACTGATTCCAGTGCTTTGGGCAAGGTTGCCAAGGGAACAACCCTTACTGCATACACTACCGAGGGTGACTGGACCAAGGTCAAGTACGGTGATGAAAAGGGCTGGATAAAGACGGAATTTTTGGATAAAAAGGATGATGCCGGTGATGAGGATGATACAGAGGATACCGGTGAGGAAGCCGATGCTCCTCTCTATGGTGAGGGCACCAAGGTGACACTTTCCAATACGGTAAATGTTCGTGAGAGCATGAGCGAGTCTGCGTCCAAGGTCGCTGTTGCTTACTCCGGCTCTACAGTTGAAGTTATTATGATGTACGAAGAGGGCTGGACCAAGGTTAAGTTTGGTGATGAAACCGGATATATCAAATCGGAATATCTCAAATAATATGGAATCAGACGGAGTGCGGATCAACAAATATATAGCTAATGCAGGAGTATGTTCACGACGGGAGGCCGATAGGCTGATAGCGGAGGGTCGCGTCACCGTTGATGGTGTGACGGCGGGGCCGGGTGTACGGGTTTTACCCGGGCAGACTGTGAAGTTGGACGATAATGAGATCAACCTCGTAAAGGACGAGGTTGTTCTCATTTTTAATAAACCCGTTGGCATTGTGTGTACTGCAGAAAAACGGGAGAGGGACAATGTTATCGACTACATCGGATACCCAGAAAGGATCTACCCCGTAGGACGTTTGGACAAGGACTCCCGAGGGCTTTTGATCCTTACAAATATCGGGGAACTGGCTTATGAGACTACCCGGGCCGCCGGAGGACATGAAAAGGAATATGTGGTGACGGTTGATCATCCCATCAGTGGTCAGTTTATGATAGCCATGCAGCGTGGCGTATATATAAAGGAGCTTGATCGTACCACGGCGCCTGCGGTTGTAAAAAAGATTGATGATAATCAGTTTTCCATTATCCTTCATCAGGGATTAAATCGCCAGATCAGACGGATGTGCAGTGAGCTGGGTTACAGGGTTATGGATTTAAAAAGGGTGAGGGAACTGGACATTACACTCGATGGCATACCTGAGGGAGAGTACAGAGAGCTTTCGCCAAAACAGATAGCAGAGCTTAAAAAGAGGCTACTTTCCGGGAAAAGGTGAAATTCACCACTGATATGATAAGGAAATAAAAATTGGATATCAAAGAAGAGATTGAAAAATTAAGAAGCGAAATAGAATACCACAGCAACCGCTACTATAACGAGGATGCGCCTGAAATATCGGATTATGAATACGATATGCTCATGCAGCGCCTTAAGAAAATGGAAAGCGAGCACCCGGAACTTGTAACGGAAAGCTCCCCTACCAGGCATGTGGGCGGCAGCGCCAAGCGGGAGGCCGGTGTTTTGGTCAGACACAACGTGCCCATGTTATCTCTGCAGGACGTTTTTTCCAAAGAGGATGTGGATGCCTTTGTAAATGACATGATAGATCAGTTCGACGATCCGGAGTTTGTGGTGGAATACAAAATAGACGGACTTTCCATGAGCCTGCGCTATGAAAATGGCAGCCTCATTTTGGCTGAGACCAGGGGGGACGGGATCGAGTTCGGCGAGGATGTTACCGCCAATGCCAGGCAGATCCCGGATGTGATTCAGAACCTTACACACGAGCCACCGGAGTATATTGAGATCCGGGGCGAGGTCTACATGAAAAATGCGGATTTTGACAGGGTAAATGAGACACAGGAGCTTTTGGGTAAAAAGACCTTTGCCAATCCAAGAAACTGCGCGGCGGGGACTTTAAGACAGCTTGACTCTTCAGTTGTCAGAGACCGTGGGCTGTCCATGTTCATCTTCAATCTCCAGCAGGTCAGGGGCAGACAATTTTCAACCCACAGTCAGGCCTATGAATATATGAAGGAAAACGGCATCCCTGTGATACCGGATTATCGCATCTGCCACACGGCTGACGAGGTCTGGGAGGCCATTAATGCCATCGGCGAAAGACGGGGAGAGCTTTCCTATGATATAGACGGAGCGGTTGTAAAGCTTAATTCCTATGCACAAAGGGAGCAGCTGGGCGCTACGGCAAAGGTTCCCCGGTGGGCGGTGGCCTACAAATATCCTCCCGAGGAAAAGGAAGCTTTAGTTTTGGACATTGAGCTTTCCGTGGGAAGGACAGGACGCATTAATCCTACGGCGGTATTTACCCCAATCAGGTTATGCGGCACTACGGTCAGCCGGGCCACGTTGCACAATCAGGATTTCATAGACGATCTGGATATAGCCATTGGAGATAAGGTTTTGGTTTATAAATCGGGAGAGATCATCCCCAAGATCAAATCCGTTTCCCAAAAATCAGGCAACCCCACTTTTAGGATTCCCGATACCTGTCCGGTATGCGGTGCCATGACAGCCCGTGAGGAGGGGACTGCGGATATCAGATGTACTTCGGCAGCATGCCCCGCACAAAGGGTCAGAAACATCATTCATTTTGTAAGCCGGGAGGCCATGGACCTAAAGGGCTTTGGCGCGGTCTACATTGAGGATCTGGTGGAGCTGGGTTACTTAAATGATGTGGCGGATATCTACAGTCTTAAGGACCACAGGATCGAGCTTATAGAAAGGGGCATAATCGGCAAGGAAAAGAACACGGACAAGCTTCTTGCCGTGATAGACGCATCTAAAGAAAATGATGCGGGACGGCTTATTACGGGACTGGGTATCCCCAATGTGGGCAAGTCTGCCGCAAAGGAACTGATATCGCATTTCGGGTCCGTGGAGGCCCTGATGAATGCAGATATCCCTGAGCTTACAGCGGTGGCAGATGTGGGAGAGATCACTGCCAGTAGCATACAAAATTATTTTAAGCAGGATGCCAACAGGCAGGTGATCGAGAGACTAAAACAGTGCGGCGTTAACATGGAGATGGGCGAGTCTAAGCAGGCCTCCGACATCTTCGCCGGCAAGACCTTTGTGATAACGGGCACATTGCCATCCATGGGCAGGAGCGAGGCGGCAGCCCTTATAGAATCAAACGGCGGTAAGGTGACAGGTTCTGTTTCTAAAAAGACGGACTACCTTTTGGCCGGTGAGGCAGCAGGTTCCAAGCTTGACAAGGCCAACGCCCTGGGCATACCGGTGATCGATGAGCCCACGCTTTTTGAGATGCTGAACCGGACACAGGGATAAATTTTGGATCAAAGAGTGGACAGGAGGATACATTGCTTTTCCAAAGCGTTGCAAGAGTACACAAATACGGAGGTGATCTTACATGAAAAAAGACGAGGTTAAGACTGAACAGAAAAAGATTAGCTATGGCAGGCTGATCTATGAGGCACTGCCTGAGATGTGGGGATTCCAGTTATTGGTTGCCATCATCTCGGGTGTTCCCATGTTTTTCCTAAGTGGTCCCGTGGCATCACTTGCCACTGTTGACGGGGTGGCTGTAACCACTGCAAATATGAAGGGATTTCTTTTAAGCTGGCGTTTTCCGGTGCTTCTTGTCATCGGTATAGCCATCGTCCTCTACTTTATAGTGGTAGAGCTTTTTGCCCAGATATATCTTTGCGATGACATCCTGCAGGGTAAAAAGTCCAGTATCTGGAGGGAACTGGCCAGAGGTTTTAAGGGTTTAAGGAGATTCTTAAGCCCTATGGGCATCTTTGTCATTTTATATGTCTTTATAGCAGTGCCTCTTTGCGGACTGGGATTTTCCATCAGTCTGACGGAGCAGTTCCATATACCGAACTTTATCATGGACGTTGTATGGGCAAAGCCCCTTTACGCTGTAGGTTATGTCGCAGGTATCATTGCCCTGCTCTGGTTCGGATTCCATGGTATATTTACCCTGCATGCGGTGCTGATAGACAAGATGACTCCTTCAGAGGGCAGAAGGAAGTCCGTAGAGCTGATAAAGCAAAACAGATGGAAATTTATCATTGGTATGATAAAGACCTTTATCATCTGTGCCCTGATCCAGTTTGCCGTTTATGCCATATTCAACATAGGCATGGATCGTGTGGGCGGTGACTGGGGTAATGGTCTGCCCAAGAATTATGATATAGACGTAATTGAACTGGCTCAGAGTGATACACCTCCGGACGAACAGGTGTTTGATATCCTTACCTACAGGGTTATATCAGCATTCACTATCATCATAGGTGAGTATTTAAATGCTATTGTAGTACTTTTGACCGGTACCTATATCATGCTCAGATTTACACTGTATTACTTCCAGTTTTCCAGGGGAGGTTATGATGAATTCTTAGAGCGTCCCAAGAAGTCACGCTATCTCGGGAAGGTTTTCCTGTTCGTCTTAGTGTTTGTGGGCCTGGCTCTCTTTTCCATTGTAGTAGGGCTTTTCTACAACCAGATGGTGGTCAGGGAAGAACCTGTAAAGTGTATCGCCCACCGTACCGGCGGTACCATGGCTTCCGAGAACTCCATAGAGGGCCTGGAGCTTGCCATAAAGCATGGATGCTATGGTGCTGAGACGGATATCCACCGTACTTTGGACGGATACTACATCATAAACCATGACAATGATTTTGCACGACTGACCGGTGTTGCAAGGGCTCCTAAGGATATGACCTTAGACGAGATAATGGAGCTTGAGATCGAAGATACCACCGGAAACGGTCAGAAGCTTAAGGTTCCCACTTTAGAGGAGCTTTTGGATGTGACAAAGGACAGCGGAACCATCCTCTTTATCGAGCTTAAGGGTGCAACTGCCGATACGAAGGAAGTGGATGACGTAGTAAAGATGGTCCGTGAAAAGGATATGGTGGATGATGTTGCACTGATCTCATTGGAGTATGACGTCATCGACTATGCAGAGACCAACTATCCTGAGTTTACGACAGGCACGCTTTTCTTTGCGGGCCTTGGAAGTCTTACTTCATTAAACTGTGACCTTTTGATCATGGAGGAAGAGGTTGCTACTGATGGCACTATCGAACTGATTCACAATGCCGGAAAAATGGCAGTAGTATGGACGGTAAACACCTTGGAGAATATGGATAAGTTCCTTGACTCCGATATCGATGCTGTCATTACGGATGAGATAGAGATGTACGAGGAGGTTCAGGCAGAGCATTTGGATCGTACGGATTACCAGGTAATGAGTGCAAAGTTTACCGGTATGTTTAATTAAAATGCTATATGATTAGCCGGTCATGTGATATGACCGGCTGAAGTGGTTTGAGTGACAACGAGTCAGGTGTGCTGGATGAACCGCTAAAAGCAAAGAATAACGGAAAAACAAACCCACTGAAATTATTACTACAAGGGGCAGATGATATAAAATAAGCCCCATTATGATAGGAGAACAAAATGCCAATCAGAACACAGCGAAATCTTCCTGCATACTCAATCCTCGAGCAGGAGAACATATTTGTAATGGACGAGGACCGCGCAATGCACCAGGACATCAGGCCTCTTAAGATCGTCATCATGAACCTGATGCCCCTTAAGGAGGATACCGAGCTTCAGATACTCCGTATGCTCTCAAACACCCCTCTGCAGTGCGATATTTCTTTCCTTACCACGGAAAGCTATGAGTCCACACATACCGCCAGGTCACACCTTAACAATTTTTACGAGACATGGACAGATGTCAGGGAAGAATTTTATGACGGCATGATCGTTACCGGTGCGCCGGTTGAACTGATGGAGTTTGAGGATGTGCAGTACTGGCCGGAGATAACTTCCGTCATGGACTGGGCAAAGGACCATGTCACATCGGTGCTTTATCTTTGCTGGGGAGCCCAGGCTGCTCTGTATCACGAGTATGGGATAAAAAAGCATATCACGGAAAAAAAGATCTTTGGCATATACAAGCACAGGGTGCAGCATAGGAAGGTGCCTCTGGTCCGGGGGTTTGACGACTATTTTTACACCCCTCACAGCCGCAACACCACTGTGATCACGGAGGAGGTTTCCGCCATAGATGATATCGTGATCCTTGCTGAGTCCGAGGAGGCGGGGCTTTTGCTTTGTATGAAAAATGACGGCAGCGCCATCTACTGTATGGGTCATCCTGAATATGACCGTTACACATTGGACAAGGAATACAGGCGTGATATGGACAAGGGGCTTGATTACGTGGATCTTCCCATCAATTATTATCCGGACAACGATCCCACCCAAAAGCCCATGCTGCAGTGGAGGGGCCATGCCAACACCCTTTATACCAACTGGCTCAACTACTATGTTTACCAGAATACACCTTATGAGTTTAATAAGATCAGCAAATAAAAAGAGCTGCCCCATATCCCGGGGCAGTTTTTTCATATTGCAATAATTGAAAAAAGGGAGTATAATCTGTTGATGTAATGCGAAACAACACATCTTCGGGCGATACCGGAGGTTTCGCTTCATCGACTTTAAGCGATTCATTGCCGACTCTGGCATGATTTTCCAAAGAGTTTAAGGAGTTATGATATATGCGTGAAAAATATGAAAGTTTGCATCTTTCGGTTTTAAAGGACTTAGCAAAGGCAAGAGGGTTAAAGGGTCTTTCTGTTGCCAAAAAGGCAGAGGTAATAGAGGCCATGCTCAAACAGGATGAGATAGACGAGCAAAAAAAGCTTGAAAAGGAAAATGCCGAGCAGCCGGCAGCTGCACCGGCACCTGCAAAGCGTCGAGGCAGGCCCAGGAAAAATGCCCAGCCTGAACAGGAGACGGCTGAAACTAAAGATGAGGCCGGGATAGAAGAGGCTTCCCAGCCTGCTGCATCCACACAGCCTGAGCAGTCAGGTGCTTCCCAAAAGTCTGAGAAGCTTGAGAGGCGTACCTACACCAAACGTAAGGAATATTACGATGAAAACGGCAACAAGGTGGAGGAGATCGAGGAGCGTGAGCTTCCCCATTATGATGATGAGAGGGACTGCTACGGCATACTTGAGGTGTTGGCCGACGGTTACGGATTCATCCGCTGCGAAAACTATATGCCCGGTGAAAATGATGTTTATGTTTCACCCTCACAGATCAGAAAGTTCAATCTTAAGACCGGTGATGTGATCACCGGAAAGACCAGAAAGAACAACCCCAACGATAAGTTCGGCGCTCTGATGTTTATGACGGATGTCAATGGCTACACCCCGGATGAGATTTCCAGACGCCCTAACTTTGAGGACCTTACCCCCATTTTCCCGGAGGAGAGGATTCGATTAGAACGCCCCGGATGTTCGGTGGCCATGAGGATAGTGGATCTTATATCCCCCATAGGAAAGGGGCAACGTGGTATGATCGTATCACAGCCCAAGGCCGGTAAGACCACACTTTTAAAGCAGATAGCCAAATCCGTTACCCATGGTGACCCCAATATGCATCTTATAATTTTGCTCATTGATGAGCGTCCCGAGGAGGTTACGGATATCAAGGAGGCCATCGAGGGAGACAATGTGGAGGTTATCTATTCCACCTTTGACGAAAAGCCCGAGCATCACAAAAGAGTTTCCGAGATGGTTATTGAGCGTGCCCGCCGTTTAGTAGAGCACGGCAATGATGTTATGATCCTGTTGGATTCCATCACCAGGCTTGCACGGGCATACAATCTTACAGTACAGCCTTCGGGCCGCACATTATCCGGCGGTCTTGATCCCGCGGCGCTCCACATGCCCAAGAGATTTTTCGGTGCAGCCCGTAATATGCGTGAGGGCGGCAGCCTTACCATTTTAGCCACTGCTCTTGTGGAGACCGGTTCCAAAATGGATGATGTGGTTTTCGAGGAATTTAAGGGAACCGGTAACATGGAACTGGTACTTGATCGTAAGCTTTCCGAAAAGCGGGTTTTCCCTGCTATCGATCTGGCCAGGTCATCCACCAGACGAGAGGACCTTTTGCTTTCCAAAGAGGAGTGCGAGGCCATGGATATAGTCAGAAAGGCCTTAAACGGTATGAGGAAGGAAGAGGCCGGCGAGAACATTTTAAATATGTTCACCCACACCAAAAATAACGCCGACTTTATCCATATGGTGATAAATAAGAGAATCGTATAAAAATTGCTTGCTTTTTTGATATAATATGCTATAATATACAAGCTTGTTTTTAAGCAGAGAACTTGTAACGCCGGAATCAGGGTCTGGATATACACCTGTTCCACACCGCTGCCGGGGCTACGCGTAGATTAGGCACTACAGGCAAATACCGAGGGTATCCGCCCGGAGTTTCGTAGATATG
>JAEEGL014220777.1_pt1 | contig 12979 bp, 11 predicted proteins | sample 9134231 | NCBI WGS metagenome assembly JAEEGL01 (sample SAMN16246548, study PRJNA631951) | gut metagenome | biome: gut microbiome; feature: rumen; material: fiber-attached | host: Bos | place: Iran: Karaj | collected 2018-10 | reverse complement strand
GGATTGCAATGAATCAATCCGCAGAAGATATCGGATGTGAAGCAGAAGACTTCCTTTCGGCTCGCAGTTTTGTTGTTCCGCTCAAACTCGGATCAAAGGCAAAGAAGTATTATAAGCTCCCCATCGGATGTAATTTCATATCTTACGGAAACAACGTCGTAGCGGCGTCTTCTGACGAATTGTCAGATATTGTGAATGAGTATGTGAGAAGATTTGATTTCTATCATTGCTTTGAGACACCGAATATGCACTGGCTGAATCAGCGCTTGGAACCCTTGGGACAGACGGTGTGCTTTATGGCGGAGTATTATCTTCCGGATCTCAGCAAGATTACGAAGCTGCCCTGTCAATATGAACTCCGATTGTTGGAGCGGGCTGATTTTGAAGAACTGTATGTACCGGAGTGGTCGAACGCCCTTTGCCGTGACAGAAAAGAGCTGGACGTTTTGGGCGTTGGGGCGTATGATGGCGGGAAGCTGATCGGTTTGGCGGGCTGCTCGGCAGATGCCGAGCAGATGTGGCAGATCGGCGTGGACGTTTTGCCGGAATACCGTAAAAAAGGGATCGCGTCCGCAATCACTTCCAGCTTGGGCCTTGAAATCCTCGACCGAGAAAAAGTCCCGTTTTATTGCTCTGCATGGTCAAATATCCGATCTGCCAGAAACGCCATAAAGAGCGGCTTTTTGCCGGCTTGGGCGGAAATGACGATAAAACAGATCTCGAAGGTGGAAGAAATGAATTTCGTTCACAAATGATCATGCCTGATCGGCTTGCGGGGCGCGTCCCTTTTACGCGGACTTTCACATGAAATAAGCGTCTTTTGTCTGCCGGGACGAGGGAGGTACCTTGTCGTTTTACAAGGTTGACTGTGATATAATCATCTCAGCCGATAAGAGCTTGAGAGATATATGGCGGCAAATTGAGTAATACAGATCTCATCAAGGATATCAAAAAGCTGAAAATACTTGCGGCGGTATGCGCAGATTGCTGATCGCTTCCTGCCGTACTGCGAAAGGAATACAATATGATCTATGACAAAAAGACACTTACTTCTTTATTTGAGAAGTATATCAGGAAGCTTCGGATCACGCCGGCATGGGATATCAGGCTGGAATTTGCGGAAGACCCTACGTGGCCGAAGACCGGGGATTTCAAAATCGACTGTGATGACAGAAAGGCTGTTCTGCTGCTGAATATTGCCGCTCCGAAGCAGGAAAACCTTGAAGAGGTCATCGTGCATGAATTGATGCATATCAAGATGTATCCTCTGGATCAGGTTACCGAATCACTGATAACGAATTGCTTTGAGCAAGGATCTGCGGCAAGCAATTTTGCCTATCAGCAGTTTTTCACCGCGCTTGAACAGACTGTTGAGGAACTGGCAAAATGCTTTTTGCTTGAATACGGTGAGAACAAAGACTTCTCATACGGAAGATGTAAACGAGGGAAATCGTTCAACGACTTATATGACGGATTAAACAATATCGAGTAACAGCTTTCGGCTTGCCTGTCGGCGTCCTTTTACGCGGACTTACACATCATAGGAACCTCTTTTGTCTTCCGAGGCAAAAGAGATTCCCGTTGCTTTTCAACATGCTGCATGGTATAATCGTCCCACGGAAAAAGACATGAAGGAGAGTAAAATGAGAGTCATCGACACCTCGGAGGAAATGCTTGCGGCGTTTCATTCCGGACATTTTGATCTTGAAAAATGGGAAGCCTATATGGACGCCTGCGTACCGAATGCAAAGGAACTGTGTCTCGAAGATATGCGCGAATGCGTCAACGCGGGTTTTTCCTGGGAAAAAGACTTCATGCCGGTCCTGGATTCCGTCCTTTGGGATCCTTCCGGGCGCAAGGAAGCGATCGCCTCCTTCCATATGATCGCGGATCAACTGGACGGGAAGATCCGAAACGTGTTTCATAAAACCGTGGATGCAAATCTTGTTCTGTATCTCGGACTGTGCAACGGCGCGGGATGGGTCACAGAGATCGGCGGCAGGACGACTGTTCTGCTTGGCATCGAAAAGATCATGGAGCTCGACTGGGGCGGCCCGGACGCCATGACGGGGCTGATCGTGCACGAGCTGGGCCATGCTTATCATTCCCAGTACGGAACGTTACGGATCGAGACGGATTCTCTCCCGGATCGCTTTCTCTGGCAGCTTTTTACAGAAGGCACAGCGATGGTCTTCGAACAGGAGGTACTGGGAAACAAAGGGTACTTTCATCAGTATGGCAGCGACTGGAAGGAATGGTGCGATCGGCATGCGGAGCTGATAAAGCGTTCGTTTTATGATGACCTGAAAAGCATGACATATGAAAACCAGCGTTATTTCGGCGATTGGGTCAGCTTTGAAGGGCACGGAGATACCGGCTACTATCTGGGAACGCTGTTCGTCCGGTATCTTTTGCAAAGCGCGGGCTTTGACAGCGTCATCCGGTATGATATCGACAAAGTCAAAAAAGAATATGAGAACTTCATGCGCGCCGGCTGACGCCATCCCGGATTCTCCGGATCGTCCTTTGATGGCTCGATGATAGGGGAGATCGATCAGAAAAACACGCTGCAGCTTATCAGAGCGTTCAGCCTGTACCTTTTACGAGGTCTTTCACATGAAAAAGCGCCTTTTGTCTGCCGACAATAGGCGCTGTTTTCAACGATGCGTTCTTTCGGATGTATTCGGCAGGCGATATGGCGCTCCGTGCAGTCAATGAGATGAACGCGTTATTGCCGTTTACGCCTTAAAGTTGTACCCGCAGTCGTGGCAGTAGAAGGTGCGTTTGGTGCCGGAGAACCATTTCCGGCACTGCCAGACGTGCCCCCTGCGCATGCAGGCCTTGACGATCGCCATCCACCAATCATAGAGGATCAGGACCAAAAGACCGATGATCCATTTGATAAACACCCAGCAGACATAATAGATCCCAAACAGTACCGTCCAAAGACAGCCGTGTTTGCTGCGTTCGCTCGAGAGCTGGACATGCTTTCCGCCGCATTTCGGACAGGTTCGATTGATCGCCATACGCATTCTCCTTTATTCCGGATCGACGGGATCCGCCGCGGTGGATCCTTCGATATCCCCGGTCGGCTCTCCGCCGGGAGCCGGGTTCTCCTTCTTTGCAAGCTCGTTGGTGTCGATCGTATTTCTGAAGACCACAAAGCGCTGAAAAGGAAACTCCGTCGCAAGATTCAGGCACATGTTGAGGAAGGTCACGAGGTATTCGTTCCAGCCGAGCTTTGTCGTCAGATAATCCTCCAGAAGCGTTGAGAGCGGCGTAAAGACGCAGTAATAGGCGAAGACGAGCGCCATTGCCTTCGGAACGTTCGAAGCGCTTTTGAACGTGTAGCGGCGATTGATCGTGAAATTCCAAAGGACGGAAAGGACCAGCGCAACGAGGTAGCTGACCCAGTAATTCCAATGGAACAGCTCGTTCATCAGCGTAAAGCTGCCGATCTGGATCAAACCTGCGGACGCGGCGATCAGGACATATTTGATCGTTCGTAAAAGCTCCTGTTTCTTCATAACCGATTATTGCTTGAATTTGCTTTCAAAGTTCGGATCCAGATACCCGTCCGGTTCGCCCTCGACGGGATCCTCGCCCTTGTGATAATCCGGCGTCTGGATCAGTTTGTGCCATTCGTAAGGCGAGATCGGCTGTTCCTTCAGTTCCGCGGCATACGAAGCGGTCGTGTGCCATATCTGACGGCATTCGGAGCAGCGGACGATCCAATCGCGTCCGGAGATCCTGATCACAGACCAATTCTCCAAATTCGGATGATGGCATCTGCATTTGTAAATCATATGCTGCCCTCCTGCGTCGGTTTGACGGCATGCCGATTGATCGGGTATATGGTATTGTTGTATTCCTCCAGCGACATCGCGTTGCAAACAGCCGGCGTGCTGTAGAGGAAAACACGGTCGTACTGATAGCTGTACGCAGCGTTTTTGGAGAGAATGAGCTGATCCCGGACGTCGATCTCAAGACGCGAGCCGATCTCCTCGATCATTTTTGACGTTTCAATATCGTCCGCCGAGGGCAATAAAATGCCGGACGGATGATTGTGCGTCAGGATCAGGAAGCGCGCTTTGTGAAGAAGCGCCGTTTCGATCACGCGCCGCGGTTCAAAGCTGACGTGCGAAAGCGTACCGACCTGCAGCGTTTCCGTATGCAGCACCGTCATATTGGCGTCGAGACAAATGATCCGCAGCGTTTCATACCGATCGCCCATGCCGAGCGCGATCGCATAACGGCATGCCGCTTCCGGATTCTCAAGACGCGTCGCGCCGTTCAGCACGGAAGCCGATTCCAGCGTGAGACGGCGGTGCAGATCGTACAGCAGATGCAGAAACAGACCGGCCTTTTCGCCGACGCCGTCCACGTCCGCAAGACGAAGCGGGTCGGCCTCCAGAACGCCCGTCAGCGAACCGAATTTGTTCAGAAGCCGGTGCGCAATCCCGTTGACGTCCTTGCGGGGGATGGCATACGTCAAAAGCAATTCCAATACGACATGGTCCGCCATGTCGTTCATGCCCTGTTTCCGATATGCTTCCCGGATGCGTTCCCGGTGTCCCTCGTGCAAATTGTCGTTCATATCCATATTTTACCTTTTTCCTTACGGTTCGTCAATTCCCGATTATGGGGTTTTCGCGAAATTGTTTTACCGCAGCATGACAGCAAACGAAATTATGTTTCCGCTCATCTTTCCGTAAACACCGCCGAACACACAAATATCCACTGTCGAAGCGTCTGTTTGTAAAAATCGTCGAGATGTTTCCACCGGACACAAAAACGGCTTGCTTTTTCACGAAAGAGGGGGTATGATACTGAGAGAACCGATGATAAATCTCATGGGGAGGAAGCAGATTTGATTTTCGGAAAACATATCAATCAATATTATCTGAAATATGCGCCGCGTCTTCTGCTCGGTGCGATCGCACTGATCCTCGTCGATTATGTGCAGTTGATCATACCGGAGCTTTATCGCATGCTGATCAACGGACTGAATGAGGGAGAGGTGCTTTATAAAGGCGTCATGACCACGTTCGACACAGCGTTTCTGCTGGACAGGATCTGCCTGCCCATCGTCTTCGTGATCGCTGTCATGATCGTCGGACGGTTTCTTTGGCGTGTGTGCTTCTTCGGCTCGGCGATCCGCGTGGAGACGGACATCCGCATCAAAATGTTCGACCATTGCAAGGACCTTTCGCGCGAGTACTATCAGATCAACAAGGTCGGGAATCTGATGAGCCTGTTCACGAACGATCTCGACACGATCCAGGAATGCTTCGGCGACGGGCTTCTGATGCTGTTCGACGCGCTGTTTCTGGGCGTACTCGCGTTCGTCAAGATGTGGCGCATGGATGTGCGGCTGACGCTTCTGACCCTGATCCCGCTCGGATTGATCCTGATGATCGGCGTTGTGATGGGCAAGGCGATGATGAAGAAATGGGAGGTCCGTCAGCGCGCGTTCTCAAACCTTTCCGATTTTGCGCAGGAAAGCTTTTCCGGCTTTGCGGTGATCAAGGCGTTCGTGAAGGAGCTTCACGAGCTGATGTCATTCAAAAAGCTTAACGTTGAAAACGAGGAAACGAATGTCGATTACACGCGCGTCTCAACGCTGATGCACGTATTTATCGTGCTGCTGGTGGAAACGGTCATCTGCGTCATCCTCGGCTACGGCGGTTATCTCGTTTACCGGAAGCACTTCAATGCGGGGCAGCTCGTGGAATACATCGCCTATTTCCAGTCGGTCGTCTGGCCGGTCATGGCGGTGTCCATGCTGATCGAAAAATCGGCGCGCGGCAAAGCGTCCATGAAGCGCGTTGCGGAGCTTTTGGAGGCGGAGGTCACGGTGCATGACGAGCCGGGAGCGGAGGAGCTTCAAAGCATTCAGGGCAAGATCGAATTCAAACATCTTTCCTTCCGCTATCCGGACGGCGAATTCAACGCGCTTGAGGACGTAACGTTCACGATCGAGGCGGGCGAAAGCGTCGGGCTGATCGGCAAGACCGGCGCGGGAAAAACGACGCTCGTCGATCTGATCCTAAGGACCTACAACGTACCCAAGGGAACGCTGTTCATCGACGGACACGACGTAACGGACGCCTCGATCCGCTCGGTGCGCGAGGCCTGCGCGTACGTGCCGCAGGACAATTTCCTGTTCTCGGATACGATCGCAAACAACATCAACTTCGCCTATGACGAATTGAACGAGGAAGCGGTCGAATATGCCGCCCGGCTTTCCGACGTGCACGACAACATCGCGGATTTCCGCGACGGCTACACGACGGTGCTCGGAGAACGCGGCGTCACCGTCTCAGGCGGTCAGAAGCAGCGCATCTCCATTGCGCGTGCGCTGATGAAGAACGCGCCGATCCTGATCATGGACGATTCCGTTTCGGCGGTCGACACCGACACCGAAAAGGTCATTCTGCAGAACCTTAGAGAATGCCGCAAAGGCAAAACGACGATCCTGATCGCACACCGTATCTCCACGGTACGCGATCTCGATAAGCTGATCTTTATTGAGGACGGACGCATTAAGGCCGTCGGCAGCCACGACGAGCTTATGGAAACGTGCCCGGCTTACGCGCACATGGTCGAACTTCAGCGGCTCGAAGAAGCCGCGAACGCGTGAGGAGGTGACGGAAGATGCATGAATACTATCCTTTGCTCCTTGCAGGCGGCATTATCGGATTGATCTCCATCATACTCATCGTGGCGTACGCCATGATCAAAGACAAAAAACAGGCGATCGGATTCGACCGTCACATGAAGGACGGAGAGATCGTCAAACGGCTTATGCGTTACGCAAAGCCGTATACGGGACAGTTCATTTTCGTCGGCGTCATCGTTCTGGTCGGCATCGCGTACGACGTCGTTTCTCCGCTTTTGATCGGAAAAATCACGGACCTCATCCGTTCGGATTTCGAACTGAAGCCGCTGTTTGTGCTCGTTGCGACCTATGCGGGGATCCTCATCGTATCGATGGTTTGTACCTATATGCAGGCGATCATCCTGCAGAAGGTGGGGCAGCGGATCATCTCCGTCATGCGCGAGGACCTGTTCACGCATATCGAATCGCTCTCGCATGAGCAGATGAATTCCATACCGGTCGGCAAGCTCGTCACGCGCGTTACGAACGACACGAATGCGATCTCGCTGATGTTCACCTCGCTGCTGGTCAACCTTGTGAAGAATATGTTCGTCATCGTCGGCGTATTTGCGGCCATGATCGCGTTGAACTACGAGCTGACACTGATGGTGCTGTGCTTCGTGCCGTTCATCGTACTGTTCACGTTGATTTTCCGCAAGTTTGCGCGCAGGGCGTACCGCCGCGTGAAGGACCGCACGACGGACATCAATACGTACCTTTCGGAAAACCTGTCCGGCATCAAGATCACGCAGATCTTCAACCGCGAGCATGAAAAGCTTCGCGACTTCACGGAGAAGAGCAAGAGCCTCGGCAAGGCGAAGCGCGAACAGATCCTGGTGTTCGGCATCTTCCGCCCGCTCGTCTATATGCTCTATATCAGCTCGGTGCTGTGCTTGTTCTTCCTGGGCGGCAAAGGATATCTCGACGGCGCGGTGTTTCTCGGGCAGACGCTGGAGGTCGGTACGATCGTCAGCTTCTACATGTACATCAATAAGTTCTACAACCCGATCCAGAACCTTGCGGAGCAGTTCAACTGGCTGCAGTCGGCGTTTGCAAGCGCAGAAAAGGTCTTCACGATCATGGACATCGAGCCGAAGCTTACGGACGCGCCCGACGCGATCGAGCTCAAGGACGTACGCGGCGAGATCGAGTTCCGTCACGTCTGGTTCAGCTATATTCCGGACGAATGGGTCCTGAAGGACGTTTCCTTCCATGTCAGTCCGAACGAGACCGTAGCGTTCGTCGGCGCCACAGGCTCCGGCAAGACGACGATCCTTTCGCTGATCTGCCGCAACTACGAATTCCAGAAGGGCGAGATCCTGATCGACGGGATCGACATCCGCAGGATCAAAACGGCCTCGCTGCGCAAGCATTTCGGGCAGATGCTGCAGGACGTGTTCCTGTTCTCGGGCACGATCCGCAGCAACATCCTTCTGGGACTGGAAGGCGTTGACGACGAAAAGATCATGGAGGCCTGCCGTTACGTCAACGCGGATCATTTCATTGACCGACTCGAGGGCGGTCTGGACGAGGTCGTGCGCGAGCGCGGCAACAATTTCTCCGCCGGACAGCGGCAGCTCTTGAGCTTTGCGCGGACGATCATCCATAAGCCCGCAGTCATGATCCTCGATGAGGCGACCGCAAACATCGACACGGAGACCGAGGTGCTCATTCAGGATTCGCTGGAGAAGATGATGAACATCGGTACGATGCTTATCGTGGCGCACCGGCTCTCCACCATCCAGCACGCGGACAATATCATCGTCCTGCGGCGCGGTGAGATCATCGAACAGGGGACGCATCAGGAGCTGCTCCAAAAGAAGGGCAGATATTATTCGCTGTATACACTGCAGTTCGAGCGCGAGCGCGCGCGTCTCGAGGAACAGAAAAACGCCTGACAGGCAAATCGCAAAAGGAAAGGGCAGCCGATTCGGCTGCCCTGCGTTATGCCGTTTTTACAGATTCTTCAGAAGCCCGGTCGCCTCGTTGAACTCGTTGATGAGCTCGTCGATCTCGTCGACCTGCGCGTGCATATCGGTCCAGTAATGCTTGTCGTACCACTGCGCGTTGAGCTCCTGTACGTCCTTTCCCTGCTGCTCGACCCAGGTATAGTACTTGAGATTGTGGACGCGTTTTCTCGTCGCATAGGTGAGCTCTTCCATCGTATCGGTGCGAATCCCGTGGAGATGCTCCGCCCAGTCCGCCGCAGCCTTCGCTTCGGTGTATGCGCCGTTCTCCTCTTCGAGCTCGCGGATGCGGCTCTGATACATCACGGCGGAGTCGGTGCCGACGGTTGCGAGAATGTCGTGCTCGTCGAGCTCGTAATACTTCGCCATCTTGATGCAGCAAAGCATGTTTGCAATGCCGGAAATGCCGAGCAGCGAAAGCTGACGCGTCGTTTCCTCGGGAACGCCGACGACCTCGTTGAGGTACTTGAGACCGATCGGATCGTTGAAGAGACGGAGGAGCTTCTGGCTGTCCTCGTCGTCGATCGCGATGACCATATCGGTGTTCTTGACGTTGTGGATCCACGGCACGTGCTTGTCGCCGATGCCTTCGATGCGGTGACCGCCGAAGCCGTTGTTAAGAAGCGTCGGGCACTGCAGCGCCTCGCCGACGGCAAGCTTGGAACCCGGATACTTTTCCTTGAGGAAATCTCCTGCGCTCATCGTGCCGGCCGAACCGCTGGTGAACGCAGCGCCCGCAAAACGGTCGCCCTCGCCGAGCAAATTCTCCACGGCTTCATAGATCGCGCGGCCGGTGACGTTGTAATGCCAGAGCGGATTGCCCATCTCTTCGAACTGGTTGAAGATCATCATGGACGGATCTCTGCGGAGCTCCCAGGTCTTATCGAAGATCTCCTTGACGTTGGATTCGCAGCCCGGCGTCGCGATGACCTGACCCGCGATCTTCGAAAGCCATTCAAAGCGTTCCTTGGACATTTCCGCAGGAAGGATCGCCACGGAATCGCAGGCTAAAAGCTTTGAATTGAACGCGCCGCCGCGGCAGTAGTTGCCGGTGGACGGCCATACCGCGTGGTGATAGGTGGGATCGAACTGACCGGTCACGAGCCGCGGCACGAGGCAGCCGAAAGACGCGCCGACCTTGTGGCAGCCGGTGGGGAACCACTTGCCGGTCAAAAGCACGATGCGCGCCTTGACGCCGGTCAGCGAAGAGGGCAGCTCGATATAGTTGACGCCGTCGAACTTGCCGTCGCCGCCCTTTTCCACGGGGTTGTTTTTCCACGTGATGCGGAAGAGGTTCAAAGGATTCACGTCCCAGAGGCCGACTTCCGTCAGTTTGTCCTGGATCTTTTCGGGGATCTTCGTCGGATCCTCCATCTGGGCGAAGGTGGGGATAATGATGTTCTTTTCTCTTGCGCGTTCGATTGAACGACCGAGATTCTCTCGATTCATGGTAAGATCGATCATAGTAATCTCCTTAATGCATCTATTTGTTATGAGAAAACCGCATAACTCGTCCTATATATAATACATTGTTTTCCTTCGTTTGTAAACAGAAAAACCGACGCCGCAGAAAAAATAATTCTGTATGCAAAATTATATTTTGGTCTTCCTATCTTGACGAATTGATGGTACAATCTGTATGGAGGGCAGTATGGTTACGACAGGGATCTCAACCGCAAGCTTTTTCGATACGCTGATGCTGGAGGATGCGCCCGCGCTGTTCCGGCAATGGGGCGTGCAATACGCCGAATATTATCTGAACAGTTACTGCGAATACGACCCGGCGTTTGTCGACCGTCTCGCAAAGGAGACGGAGGACGCGGGGATCCGCGTAGTCGGCGTACACCCGATGAGCCTGCAGTACGAGCCGCTTCTGTTTACGCCGCATCCGCGGCAAAGACAGGACGCGATGAAGGCGTATGAGCTCGTATTGCGCGCAGGGGAGCGCCTCAAGGCGGATCATTACGTGATGCACGGACCGGTCGTGCTCGGCAACGGCGTATCAAAGAATCTGCAGCTTACACGCCTTGCGCCGATCTTCGATACGCTCTCCGACATGGCGGAGGATCACGGACTGCATCTGACGCTCGAAAACGTCAGCTACAGCATCATGCCGACGCCGGAGGTGGGACTTGCGATCCATTCGCTGATCAGACGCCCGCTGTATCACACGCTGGATATCAAGCAGGCGATCCGCGCGGGGATCGACCCGACGGCGTTTGTCGATGCGCTCGGCGAATACATCCTTGCGGTGCATGCGTGCGACTGCGATCTGTCCGGCGGAAAACCGCGTTACTGCCTGCCGCCGCAAGGCGGGTACGATTTCAGGCGGCTTGTGGACGCGCTCACGAAAAAAGGCTTTCACGGCTCCGTCCTTTTGGAGGCGTACAGCGATATGTACCGCGACAAAGAAGAACTCAAAGACGCGTATTTCGCGTTGGATCAAATCATCAATTCATAAGGAGGCATGGATATGGAACAGAAGACGTTCGATCGCGAAGCGATGCGGATCACGGTGGATTACAACAACATGATGCGGGAAACGCTCGGCGCGCGCGGACTCACGAAGGACGAGCTTACCGCGCTTCCGCTCGAAGCGGCGGCAAAAGCAATGAAGGAAAAGCGCGGCCAGATGAAGTGGCGCGAGCTTCCGCACAACCAGGATGAGATCGTCAACGAGATCGAAGCGGTCGCGAAGGACGTTCGCGCACGGTTCGACAACTTCGTCGTGCTCGGCATCGGCGGCAGCGCGCTGGGCCCGATCGCGGTGCAGCAGGCGCTTTCGCATCTGCACTATAACGATCTTCCCAAGGAGAAGCGCAACGGCCCGCGGCTGTTCGTGGAAGACAACGTCGACCCGGAGCGCATGAACGCGCTGCTGGACGTCATCGACGTCAGGAAGACTTGCTTCAACGTCATCACCAAATCCGGCAGCACGTCGGAAACGATGTCGCAGCTCCTGATCGTGACCGACATCCTGCACAAGACGCTCGGCGACGATATCTCCACGCATCTCATTGCGACGACGGACCACGTCAAGGGCAACCTCATCAAGATCGCAAAGCGCGAGAACCTCACCACGTTCTATGTGCCGGACGGCGTCGGCGGACGTTTCTCCGAGCTCTGCCCGGTGGGTCTTCTGGCTGCTGCGGTCTGCGGCATCGACATTCGCATGCTCCTTTCCGGCGCTGCCTATATGGACGAGATCACACAGAACGACAACGTATTCGAGAATCCGGCGTACCTGATGGCGGCGCTGCAGGTCGCGGCAATGAAGCGCGGCGCGAACATCCATGTTCTGATGCCCTATGCCGATTCGCTGAAGTATATTGCGGACTGGTATGCGCAGCTTTGGGCGGAATCGCTCGGCAAGCGCGTCGGAAACGACGGCACGGAGATCTATGCCGGACAGACGCCCGTGAAATCGCTCGGCGTCACCGACCAGCATTCGCAGGTGCAGCTCTATACCGAAGGCCCGTTCGATAAGGTCGTGACGTTCCTTTCGGTCGACAAATACAGAAAGACCATGCCGATCCCGGACGGCTATCTCGATATCCCGGACGTTTCGTTCCTGTGCGGGCATACGCAGAACGAGCTCATCGCGGCGGAGGAGACGGCGACCGAATATGCGGTCATGAAGAGCGGACATATGAACTATGCGATCCGTCTGCCCGAGGTCAACGCGTTCACGATCGGCGAGCTTCTCTATATGTTCGAGATCCAGACCGCGTTTGCCGGCGAGCTGCTTGCGCTCAACGCGTTCGATCAGCCCGGCGTCGAGGAAGGCAAGAAGGCCACGTATGCGCTGCTGGGCAAGCCCGGCTTTGCGGAGAAGAAGGCGGAGCTGGATGCGGCGCCCGCGAAGCTGAACGCATACATCGTGAAATGAAAACAAAAGCCGTCGGAACCAAGGCTCCCTATCGGGTCGATGTCATAACGATCGTTTTGGTAGCGGCCTTGGTTCTGTTCGGCCTTATTACGCTTCTGAACGTCCTTTCCGATCCGTTTGACGGCACGGAAAGGACGCTTTCCGATTTTTACGACCGGCTGAACTTCGAGTATTTCTCCCGACAGATCGGAAACGTCCTGATCTCGCTCGCCGTGCTCGTGCCGTTGGCGGTTTTCGATTACGAGAAATACAAGCCGTTTACGAAGACGGCCTACGTTGTTTGTCTGATCCTGCTGTTTCTGCTCGTTGTGGCGGGCGAAAACACGCGCGGCGCGCTCGGGTGGTATAAGCTCGGAACAAGGGCGTTTCAGCCGTCCGAGATCACAAAGGTCGTTCTGATCCTCGTTCTCTCGAAGGCGGCGTCGGAGGCGTACGACCGACGCGGACCGATCAGCAGCTTCC
>JAEEGL013956787.1_pt1 | contig 12979 bp, 8 predicted proteins | sample 9134231 | NCBI WGS metagenome assembly JAEEGL01 (sample SAMN16246548, study PRJNA631951) | gut metagenome | biome: gut microbiome; feature: rumen; material: fiber-attached | host: Bos | place: Iran: Karaj | collected 2018-10 | reverse complement strand
CGCTACCTCCACCTTGGCAAGGTGGCGCTCTACCAGATGAGCTAAACCCGCTTGTGGTGCTTCCGGTCGGAATCGAACCAACGACACGAGGATTTTCAGTCCTCTGCTCTACCAACTGAGCTACAGAAGCAAATTATGGCGACCCGGATGGGGCTCGAACCCACGACCTCTAGCGTGACAGGCTAGCGTTCTAACCAACTGAACTACCGGGCCATATATCTGCGCTTCATTTAAAGCGCTTTATTAGGATAATATATGTGAAATAAGAAGTCAAGAAAAATTTCCCCCGAGTCTTGAATAAAGAATGAAACGAAAACTCTCCTGTCACTCATTTCGATAAAAAACGTAACTGTGTACGCTATCGAGATCAGACAGATCCTCATTAACGGATCTGTCTGATCTCAGTTTTCTTTTACTGCAGTTTAGCCAAACTGTCCAGAACAAGCTGTTTGCGTGCGGAAAGCTTTGCATGTTTGTCTCGTTCGCCCTGAACAACTGCTTCCGGTGCTTTTGACAGGAACTGGGGATTGTTCAGTCTCCCCTCCAACCCTTTCAAATTCTTATCCAGATCCGCAAGTTCGCGAGAAAGTTTTTCAATTTCTTTCTCCCGGTCCACAAGCTCAGAATAAGGAATCAGCACTCTTGCGTCATTCGTCACTCCCTGCACAGCGTCCGGAATATCCGCTTCCGTTGTGATCTCAACGGTATTCGCCTTTGCAAGCCTCTTGATAAATGTGATTCCCGCATTGAACACATCGGACTTTGCTGTTTCAATGGTAAGATCGAGCGATTTTGACGGAGGAACGTTCTTTTCTGCCCGCAGCACACGGACGGCCTTTATGACGTCCATGATCATCTCAAACTGCTCTTCCCTCTCTCTGAACTCTGCAGGAGCGGCATATTTCGGCCAATCAGAGATCATAATACTTTCGCAGGAAGTAGGCAGAGCGGAATAAATCTCCTCTGTAATAAAAGGCATGAACGGGTGAAGCAGTTTCAGGATATTCGTAAAAACGAAAACGAGAACCTGCTTGCAGGCAGACGCTTCTTCTTCATTTCCGGAATTGAGACGGAGTTTCGAGATCTCGACGTACCAGTCGCAGAAAACATCCCAGGCGAAATCATAGACTTTGTTCGCAGCAATACCAAGCTCAAAACGGTCCATGTTCTCGGTTACTTCACGGATGACATCGGAAAGCTTTGTCAGTATCCACTGATCCTCGATGGTAAGGTTTTCAGGCAGCTGATCAGGCGTTACTGAAGCAACGTCGTTCATGAGGATGAAACGGCCGGCATTCCATATCTTATTGCAGAAGTTTCTTGCCGCGGTAATCTTTTCCTCAGAAAAACGCATGTCATTGCCTGGACTGATACTGGAGGAAAGCATAAACCTCAGCGCATCCGCACCATAAGATTCAATTATCTCAATCGGGTCGATTCCGTTTCCAAGCGACTTGGACATCTTTCGTCCAAGAGCATCGCGGACCAATCCGTGCATAAACACGGTGTCAAAAGGAATATCTCCCATGTGTTCGATACCGGAGAAGATCATCCTTGCGACCCAGAAGAATATGATGTCGTATCCCGTAACAAGTGTGTTCGTCGGGTAGAAGAAACGAAGTTCTTCCGTATCTTCCGGCCAGCCAAGTGTGGAAAACGGCCATAGCGCTGAAGAGAACCAGGTATCAAGTGTATCCTCATCCTGATGAAGATGATGACCGCCGCACTTCGGACAGACGTCCGGCATTTCTCTTGCAACGATCATTTCTCCGCAATCGTCGCAGTAGTATGCGGGAATACGATGTCCCCACCAGAGCTGTCTGCTGATGCACCAGTCCTTGATGTTGTACATCCAGTTATAGTACGTTTTTGTGAAACGCTCAGGAACGAACCGGACTCTCTGCTCTTCCACCGCTTTGATCGCCGGCTCAGCAAGCGGCTGCATTTTGACAAACCACTGTTTGCTGATACGAGGTTCAATATTGGTACCGCAGCGATAACAGGTTCCGACATTGTGCTTGTAAGGTTCGATCTTAACGATGAAGCCGCCTTCCTGAAGGTCTTTCACGATCTCCTTTCGGCATTCTTCCCTTGTAAGTCCGCAGTATTTACCGCCGTTCTCATTGATCACAGCACTGTCATCCATGACGTTGACGATCGGAAGGTCATGCCTGAGGCCGACCTCATAGTCGTTGGGATCATGAGCTGGAGTGATCTTCACTACTCCGGTTCCAAAATCCATTTCAACATAATCATCCGCTACAACAGGAATCTCTCTGCCGACCAATGGGAGGATCAGGGTCTTGCCTACAAGATCCTTGTAACGTTCATCATTGGGATTGACTGCGACAGCTGTATCGCCGAGCAGCGTCTCTGGTCTCGTCGTAGCCAGCTCAAGATATCCGCTTCCGTCCTTGAAAGGATATCTGAGATGCCAGAAAAAACCATCCTGCTCAGAGAATTCGACTTCCGCATCCGAAATGGAAGTATGGCAGTGAGGACACCAGTTAATGATACGCTCTCCGCGATAGATCAGTCCCTTTTCATATAGTTTCATAAACACTTCAAGGACAGCATTGGAGCATCCTTCATCCATCGTGAAGCGTTCTCTTTCCCAGTCGCAGGAACTGCCGAGATATTTCAGCTGTTCATCAATCCGGTTTCCGTATTGTTCTTTCCACTTCCACGCGCGCTCGAGGAATCCATCGCGTCCGAGGTCTTCCTTCGTTATGCCTTCTTTTCGCATCGCCTCGACGATCTTAGCCTCTGTAGCAATAGCTGCATGGTCTGTTCCCGGCAGCCACAGCGCGCAGTATCCCTGCATACGCTTCGTACGGATCAGTACATCCTGAAGAGTCATGTCAAGGGCATGTCCCATGTGCAGCTGACCGGTAATATTTGGAGGCGGCATCATGATCGTATAAGGTTTTTTCGATCTGTCGACATCGACATGGAAATAACGGTGTGACATCCAGAAATCATAAGTCCGCTTTTCCACATCTCGCGGATTGTATTGCTTTTCCAGTTCTTTCATAAATATCCTCCCAAAAGAAAAACCCGAAGATCAAAATCTTCGGGACGACATAACTTTGCCGCGGTACCACCCAAATTGCTGGTAATCAGCCTCTCAAGATCCTTAACGCGGATTACACGGAGCCCCCTACTGAATTTCAGAAACTCGACTCGGAAGCGACAACGGTCATTTTCCCGTACTGCGTTTCACCGTACCGCAGCTCTCTGTTACGGAAACGAATGCCGTACTCTTCGTCACAGTCATTCTATAAAACAAGATTATTCTACCTGATTTTCTCTTTTTGTCAATTCATGACAGTTTTTTGTCAAGATAAAGATCTTTCCCACTTACAATGATCTCGTCATACAGAGTAACATACGTCTCGCTGTTTTCAGACAGAGCCGAAACTACATAGTCCTCTGTTTCATAAATAATATCAAGTTTCCTGAATTTTACCGTATCGCCATATTTGATAAATACACCGACCTGTCCGTCGACCAGACGCAGCGAACTCTTTCTCACGCGTACACCGCTGTAATCATAGAATTTGATAGTCACATCTTCATTCCGAAGAAGTGCGATCGAAGGGTTTAGTCTGTCAAACTGAAAGATCACAACTGCCATGTCAGAGGTATCATCCTGAAGGATGGAATACACTTTTCCGGGCAAATCACCGTTACTGCTGTATGAAAAATTCAGAGTATAAGTCCTGCCTTTTCTCAGTCTCTGTGCGTTATCGCTGCTCATATAGCAGACATAATACCACGAAAAATCGTCAAGAATCTTATAAGTTGAATCGTCGTAAGAATGCTTTTTATGTGCCGTCTCGATCTTGGTGATGAGATCTTTTACACTGGATTCTTCAAAATCTGCTTCCGTTATGATGTTTTCGCACCCATCGACGAAAGAGATAAAATAACCGGAAATGTCTGTTCTGATCTCACTGCTGGGAGTCAGCGTTTCCTTGGACAATTCAAAAATCTCGCTGTTGACTTCCTTCAGCCGCTTTTCAACGTCCAATTCATTGCCTGAAGACATATTGTATGCTCCGAACAGAGAAAGCAGTTCCACTTTCTCCGCGCCGACTGAAGAAAGATCTCCTTTCATTCTGGAAGCAGTGTATTTCGAGAGGCTTCTGTAGATGCTTCTGTTCAGAGAAGAAAGGTTTGCGGAACCGCGGTTTCCGTTCTGAATACTTGTCAGCACAGCAGCCTCTTTCCGAAGAAGATTGATGTAAATACTCTTCACTGCAACTGACGGATCGGAATATCTTTCCGCGACAACTGACCCGGCAGCGACTTTATCCCCGTCCTCGACTATAAAATACTTCACACCCGGTTCAGTCTCTGCAACGCTTTCTGTTCTGACAACTGTTCCAGACGCAGTGATTTCATCCGTGATTTCATACAGAACAGCCACTTCAGTCCTGTAATTAGGAGAGACGACAAAATAGACCTGAAACACGATATACAGTGTCACAAGCAGCACGACCAGTAACCCGACCAGTTTTGGAATTAGTTTTTTCAAATAAGTCAATCCTTTACCAGATACTCTTTAACTAGCTGATACAGTTCTTCCTGCGTATACCTGTCAATATGATAACTCTTAAATTCCGCTTCTTTGCGGAACCACGTAAGTTGTCGTTTCGCATAATGCCTGGTAGCTTGCTTCAAATCATCTACACATGCAGCGAGCGTACGATCGCCCTCAAAATATGGAAAAAATTCTTTATAACCGATTGCAGCGACCGCCGTACGAAACCTTTCGCGGTTCTCGTACACCCATCGAGCCTCATCCAGAAGGCCTTCCTGCATCATCACATCGACCCGAGCATGAATGCGATCGTACAGAACAGAACGATCATCGGCCGTCAAAAGAATGCATCTGCTTTCCTTGATATGTCCGTTTTCAGCGCTTCCGGGATGAAAGGAATACGTCGATCCTGTCATCCTGAGAAGTTCTACCGCCCGAACGATCCTTTTCCTATCTTTCGTACTGATCTTTTCTGCATGATCAGGGTTCGCACGCCGAATCTCATCTAAAAGGATCTCCGGTCCGTCCGGACCATCATAAACCGCTTCGATCGATTTGAGAAGACCTGAGTCATGCCCTGTATCGGAATAGTCATATCCGTGAAGCAAGGCAGACATATACATTCCTGTCCCGCCGCAGACGATCGGTGTTTTCCCTCTTGAGCGGATATCACGGATAGCTTCGTTCGCAGCCGTCACATAATCATAAACGCTGTATGTCTGATCGGGTTCAAGAAAATCAATCAGCCAATGCGGAACGGCGCGCCTTTCTTCAGCAGTCGGTTTGGCAGTGCCGATATCCAGATGACGGTAGATCTGCATCGAATCGCATGAAATGATCTCGCCGTCATACTCCTGCGCAATACTGAGTGAAAGCGCGGTCTTTCCGGAAGCAGTTGTCCCACCTATAAAAACGATCCTGTCCATCATACAATCCTGCCGAATTGCTTTTCCAGCTCTTCTTTCGAGAAAAGAACGTACACGGGACGGCCGTGCGGGCAGTATTTCGGAATATCCCCGCAAAGAATCTTTTCAGTGAGACGGACGAGCTCCTCGTTTGACGCAATATGTCCGGCTTTGATTGCTGCTCTACAGGAGACGGAATGCGACAGCCATTCTTTTGCTTCGTATGTTACGGTTTCCCTGGTTTCTGCGAGCTGGTCTGCAATCTCGATCATGGTGTCTGAGACTGCGGACATCTTCAGAAATGTCGGGCATTCCCTAACGGCGACTTCGTTCGACCCCATTTCATCAACAAGAAACCCGAGATCCTTCAGAAGCGCGGCATTATCCAGAACTGCCTGTTTTTCTTCCGGTAAAAGAGATACGATCACAGGTTCAAGAAGGATCTGGGATTCTACTTTCATTCCGTTAGCGCGAAGTTCTTCGAAAAGAATTCTTTCGTGAGCGGCATGCATGTCGATCAGCACCAGACTGTCGTCATTCTGGGCAATGATATAAGTTTTGAATACCTCACCAAGGACACGAAGCGTTGAGTGAGCATCTCCCGTCAGTGAGTCTGAATAGGAATACAGCGGCGAATCAGGTTCATCCTTATGCACAGTCGTCTTTCTATTCATATTTGTTACAGGTTGAACCGGAAGATCAAATACAGACAGTCCGGAAATCGTATCACCTGGTTTCTTCCTGAGAGGCTGCATCACAGCATGGCTTGGGACACGGACAGGATAAGCGGCTCCTGTGTTCTCTTTTTCCTTTTCAGGCGCAGTGAAAGGAACAGAGGAAGCCGGTTCCGCAGGAACGACGCTGTCGAATATATTGTCCCCTACCTTATTCACGGTCTGCTGAAGTGCTTTCTGAATGGCATGATACACCGCGCCGGAAACAGCCCGTTCATTCTTAAATCGCACTTCAGTTTTGGCTGGGTGAACATTGACATCGACATCTTCCAGAGGAAGCAGGATGTTCAGGACAAAAACTGGATATTTCCCATGCATGACGAATGTTCTGCAGGCTTCCTCGGCCGCAGACTGGATTGTTCTGTTACGAATATAACGCTCATTAATGGCAATATGTTGCAGCGAACGGCTGGGACGGGCATATCGCGGTTCCGCCAGAAATCCCGTGACCAGGATCCCGTTTTCTGAAGCGTAATTCAATTCGAGCAAATGTGAAGTAAGTTCTCTTGGATACAACTCGAAGATCGTGTTGTACAGTCCCTGACCGCTGGTACGGATAGCAGTTTTTCCATCTCGGATGAGCGATATTGAAACCGTGGGATTGGAAAGAGCAAGATGCATCATCAACTGCTCGACCGCATTTCCTTCCGATACGTCTTTCTTCAGGAATTTCATTCTCGCAGGCGTATTGTAAAACAGATCGCGCACTGTAATGACAGATCCCTCCGGCGCTCCGGTATCCTCAAGAGAAACGGGGTCCCCGCCTTCAATTACATATTTTGTACCGATTTCGTCGTGGGCCGTCTTAGTGACAAGCTGAACTCTGGAAACGGCGCAGATCGCCGCTAACGCTTCCCCCCTGAAACCGAAAGACCCGATATTGAAAAGATCTTCAGCAGTTCGGATCTTGCTCGTTGCATGCCGGAGAAAAGCGACCTCAACGTCATCTCTTTCGAAGCCCTTTCCGTTGTCCCTTACCTGGATCATCTCCATCCCATTTCGGACAAGCGTAACTTCAATGGAGGTCGCTGCAGCGTCCAGCGAGTTTTCCACCAGTTCCTTGACTACAGAAGCAGGTCTCTCGACAACTTCTCCGGCGGAGATCAGTTCACGGACGTTTTTATCCAGTACCTGAACATAACCCATTTCAGTCTTCTTTCTTGCTGTTCGCGATCTGGATAAGCGAATGAAGAACATTCATCGCTTCCAGAGGTGTGAGTGTTTCTAAATGAATTTTTCTTACAGCGTTTTCAAGTTCCGTGGAAACGCTGTTTTGCAACGTTACGATTTTCCGTTCGATCCTGTCCGGATTCTGTGATTCAAGAGAATGAAGTATTTCTTTCGCCCGTTCCGTCACAGACTCCGGAATACCTGCAAGTTTTGCAACTTCTATTCCGTAACTGTCGTCCGCGGGACCCGAAACGATCCGTCGCAGAAAAGTGATCGTATCATTGTTTTTCTTCGCCGCGATGTTGAAATTCCGAATATTCGGAAAATCGGCATCCATATCAGTGATCTCGTGGTAATGCGTAGCGAAAAGCGTTTTGCACATGATGCCGCCTTCACGGCAGATATACTCGATCGTCGCACGGGCAATACTCATCCCGTCGAACGTTGATGTTCCCCGGCCGATCTCGTCCAGTATCACAAGACTTCTGCCGGAAGCACAGTTCAGAATCTCGGCGACTTCTTTCATTTCGACCATGAAGGTCGAATCTCCGGAAAACAAATCGTCCGAAGCACCTACCCTGGTAAAAATCGCGTCCACAACACCGATTCTCGCGCTGCGAGCAGGTACAAAGGAACCGATCTGAGCCAAGATCACTATCAGTGCGACCTGTCTCATGTATGTAGACTTCCCTGCCATGTTTGGTCCTGTGATGATATGCACCATATTCGTTTTGCAATCGAGATGCGTATCATTCGGAACAAAAAACTCGTTTTTCAGAACACGCTCAACGACCGGGTGTCTTCCGTTTTCGATATCGATACATTCGGAATCATCCACTTCCGGACGACAATAACCGAAATCTCTGGCAAGATCGCCGAGACTGCACAGAACATCCAGATAAGAAACTGCATACGCCGTCTGTTGGATACGCTGTATATTTTCCTGCAATACACCGCAAAGATCGTCAAATGCCTGACGTTCAAGAAGATCGATACGTTCTCTTGAAGACAGGATCTTATTCTCAAGATCCTTCAGTTCTTCCGTAATAAATCTTTCTGCATTGACGAGCGTTTGCTTACGGATAAATGTGTCTGGTACCAGATCGAGATTGCCTTTTGAAACTTCGATGTAATAGCCAAAAACACGGTTATAACCGATCTTTAAGTTTTTAATACCTGTTTCTTCTTTGACCTTTTGCTCCATTTTGGCGAGGTATTGCTTGGAGTTGAAGAGAAGATCCCGAAGCTCATCGATCTCAGAGTTAAAACCTGCACGAATATATCCGCCGTCTTTCATCAATGCCGGAGGTTCATCAACGATTGTTTCCTGAATACTGGCCCGAAGGTCGTCAAAAGGATCGATTCCACTTCCGATCTTTTTTAGAAGAGGGCTGCGGAAGGAAGCCGCGAAAGCTTTGATCTCCTTTAGCCTGAGGGAACTCTGAGCAAAACTGATTAGATCGCGCGGCACACATTTGCCGTATACGATCCTTGTCATGATCCGTTCGATGTCATAAACCCCTTTGAGCGAATCGCCGACCTGTCCTGCAAGTACAGAATTGGAATAGAACTCTTCAACGCTGTCAAGCCTTGCATTGATCTGGTCCGCACGAATGAGGGGCTTTTCAAGGAAAGAACGAAGCAGACGATGTCCCATCGCCGTTGTTGTCCTGTCAATCGCCCAAAGAAGACTGCCTTTCTTTTCACCACGCAGTGTCTGTGTCAACTCAAGGTTTCTTTTGCAGCTCTGCGGCAGGGACATATAATCCTGAACACGGTAGCAATCAAGAGAACAAATCCGCGCAACACCTGTAAACTGTGTCTCGTCCAGATACATTATCAAAGCGCAAACTGCTCTCAGGTAACTTTTCCCCTCAAGTTTCTTCAGCTGAATCAGCTGTTTCTGGGGAAACAGGGCTGTCAGTTTGCCTTTACCCGACTCCTGATTGTAATAGGAATCCGCCAGTGTCTGACAGGACCTAACGTTGTTTTCAATGTAAGCGGAAAACTGAGGAAGCGCTGCTGCGCAGGAGTTCAGCAGGATTTCCTTAGGTTCAAAACGGGACAGTTCATTTATCAGCGCTTCTGAATTCCTTACTTCGGATAGAATCAGGCTGCCGGTCGTAATATCTACAAAGGCGATCCCGATGTCTTTTCCGTCATCGCTTACACAGACAGCGCAAAGATAATTATTCCTGCTCTCTTCAAGAAAATCCGTATCCGTAAGCGTGCCTGGCGTAATGATTCGCACGATTCCCCGTTTTACAAGGCCTTTCGCCAGTGCAGGGTCTTCCATCTGTTCGCAGATGACAACCTTATAACCTTTTTCAACAAGACGGGAGATATAACTGTCGACAGCATGATAAGGTACTCCGCACATCGGGGCACGCTGTTCAAGGCCGCAGTCCCTACCCGTAAGCGTCAGTTCAAGCTCCCGGGAAGCGATTACAGCGTCGTCAAAGAACAGCTCGTAGAAATCTCCGAGTCTGTACATTAGCAGTTTATCCATATGCTGATGTTTGATATCAACATACTGTCTCATCATAGGAGACAACTGAGGAGTGATTTCAGGTAAAGCCATCTGTCGGTATGCCTTCCGGTGTTGATTATTAGATCAGCCGCAGCCGCCGCAACTTGCGCAGTTGCCCGTGCAGTCCTCTTCGTTGACGCTGTACGGGTCTCCGCCGTTCATGGAGACGAGCAGGATACGATTCACAAACTGCATTAATTTGTCAAACTGAACTCTTTTTTCATTGTAGTTCGACATATTCTCATTCATCATGATTGCCTGATAAATCTGGTCCATCTTATTGGACAGCATTTCCAGTTCCGCGGTATCTTTTTCACCGCTTTTCATCAGTCCGTCAACTTTATCCTGCACCTCATTGAAATCCGCAATCAGATTCTGAAGATCCATGTCTTCATCGTTTTTCTGTCTTGCTTCCATATACTCAACGAACTCCTTCTCCTGCTGGAGCATGGCGCCGAGTGATCTGGTCATTGCTATGATCTTGCTGTCTTCAAACATCAGTCTTTGATTCCTTTCCCATATAGTCTTCTGTTCTGATAGTCCGTGATCTCGATGGTGTAGAACTCGTTTCTAACACCGGGAGCATCAACAGTAACTTCCGCATTGTTTGAGAGGCGGTATTCATACATGCCGCCTTTGAACGGTCCGAGGCAAAGTGCTTTCTGCCGTGTTCCGATGAGTCCAAGTTCCAGTTCTTCCGAGATCTGTCTCTGGACCTCATTCAGATAATTCAGTCTTTCAGCTTTCAGTTTATGCGGCGTGTCATCAGGCATCGCTGCTGCCCTTGTGCCTTCCCTTTTGGAATAAATGAAACTGAAGATCGCATAGAATCGCGCTTTTCTCAGCAGTTCCACCGTCTTTAAAAAATCTTCTTCTGTTTCACCCGGGAAACCGACGATAATGTCGGATGTAAAAAACAGATCCGGTACCGTACGATGGGCATAATCGAGAATAGAAAGGTATTCATCGACCGTATAATGACGGTTCATTTCTTTCAGGATCCTGTCGCTTCCCGACTGTACGGCAAGGTGAATATGCCGTGCGATCCTGTCTGATTTTGCCATTGTATCGAACAGTGCACCGGTCGCGTCGTTCGGATTGCTGGAAATAAACCGGATCCAGTAATCACCCTCCGTTTTCAGAAGCAAATCCAGCAAATCCGGGAAAGAAGTGCCGCAATCAAGGCCCTTTCCATAAGAATTGACATTCTGCCCCAGAAGCATGATGTCCTTATAGCCTTCGCTGACACATGCACGGAACTCCTGAAGTACTGCAGACGGCTGTCTGCTGCGTTCCCTTCCTCTGACATAGGGTACGATACAGTAACTGCAGAAATTGTCACATCCGTACATGATCGGTATAAACGCTCTGCAGATCGAATTATCCCTGGACGCAGGAATATCCTCATTCAAGGTGAATTCACTGCAGGAAGGGTTCATGGATCTGCGGCCTGTCCTGACTGATTCATAGAGGATCTCAGGAATCGCCTGAATGTTGTTCGTATTGAAAATCACGTCAACATAGGGATAATGGCGGAACAGTTCCTGTGCTACTTTTTCCTGATGAACCATGCATCCGCCTATGGCGATAAGGACCTCCGGCCTGTCTTTCTTGATTGCCTTTAGATTACCTATATTGCCGAAGATACGGTCTTCTGCATGACCACGGACAGCGCATGTGTTGAACAGGATGATATCCGCATCCGTTTCGGACGATACGGTAACGCATCCGTTCATTTCAAGCAATCCGCGGATCCTCTCGCTGTCTGCTACGTTCTGCTGACAACCGTACGTACGGATAAACAGTCGGGGTTCGTGTCCGTACCGTTTTATGAGTTCCTGCTTCAATTGTTGAGAGACCTGGTTCAATGATTTAAAACCTTTCTTAAAAACTGTCCTGTAAACGAAGAGGGACACTCAGCCACCTCCTCTGGCGTACCGCATACGAGGATCTGCCCACCGTCGTTACCGCCTTCCGGACCAAGATCGATGATCCAATCCGCGGTTTTGATGACATCCAGATTGTGCTCAATGACGATGACCGTATTGCCTGCATCCACAAGACGATTCAGAACAAAGAGCAGCTTTCTCACGTCGTCCGTGTGAAGTCCCGTGGTAGGTTCGTCGAGAATATACACGGTTTTGCCTGTACTGACTTTAGAAAGTTCGTTCGCAAGTTTTACGCGCTGCGCTTCACCGCCTGAGAGCGTCGTGGAGGATTGTCCAAGTTTGATATATCCGAGTCCGACGTCGCTGAGCGTCTGCAGTTTCCGCAGAATCCGAGGATGATTGGAGAAATAATCCAATGCATCGTCGACGGTCATTTCAAGTACATCGTAGATATTTTTTCCCTTGTATTTCACATCGAGCGTTTCGCGGTTGTAGCGTTTACCCTTGCAAACATCGCAGGGAACATAGACGTCAGGAAGAAAATGCATTTCGATCTTAACGAGCCCATCTCCTTCACATGCTTCGCAACGTCCCCCCTTTACGTTGAAGGAAAACCGTCCGGCATTGTATCCTTTCAGCTTTGCGTCCGTTGTGGATGCAAAAACATCCCTTATCATATTGAAAAGGCCGATATACGTAGCGGGATTCGACCTGGGCGTTCTTCCAATGGGAGACTGGTCGATACCGATGCATTTATCCACCGCATCCAAGCCGGACACTGTGCGAAACTTTCCGGGAATTTCATGTGCTCTGTTAAGACGTGAGTTTAGTGTCTTGAATACGATATCATTCAGAAGCGAGGATTTCCCTGATCCGGACACGCCTGTCAGGCAGATCAGTTTTCCCAATGGGAAATTCACAGTCAGATCCTTCAGGTTATTCTGCGAACACCCTGTAAAGGTAATCTGCTTGCCGTTTCCGGCTCGTCTTTTATCGGGAACAGGGATTCTTTTCTTACCGGATAGATATTGACCGGTGAGGGATTTATCACATTTCAGCAGACCGTCCACGTCGCCCTGATACAGTACTTCACCGCCGTGAATGCCGGCAGCAGGTCCAATATCCACGACATAGTCTGCGTTAAGAATCGTTTCTTCGTCATGCTCGACAACAATGACAGAATTACCAAGATCCCGCAGTTTTTT
>JAEEGL013453105.1_pt1 | contig 12979 bp, 3 predicted proteins | sample 9134231 | NCBI WGS metagenome assembly JAEEGL01 (sample SAMN16246548, study PRJNA631951) | gut metagenome | biome: gut microbiome; feature: rumen; material: fiber-attached | host: Bos | place: Iran: Karaj | collected 2018-10 | reverse complement strand
ACATTAATTAAATAATAGACAATTTACTATCTAAGCATTCCCAAGGTAAAATACCAAATTTATTTTGAATTTTTTCATTTGCACCTTGTCTAATAAGCATATCAGCTATTTCAAAATTTCTTAAAGTGAAAGCAAAATGTAAAGGAGTATTATTATTTTTATTTGTATAATTAACTGAAGCACCAACATTTAATAAATAATTTGCAATTTGAAAACAATTATTTTTTACTGCTAAAATTAATAAGGAATTACCATTATAATCAGCTAAATCTGGATTTAATTTATATTTTTCAAATATATTTTTAAAACCATAATAATTTTTATTTTTAATATGAAAAAATAATAAATCTATATTATGAAATGATTTTATCATTGAATTATTTAAATCATTTTTATTTATAAAATTATTTGTTTTTTTTTTCTTTGAATTTATAGGTTCAATTAAATGATATATATTATTTGAGTTTACAATCAATAAATCTGTATTATTTTTTTTATGTTCATTAAGTCTTGTATAAAATTCATTTTTAGTTAATAATGAATTAATTCCTTTTATATGTTTTTCATTTTTATTATTCAAATTTTGTTTTGAAAAATTAAATTTCCATTCCGATTTTCTTGAATTTTTATTATTATTGTGATTTGATTGATTTATATTATTTCCATTTGATATTATTTTAATAGTGCTATTATTTTTTTTTATTTTATAAGCTAAATCTTTTTTATAAAATGAATCAATAAATAATAAATCATCAATAGATATTTGAGGGTAATTTGGTCTTTTAATTGAGCGAATTGTTCTCAATTTTTTCTTTTGATTAAATTTATTAAAATTAACAATTATTGAATTTGCAATTTGAGTCTCTTTTTCTAAATATTTTATTTTCAAAATTAAATGGGGAATATTAATAAGAAAATAATTTGATAATAATATGTTTTTAATATATCTGATATTTGGGTCAAGTACAAAAGTTTTAATCATTAATAAATGAAAATATAATTTTTCAAATTTTTTTATTATCTTTTTATTTTGTTTATTTTCTTTTATAATTAATGGAATGTAAATTTTATTAATTTGCTTAAGTGTTTTTAAACTTTTTTTTTTCCTTTTTTCTTTTATTTTATTTTTTGATTCAATAACAGCATTATAAATATTATTTTGTAATAATTTTAATATTTTTTCTTTATTAAGCTTAGTATTTTTCTTAATTATATTTAATTTATCTGTAATTCCCTCTTCAAATATTTTATATTGTTTATATTTTTTTATTTTTTTAATATTTTTTTCCTTATAAGATAAACACATATTCATTTTTAAACATGAATTAATACTTTTTAATTCTTTTTTTGAGGTTTCACTTTCACTTTTACTATATTCATAATCACATTCATTACTATTATCATTTAAAATTTTATTTTTTCCCAATAACATTTGTTTTATTTTTTCTTTTCCTCCATTTAACTTACTAAAAGACTTATTTAAATCTTCTTTATTTATATTTTCAGAAATTTTAGATAAATTATTAATGTTTTTTAATGATTTTTCTTTAAAAAATTGTTTGTGAATTTTATTAAATTTTGTTTTTATATTAATTCCATCATCTGAATTATAATGTAATTTTATTATTTTTTTCCTTTTATTCATTTTATTTTTATTAGAATCAAAAGAATTCAATTTCATTATTCTATTTTTATATCCAATCATAGTACACATAATTTTATTTTTCCTTAATGTAATTTTATCAAAGGAATTTTTTTTTATTTTTGTTTGATTTTTTATAATATTAAATTCTTTATCAAAAGTTTTATTTAATAATATTTTATTATTTTTATTATTATTATTATTATTTATTGGATTATCATCAACATAACTAATTTTAATAGGTTCATTCATTTCACAAGAATTTAATTTAATATATTTCATTAATTTCATATTATCATTTCTTTCACTAATGGTATGATTTTTTCTTCTATTACTTTTTAATTCAGGTAATTCATTTTTATTATAATTATTCATATCTTTTGAATAAGCTAAACTTAATGTTGAATTTTTTTTTTTATTATTCACCATATCATTTTTTTGTTCTATGAAAGAATTAAATTTACTAATTTTGGGTTCAGAAAGTAAAAAATTTCTTGCTGAAGAATTATAAGTACTTGAATATGAATGATCAGAATTTGAATTTAAAATATCTGTTTTTATAATTAAATTTTTTGAATTTTTATTATTTATTAATTGGGTTTTATTTGGATATAATTTAGGTAAATTTGTGTCATAATAATTTAATTTATTTTTTGATTTTTTAAAATGATTTGTGTTATTAAAAATTTTCATATCTTCAGGTGAATTTGAAATTGAATTTAATTTTTCTTCATTTTCTTTATATGAATGAATTTTCACAGCACTTTTTTTCGATTCTTTATTTTTTTCTTCTAATATTTTTCTTTTAAATGTTAAAGATAAATTTAATGAGTTATTATTCCTATTAAATTATTATTTAATATCTTTTACATTTTTTTTTTTATTCCTTTCATTTATTTAAATAATATTATAAATTTGTAATAATAAATTTTTTTTTTGTTTATTAAAAATAAAAAAATTAAAACTGACTTTTAATGTATGTCAAAAAAAATAAAAAAACTTAATAAAAAAAAATCTTTAAATTATTAATTATAAATTTATTAATATATTAACATATAATAAATATATTTTTATTTATAATTTAATTTAAAAATTCCCCAAATTAACAATATTACTAATCTATCTATAAATAATATAAATTTAATAAATTATATTTTTTTTACTTCTTCTTCATTTTTAGAAGTCATTTCATCTTGACTTATAGATTCAACAATAGAAAAATTAGGTTTAATATTTCTATTAGTATCTTTTTTATCTTTTTTTTCATTTTCTTCTTTTTCAGGTAAAAAAAAAGTATCATCATTAATAATTTTATTTTTCATATTTAAAGAAGCCGATCTTAAAGTATTAGTTGCTTGTAATATATTATCAGTACTTTCACCTTTTAATTTTTCATTATTTTTTTTAATATTAGAAATTTCATTTTCATTTTCATCTGAACTTGAATCATTTTTATTATTAGAATTATCATCTTCATAAATAAAATTTAATTTTTTTTCAATTTCACTTAAATCATCTTTATTTTTCATTAATTTAATACAATTTCTAACATTATTATAAAAAAGAGTTTTAAAAGCTAAAATAGCCATTTCCGAAATAAAAGAAATTCCCCCAACTAAAAGAAAAAATAACCAACTTTTCCCAGAAGAAAATGCAATTTGCATAGTTCCTTGAGAATTAAACATAATTAATTTATGAACAGCAATTAAAAATAAAACATATAAAAAAAAAGTACAAAAAAACAATAATACCCAATTAATCCAAGTATGATATTTAGTAATAAAAATTAAATCAATAGAAACAATAATAATAATATTAGTATATAAAATAACAGAATTATACCATAAACATCTAACATGACCTAATGAATTAACAGCACTTCTTCCACATTTAATACAAATATAATAATTAATAAATGAATGAAACACTCCTTTAAATAATTCTAAAATAAAATTAAAAATAGTAAATTTAGGATATTCTCTCCCTTCAAAATATAAATAAGGTTGAAGTAAATAAACAATTTTACCATCATTTGGACTTAAATCAATATCAATAATTCCTTTAACTGCTAAAGGAATTGAAGTAAAAACTAAATTAAAACAAGCAATAAACCAATCATCAATTATAGTTTGTCCTGAAAAATCATTTAAGTAACCATAAAAAAAATGTATTATAGTAAAAACGAAATTTTTATAAAAAAAATATATAATCATTTCACTATTTCTCATTAAATTTAAATTTCCATGAAAAAATAATAATCTTCTTAATATTTGAAATTCTCCAATTGCATAATCTGAACTTTGAGCTGCTCTTAAACCTTCTTCTCCATATATTCCAATTCCAATATGAGCTTCCATTATCATTGATACATCATTTCCTCCATCTCCAATTGCTAAAGTTATTTTATTTTTATCATAATTTTTCATCATTTTTACTACTTGACTTTTCTGTAATGGTGATACTCTACAACAAATAACAGTTATTGCATCTTTTGCTACATTTAAAAACATTTTTGATATTTCTTCACTTTCATTTATTGTATATAATGCATTTTCGTCTATTAAAATTGAAAAGTTTAAATTTGTTTTTTTATCCATTGAATTTATATATCCTTTATAATGAGAAAATTCTTTTATAAATTTTACTATTGTTTGAATTCTTTCTTCTTTATTTATATCTTCTAAATGTTCATTTTTTATTATTTTTTTACCTTCTATTTTAAATACTTTCATATCTTTACTTATTAAATTACAACTTAATCCTATATTATATGCTGTACTTAATTTATCTCCTGTTAACATCCATATTTTTATTCCTGATAATCTTAAATCTTTTATTACTTCTGGAACATTTTCTTGTAATTTATCTTCTACTATTGTCGCTCCTATTAATGTCAAATTTGATTCTACCATTTGATAACATAATGATATTTTTTCATTTTTTTTTTCTGTGTCCATTTTTGCTTTGTTTAATTCAAATGAAAAGTTTTCATATTCTTTTTCTGATAAAATTCTCATTGATACAAATAAAGTTCTATAACCTTTTGAACTAAATAAATTTACATAATATTTTGCTTTATTTATTATTTCTTTTGGTGTAGATTCATTTAATCTTTCTTCTATTATATTATCTGCTCCTTTAATATATAATTTATAAATATTTCCTTCTTTAATAATTACACTTTCTCTTTTTCTCTCTGAGGAAAATTCTATTTGACAAACTTTATTATACACTTTTTTAATTTTATTATTTTTTTCTCCTATATATAAAATTATTTTATTATTCAATTCACTTATTTCATAACTAAAACCTTGAAATTTAGCAGTCTTTACTAATTCAATATTATCAGGACTCATTCCAATATATTTTCCTCCTTGAATAGTACAATCATGACAAATTGCTAAAGCAGTCCAAAATTCTTTTATTAATTTATCAGTTCTATCTAATTTTAATGTTATATTTGAATCATCATTTGCTTTTGCTAAATAATTATTATAAATTATTATATCTAATGTTTTATTTTTATTATTTTGAATTGATGCTTTATACATATCATAATCTTGTACTGTTGTTATTATTTCTTTTTTTCGAAATTCTTTATTTTTATCATAGTCATTTTTAATTAATTCATAACATATATCACCAATTACACAAAATTTCATTGACATTTTATTACAAGTTAATGTTCCTGTTTTATCTGTGAAAATATAATTCACTGAGCCACATTCTTCATTTAAAGAAACTGAATTTGGTGTTATGAATCTATGTCTTATTTTTGAATATCCTTCTATATCTATTCCTATAAAAATACCCTGGATAACTTTTACTATTTCTAATGTTACCATTAATGATATTGGTATCATTGTATTTAATAAAAGTAAATATGTAAAAAAAGATAAACAAGAATCGGCTTTAACATTAAAATATAAAAAATCAATATAAGTTATTCTTTCTCTTTCTTCTTCTTTTTTAATATATCTTTGTTGTATTATTAAATCATTATGTTGATTAAAATAAATAGAATGAAATACTGAACATAAAATACTTAAAAAAATTTGAAAAAATAATATAGCAATTAATAATTTATTCATTAATTTTTCAATAGAACTAAACTTACCTAAAGGTTCCTTTGAATTTTTTAATAATTTACAATTATGCCCAGTATAAATAATAACTCCAATAATCCAATTTGTATTCTTTAACTTAGCACCTTTTAATAATAAATTTTTAGCTTCTAATGGAAAAGAACATTCTTCATTATTTAATTTTAATTTAATTTTACCATTTAATTGATATAAATTCGGATTAGGTAAATCACATTGACAAGTACCTTTAATATGAAATTCGCTTTTTTTTTCTTTAATTTTTTTCCCATCATTTTTCCTATTAATTTCATTAATAGCATTTAAATTATTAATATTATTAATATAATTATGACTATTATTAAAAGACTCAACCATATTATTATCAGTTTCAATAAAATTTTGTACTTTATCAATTCTATCTAAATTAAATTTCCCTTGAGTGAAATTAGGAGAAGCTTTTAATTTCAAATTTTTTTCTCCATCTAAAGTCCCTGTTTCAATATAACAAATTCCATTTGGTAAATCAGAATCAAGTAAAACTAAATCAGCAGGAAAAGTAGAATCTTTTTTAACTGAAATTATTTCTCCCATTTTTAAATCACCACTTTTAATTTTTACCCATTTTCCAGATCTAAAAACTTCACAAATTTCACAATTTTGTTCTTTATCAATTTTTGCTCTTTGAAAATCTTCATATCCTTCTCTAATTAAAGAAACTGTTAATACAAAAATTAAAGGAATTATTGCAGAAAATGCACCTAATGGACTTATTATTGGAATACATTGAATTATTGCTATTATTAAAAAATATACATTTGCAAATCTCATAAATTGAAATAATAGTGATTTTGGTAAAAATGTTATTATGTTATATTTTCTTGTATTTATTGTATTGTTTTTATATTTTAATTCGTTTACGTTTAATGATGGATTGTTTATGTAAAATTTATATATTTGTGGATTAAATTCTATTATACTTGTTTGAAATGAATTTTTGAATTTGGGGTTTTGGGTTTTGGAAAAACTTTTATATTTTATTTGCAAAATTTTTGATTTTTGATTTTGATTTATAAACTTTTGTTTAATTCTTGTTGAATTTTGTTTTGGTAATGATATTGCTTTATGGTTTATGTTATTTTTTTTTGGAGTTGTTATTTTCTGTATTGTGTTATTGTTATTTTGAATTTTTTTTTTCTTCGGCATATTATACTTTTTAAAAGTAAAAAATTTAATTTTTTCATAAAATTTTAATTTCTTTTTTTTTATTTAATAAATAGAAAAATAAAAGTATAAAAATTTTTGATATTGAAATGATTTTATAATGTCTTTTATTTATTATTATTTTTTCCTTTGATATATTAAATTATATTTTTCCTATATTAAAAGTAATTTAAAAAAAAAGGACAAATATAAAATAATTTCATCTATATTAATTATTTATTTATGAAAACAAAAGAAAAATTTAATTATAAGTAAAGTTTTTTTTTAATCAACTTTTTTATTTTTAACTAATAAAAAAATAAATGGATAAAATAAGTATTTTAGTAAAAATATTAATTATAATTGAAAGATATCTCCCAAAAAACAATATTTTAAATTGTTTTTTACTGATTATAAGAATAATCCCTCTTTTTTTAGTAACACATGATTGGAATATTCATTTTAAATACAGCATAACTTATTATTTATCATATATTACTACATTACCAATTATTCATAAATTCAATGCTAAAAATATTGCTTCGATTTTAGTTATAATTACATTCTTTTATATAATTTTAAATATAATAATGATTGTTAAATTTTTCAAACAATTAAAAGACTTTAATAAAGTTTCAAATCCTTCACTTTTTAAATTTACAATTAAAACAATGTTTTTTTTAAATTTTATTTTTTCACCATATGCTTTTATGATATGTTTTGAAAATTATTTTTGTAATCCCATATATGATAATAATGTAAATTATAAATTAATAAAAAATTTTAATAATGATTGCAGAGATTTTGGTAATTATATGATAATGATAATTCAAACTATTATAATTATTTATCTTCTTATTATAAATTTTTATTTTACTTATATTATTTCAAAGCCATGTAGTTTAACTTCATCAATAATAACATCAAAATTAAATCAAATTCATTTGAAATTATCTTTATTTCCTTTATTTCAAGCTATTTTAGTTATTGATTATTATATCCCATTTAAAATATGTGTTGTAATAAAATCAATTACTAGATTATTATATATTTGTTATTATATTATTTTCTTTCTTGATGAATTAAAAAATTTTTATACTAATTTTCATTTTAGATTATTTATTCTTTTTATTGAATCAATGTGCTTTTTTTCATGTATTATCGAATATATTTTCTTATTTGATTTAAATAATAATTTAATATATTTACAAAAAAATGGAACAATTATCATATTTAAATTAATTATTGAAGTAATTTTATCTTTTATTGTTATGCAAATTTTTTTTGCAATAGAAAAAAAAATTATTTTTCAATTTTTTGAAGGAGGAATGACAATAAAAAATTCAAATTCATATGAATTATTAAATAAAATATTTTTTATTTTAAATCATCCAGAAAAAATTTTAGGTACTGATTTAATATATGAAATTATAGAACATTTTGACACTATTTTTAAAGCTCATAAAAAATCAAATAAATGTATATTATATCCAGGAATTAAATGCTATTGTACAAAATATTCTTATAACGATTTCATAAAACAATCAGAAAATTTTTTAGAAATTATCAAACAAATTAGAAATGGATTAAAATCTAATTATAAAATTCTAAAAGAACATTTCCCAATTATGTACAAATATATTGAAAAAATGATAAAAATTCAGATAATTAAAAAAAAAATAAATTATGAAAGTGATACATTTTATTTAGGTCTTACTTTATTTTATATTATTTTTGATAAAAATTATAATAGAGGACTTTTTTACCTTGAAGAATTTTCCTCTACTAAAACTTATAAAATTAATCGATTAATACAACTACAATTTAGAATAATAAAAAGTGTAATTTTAGAAGATTATAAAATTAATTTAAAAGATTCAACAATTAAAAAAACAGATAAAAATTCAAATAATTCATTTAAAGAAATATATAAATTATATTTCAAAATTTCTAAAGTTATAATAATTGAAGACCTTCTTACAGAAATATTAAATATATATATTGAATCATTAAATAGTATTAAAGAAAAAGATTGTTCATTTTATGAATTTAAAAATTTATTGAAAAAATTAAAAAAAGCATTAAAAAAATTGAATAAAATTTTAAAACAGTTTTTTTTATCAAATATTATTACTTCATATTATTTATGTGCAAAATTAACAATTTTTTATTCATTTTTTTATTTAGAATTACCAAAAAATATAAATAAATGTTTTAAAAATATATTTGAAATTACATGTAAAATTGAAAACTATTCAATTCTCTTTATAGATTCAAAAAGAGATAAAAATTCTTGGAAATTTATAATAGAATATGCATCAGATAATTTATGTTCTAGATTAGGATATCAATTAAATGAATTAAAAAATAAAGAAATAAATGATTTTTTTCCTGATAGTTTAAAAAAATGTTATAATTTTAATTTATTAGAAAAATGTAGATTAGGATTTATGCAGGTCATTTTAAACGAAATTATTTTTTTTAATAAAAAAAAACATTCTGTAATATTTAATATGACTGGAATAGTTGTTTTCGATGGAAATAAATTGCATTTATTTTTTAAAGTTTATAATTATAAATTTAAACATAATTTTCATATTAATAATATAATAAAAAATAAAACTATGATATTAAAAGAACAAAATAACAAAAAATTAAATCAAAATTTTAGTAAAGAAGAATGTTTTATTTTCATGAATAAAAATGGAAAAATTCAAGGTATTAGTGAATTATTTGAAGAATATTTTACTTTAGGAATAACTTCCATTAAAAAACATAAAATTAATTTATTAAAAGATATTATAAAATCAGAAAATATTGAAAATAGAAATAATATAAAAAAACCTTTAACTATAGTTTATGAAAATATTTCTTTAATAAATTTTAATTTAATGCAAAATTCTCCAAATGATGAATATAGAAAACCTTATAAAAAAATAAAAGAATTTCAAAGGCAAATTATGAAACATTCTAACTCATATATCAATTGTTATATAGAAAAAAGAAAAATTAGGAAAAGCAAAAGAGAAAAGAAATATTTTTATTTTATATTTTTTGAAATTGAATTAAATAATTCTTATATTACTTTTGAATCTTTTTTTAAGATGAATAAATCAATAAATCCTTTTTTTGATATACCTTCAAAAACAAAAATAGGTGAATTATTAAAAGAATTAAGTCGTAAGAAAAATAGAATTATTCAAAATAAATTTGAAATTAATAAAAATAAAAATGAAATTTTAATTAAAATTCGTCAAATTCAAATTCTTTCAATTAAATATTTATCTTTAAATTATAATATTAAAGTAAATGAAATTTTGGATTTTTCTTTAAAAGAAAAAAAAGAATTTAATGATTATAATGATATTGTTGAAAAAGAAACATCACGTTTAATTTCTTCTCCATCAATTAATTCTAATGCTACTTTACAATCAAATAAAAATAATAAAATTTCTATAAATGAATCAATAGATAATATTTATGAATTTTTTAGTAATAGAAAATTGGATGATTTAATAAAAAAAAAAAATTATAATTATTCACTTAAAGTTCAAATTTATTGTTTAATTATAATTTGGATATTATTTATAATTATTGCTATTACTTTAGAAATTTTAATTAATCATTTTTCTATTGAACAATCAAAAAAAGTTACAAATTTAACTAATATTTTAATCAATTCTTTAATGACAAGAAATATTCTTTATTCTTTTATTACATCTTTATTAAATTTGCAATATATTGCAAATGGATTACATAATGAAAGTACAATTGATAATGGATTTACTAATACTATTTTATATCATAAAAATAAAATATATGATAGAGTTAGAGATTATTTATATTTTTTTAAAAGTTTTGAAAAAGATGAAAAATTATTATGTGATTATAATGAAATTGAAATTATAAATATGTACTTTGAAGAATTAGATTATTTAAGTGTAAAAAGTCAAAATTTTACTGTAAAACATTCATTAAATTCAATTTTAGAAAATACACATTTAAATGCTTTTGATGTTATATCTAATGATATTGAATCATTTTCATTTAATATTTCTTATGATACTATTTTTGAAAGAACATTATTAGATAAAAGTGCATTTTTTCAATTTGTTTTTGATAATTATTTTTGTAATGGAAAATATACTTGGGATGAAATTGATAATTTAATTTATCATCATATTGAAACTAAAACAAATAAAATTTTAATAATAATATATTTAATCAGTGCAATTAATGGATTAATTATTTGTCTTGGTTTTATACTTGAAATTTTTTTTTTAAGAAAACTCTATAATCAAATATTTGCAAAATATTATTTAAATTATAATTATATTCAATTTTTTAGTAATTTATTATTAAAAAAAGCCATTTTAATAAAAGACTTTTTAAGTAATACAGATATAGAAGATTTATATGAATTTAGTTTAAAAAAAATTACTTTTGAAAATAATTTAGATGATAATAAACAATTTAAAGCTAATTATTTAAGAATTAATAATAATATTCCAATATTAATTAAACCCTACCCAATAAAAGAATTTATATCTGTTGATAATAATAACTTATCATATAATCAATTTAATAGTAAAGAAAGTTTAATTCAAAATGAAATAAATCCAATATTACTAAAAATTCCTACTATTCATTTGAAAAATAATGTTGAAAAACGTTCTTCTCTAAGAATGAAAGAAAAATCAATTTCTTCTCAAAGAAGAAAAAAAGAGCAAAAAAATTATTCAATGTTCAATAATTATAAAAAATTTCATTTAAATAAAAAAAAAAATTCAACAAACTTAATAACTCATTCTCAAACAGAATCACAATCACAATCAATATCCCAAGCAAGTTCATTAAATTTATTACAAGAATTAAATAAAATAAATGCAAAAGCAGATTTAAAGAAACCTCAACATTTCCTAATGAATTTTATATTTTTTTCAATATCTATTTTTTTACTAACAATATTTTTATTATTGAATGATTTAATAATAAGAAAAACATTAAATACAAAAATTATTTTTGTATATATAATAAAAAATTTAATTGAAACAATAACTAATGCTCAAGAAATTTTTAATATTTACGCAATAACATTATTAAAAGGAGAAAAAATTATTTTTAAATATAAATCACATGTTTATTTAAATTCATATAAAGAATTAGATTATTTAAATCAATTAGAAGAACATGATATTTTAGAAGAAGCATTTGAGAAAAATGATTTATTTAAATCAAAAGTTTATGCATTTTTGTCAAAAAAGAATTATTTGTTTCAATCATTAAATTCATATTTAAATTTAGAAAATTCTCAAAATGGATGTGAATTTTATATAAATTTTTACTATGAAAATATAAATATTTCTGATTTTTCTTTTTTAAATGCCTTTAATTATAATATTTCTGATTTAATTGAACAATGTGTTAATATTAGTTATGGAATTAATTTACAGGGAATAACACAAGCGATTCAAAGCTTTTTATCAGAAATTAGAATTAAATATAATGAATTTAAATTAGATTATAATAGAGAAGAAAATTTATTGAAAAGAGTAAATGATAATAAATTTATTGGATTATGGATGGAAATTAATTTAATTTATGATAAAATTATTATTAACTTTATTATTTCTTGGATTAAAGATTTAAAGAATTTTGAAAATAATTTTAATTTATTTCGTGTTTTAGTTTTTTCTTGCATTTTTTTTTTACTTTGTTTAATATGTGTTGGATTTTTGGTTTTTTTTCCTATGAACATTTTAAATGAAAATTCTATAATCACTAAAATCGAACCTTGTTACTATAATAATATTATTTTTTGAAAATTGAAAATTACTGTAATTTTATTTTATAAGAAGTGTGAATATTATTTATAAATTATTTAAAATAAATTAATAATATAATTTAAATTTAAACTCAAAAAATTTGAATAATATATTTCCAAATAGAAAATGAAATATATAATTTTATTTAAAAAATTATAAATATATAATTTTATATAAAAAATTATAAATAAAACTATAAAATAATTGCTTTAATACAATATATTTTT
>JAEEGL012657135.1_pt1 | contig 12979 bp, 7 predicted proteins | sample 9134231 | NCBI WGS metagenome assembly JAEEGL01 (sample SAMN16246548, study PRJNA631951) | gut metagenome | biome: gut microbiome; feature: rumen; material: fiber-attached | host: Bos | place: Iran: Karaj | collected 2018-10 | reverse complement strand
GGTGAAGTACCAGCTCATCCAGCACCGGCTGCTGGAGCCCCAGGGCTCGGAGCCGGACTTCACCCGGGGCACCCTGGAGGGGGACATCGCCCCCTCGGAGATCACCTTCTACCGCCTCCAGTGCGACAGCGAGGGGAAGCTGCGCAGCTACATCGCCCAGGGTGAGGTGCTGCCCGTTGCCACCGGCTCCTTCGGGGGCATCGGCGTTTTCGCCATTCCGGAGATGGGCCGTTTTTCCCGCCATGTACTCATTGAAAAGCACTATCCCCACCACGGGGCCGTTGCCTTCGGCCATTACGGAAAGGCCCTGTTCAGCGTGTTCCGCTTTCTGGGAGTCCGGGACATTTCCTATAACCAGCCCCGGTCCCTTCCCTACCGGACGGAGAACCCCTTCGCATGACGGGGCTGAAGGACTGCGTCCTGGGCATCGAGCTGGGTTCCACCCGCATCAAGGCGGTGCTGGTGGATCCGGAGAACCGGCCCGCCGCCGCCGGGAGCTATGCCTGGGAAAATGAACTGCTGGACGGCGTGTGGACCTATTCCCTGGAGGCGGTGGAGGCAGGGCTGCGGGCCTGCTTTGCCGACCTTCGCCGGGACGTGAAGGAAAAGCTGGGGCAGGAGCTCAGCACGGTGGGAGCCATCGGCGTTTCCGCCATGATGCACGGGTATCTGCCCTTTGACCGGGAGGGGCGGCAGCTCTGCCCCTTCCGCACCTGGCGCAATACCATGACCGGACGTGCGGCCTTGAAGCTCAGCCGCCTCTTCGGCTTCAACATCCCCCAGCGCTGGAGCATCGCCCACCTGGAGCAGGCCCTTCTGAACAAGGAAGAGCATGTGAAGAAGCTGGACTTTTTCACCACCCTGGCGGGCTTCGTTCACTGGCGCCTCAGCGGGAAGAAGGTCATCGGCATCGGGGATGCCAGCGGCATGTTCCCCATCGACAGCGATGCCCTGGACTACGACGCCGGGATGCTGGCCAAATTCGACGCTCTGCCGGAAGCGGCGGTCCTGCCAAAAAAGCTGCGGGACCTGCTGCCCGAAGTCCTTCCCGCCGGTGCGGAGGCCGGAACCCTGACGGAATCCGGTGCCCGCTGGCTGGACCCCACGGGAACGCTGTGTCCCGGCATTCCCCTGGCTCCCCCGGAGGGGGACGCGGGCACCGGCATGGCCGCCACCAATGCCGTGGCAGTGGAAACAGGAAACGTTTCCGCCGGCACCTCGGACTTCGCCATGGTGGTGGTGGATAAGCTCCCCGGCGTCCATCGGGAGATCGACATGGTGACCACCCCCGCCGGAAAACCGGTGGCCATGGTCCACTGCAACAACTGCACCTCCGACCTGAACGCCTGGGTCGGCCTCCTGGGAGAGGCGGCGGAGGCCCTGGGAGCAAAGGTGGACACGGGCACGCTCTTTGACCTCCTGTTCCGAAAGGCCCTGGAGGGGGACGCGGACGGGGGCGGCCTGCTCAGCTACAACTACGAGGCCGGGGAAGGCGTCACCAACATGGACGAGGGGCGGCCTCTGTTTCTTCGGAAGCCGGGGGCGAGGCTGGACCTTGCCACTTTCATGCGGGTACAGCTCATGAGCGCCCTGGCCACGCTTTCCGTGGGACTGGAGATCCTCGTCCGGGATGAAAAGGTCAGCATTCGGCGGCTCTGCGCCCACGGGGGCTTCTTCAAGACTCCGGAGGTGGGGCAGCGGCTGCTCTCCGCCGCTGTGGGCGCGCCGGTGACGGTGATGGAGACTGCCGGAGAGGGCGGCCCCTACGGCATGGCCCTTCTCTGCGCCTTCCTCCTTCGGAAGGAGGAGGGAGAAAGTCTGGAGGACTTTCTGGAAACGAAGGTTTTCGCCTCCGCCCCCGCCCACACCCTCAACGCCACGGAGCAGGAGCGCTCCGGCTTCCTCCGCTTCCTTCTGCAGTGGTGCCGCAGCTTCCCGGCGGAAGAGGCGGCGTCCCAGGTCTTCTGAGGGGGGCTGGTCCATGCTGGAAGAACTGAAAAAACAGGTCTGCGAGGCGAATCTGCTGCTTCCCCGGCACGGTCTGGTGACCTTTACCTGGGGGAACGTGTCCGGCATTGACCGGGAAACGGGCTATGTGGTCATCAAGCCCTCGGGCCTTCCTTACGAGGGGATGGAGCCGGAAGACATGGTCGTGGTGGACATGGCGGGAAACCTTATTGAGGGAAAATGGAAGCCCTCCAGCGATACGCCTACCCACCTGCGGCTTTACGCCGCCTTCCCCGGCTGCGGGGGCGTGGTGCACACCCACTCCCGCTGGGCCACGGCCTTCGCCCAGGCGGCCCGGGAGATCCCCGCCCTGGGCACCACCCACGCCGACGATTTTTACGGTCCCGTCCCCTGCACCCGGCCCCTCACGGAAGAGGAGATCCGGGGAGCATACGAGGCAGAGACGGGGAAGGTGATCGCAGAGACCTTCCGGGACCGGGACCCCATGGCGGTGTCTGCCGTGCTGGTATGCTCCCACGGCCCCTTCACCTGGGGCCGCGATCCGGCGGAGGCCGTACATAAGGCGGTGGTGCTGGAGGAGGCGGCCTTCATGGCCTGGCACGCTCTGTCCATGGAACCCCGGCTCTCCCCCATTCCCCAGGTCCTGCTGGATAAGCACTATCTCCGCAAGCACGGCCCCGGCGCCTATTACGGGCAATAAGCTGCGGAGCCGCCGGGTTTTCGGCTGCAGGCATTTTCCATTCAAACAAGGGCCCCTGCAAGGCGAGAAGTCTCGCCCTGCAGGGGCCCCGGAATTATGCTGGTTCGCTGCTCAGTTAATGACCGCCGTGCGGTTTGCCGCGTCCCATTCCACGGTGTAGCCGAAGAACTCCGCCAGATAGCGGACGGGGGCGTAGGTCCTGTCCCCCACGATCACCGCTGCGGTGTTCATCTCGATGGTGCTTCCGTCCCCGGAACGGGCCAGGTTGCTGCCGATGGGGAAGTAAATGGTCTTGCTTCCGTCGGAGAAGACCGCCTCCCGCTTCTCCCGGTCCCAGGTCACTTCCAGGCCCAGGGCTTCAGCCACGGCCCGGAGGGGAGAGAGCATGCGTCCGTTTTCATCGTTGAAGGGGGCGGCGTCGGTCCAGGCCACGGGAACGCCCTTCACGGTGACGTCGGGGTTATACTTTCTGCTGGGGAATTCCGACAGGGGCACGTCAGGCGGGAAGGCGCCGTAGTTGCCGGGTTCCCCGGCGTATACGATCATCCAGGAGTTGCCGTCGTCCAGGGTGACGGAGAACTCGCTCCAGGGCACGGTCTTTCCGTTGACCTCGCTGTACACGCCGTCGGCCACCCGAATCACCTCTCCGGCCTTCACCAGCACGCTGTCCGTGCCCTGAACGGCAAAGGCCGAATCGTAGTAGCTCTTGCTCAGGGTCACGTCCTGGTTGAAGGAGAAGGTGCCGCCGTTGTCGAACCACATGGCGTAGGTGAATGGCCCGCCGGAAGCGCCGAAGAGGCTCATGATGTCGAACATGGTGAAGTTCTCGTCCATCCCGGTGGCGGTCATGGTTACCGTCTTGCCGCCGATGGTGGAGGCGGGGGTGAGCGTTACGGGCTTCGTTTCGGGCAGCCGGGGAATGACAACATTGACATCCACGGTCCGGCTGCTGCCGTTGAGGGAGAGGGTCAGGGTGCCGGTGATGGAACCCGCCGCATCTCTGGTGGCGTTGGTCTTCCGGATGCCGGTCCAGCTCCGCTCAATGTTGTGGTAGCCGATGCCCAGGCGGGCCACCGCATCCAGATGCGCCTCGGTGGTGCCATTGGCTCCGGTGTAGGCGGCGAAGGCCGCTTTGGCCGCCGTCACCCCCGCGTCCAGGCGCTGGGGCGTGTCGTTGCAGTAGCAGTTGCTCACATGCTCATGGCAGGTCGGGCACATGGTGGGGCAGGTGCACTTGCTGATGACATTTCCGCAGCCGCCGGGGCAGAGGGTTTCCTCCTCCTGCGCGGTCATGAAGGTTGTGGGCTTTTCCGGAGGCCATGCGAATCCGGCGGGAATCTCGTTGGAATACCCGGTGACCGACGCATTGGGATGGCATTCCAGATAGCGGGAGTCCCCGCGCTCGTAGCCCATATAGGAGATTTCCATCAGCTGGTGAACTTTCTGCCCGGGGCGGATGTAGGAGTTCACCTCATCCGTAACTGCATAAAGATAATGCCGTGCGGAGGTGCCGGATCCGACAACCAGAAGCATATCGTTTACCGTGTACCAGCTCCCCTGGGCCAGATAGTTGCCGCCGTAACCCGGATTTGCGCCCCCGGTTCCGTTGCCGAAGGAGGGGGAGAAAACGACAAAGCGGAAGGTCGAGTCGGTGAAGTCCTGGCGGTACTGGTGGGCGCCCATGGCCAGGGCGCTGAGATACCAGCCATAGCCCTCGCCGTCCACAAGGCGCGCGTCGTGGCCCTTCATCTCCTCCGTAATGTTCTTCAGGTCGTAGGAGGTATGGTCGTGCTTGCTGGCGGCGGCCAGATCTTCCGGGGCATACAGGGTGATCCCGGTCGGCTTCTCGATCCCGGTACCCGCATCCGTATGCCGCTCCATGCGGTGGATCGGCGCTCCGTCCCCGGAGAAGGACACGTCGTTGACGATCGTTGCGAAATTCTCGGTCAGGAACATGTAGGGCAGAGTCATGCGCTTTTCATTTTCTGTAAAGGCATTCTCCACAAACACGATGCCCAGGTTGCTGACGCTGTACCACTGGCCGATCCGGTCCTCAAAGCCCGGAGAGCGAATGACCATTTCTCCCGTGTCCCACAGCTTCATGGAAAAGGGCGTGAACATATTGCTGTCATTCTCCCATACGAGATTATCTCCCGTGACCAGGCGCTGATCCCGGTAGGTGACGGGCAGATTCCTCTCGTCGATGCTGGGATGCACCACATCCCGGGGCCGGACCATTCCGGGAGGCACGCTGTTCATATCCCCGGACAGGGCGATGCGGAAGCCCACGCCCGCGCCGCCGTCGCTGGAGCGGATCTGCCGGGCCACCAGGGTGCGTGCGCTGTCCGGCAGGCCGCCGTAGATGCCGCCCCGGCGGGTCTTCTGGGTATGGAAATTGCCGCCGGGTCCGATGGGATCCACGCCCCCCATCAGGGACGCGTCAAAGCTGTTGTAGACCCACTCCTCCGCATTGCCGCAGAGGTCGTAGATGCCCAGGATGTTGGGCTTCTTCGTCTTCACATTCTGCACGGAGGAACGGCTGGCCACCACCTCGTCGTGGTTGTTGCTGCCCGCGAAGAGGTATTTATGGTTGTTGCCGGGATACTCCGCGTTGCCCTCCTTGCCGGGGTTTCCCCCCTTGGCAGCGAATTCCCATTCCGCTTCAGTGAGCAGCCGGTAGGTCCGCCCGGTGAGGACATAGAGGCGGTCCAGGAATTCCTGCACCTGATAAAAGGTAACGTTTTCCTTGGGCCGATTGGCGTCCGCTCCCGGCTGGCCCAGGCCCATGACCGCGTTCCACAGGCTGATGGTGACCTCCGTCTCGCCGATGTAGAAATCGCTGACCGTCACGCCCCGCACCGGGTTCACGCTTTCCGGGCGCATGCTGGCGTCCGAGGCTTCCCAGCCCAGAGTGAAGGTGCCGCCCTCCACGAAGACCATGTTGAAGGAGGTATCGAACTTCACACCGGCCATGTCGGTGGTCAGCGTTTCTGTAAACAGCTCTCCCGAAACCTGCCCCTTGGAGCCCGGCGAGACTGCCTGGACTGCGGGCGCGAAGGAAAGGGCCATCACCGCGATCAGTATGCACGCGAGTATTCTTTTTTTCATAAGCATTTTTCTCCAATTATCATCCTTAGAATTGCTGTAATCCATTTCTCCTGTGACGGGCTGAGGCCGTGATCACGCCATAGGCATTCCCCCTCCCCTGCGATGTCTTCGCGGAAATGAGACAGGCTGAAGCTGTCTTTTTATTGAATTATAGCAATGAACCTTCCCATTTGCAAGGAATAACTGTCAGGTTTTCACAAAAGACAGAGTCATTCGCTTTCCCGGAAAACGCCCGGACACGGAAGGATACCGTTGTATCCCGACGGAGGCTATGCTATGATAAGCGCATAAGGACCTCCTGATCCGGAGGAAGCAAACTGCATTGCAGAAAGGAGTATCATCATGTTCCGAACGAAGTACAGCGATCTCAGCGGCGAAGTGATCGCCGAAAAGCTGGCCGCCGCCGGCGCGCCGTCGCAGCCCGTACCGCCTCCCCTGCTGGACGGAGAGGAATTCACCGTCGTTACGGAAAAGGGGCCGAAGCTCAAATATGCCTTCTCCGGCGGCAGACTCCGCATCGCCGTCGGAGGAAAGAAGGCAGTCGAGACCGACTATGGCGCCCTCCAGCTGAAAAACCTCCTGCTGGTAAGCTGCCTCCTGCCCGGCACGCAGACCGCCTTCCACCTGGTACTGGACAAGAAGACCGGCCTCGCCACAGTGTTCGAGACCTGGTTCAGCGATCCCAATTTCAAAGATGCCCGGGAAAGCCAGCGGGAGGTGTATTTCGGATACCTCTCCGAAAAGGGCGGGAAAAAGCCCCAGGCGCTCCACGGTTTCACCAGCCGCTTTGAAAACAAGGGCATCGTGTGGACCGACGACCGGGGCGAGAAGCTTCTCATCGTCTCCAACTCCTGCTATTATTCCACCATGGTGCAGCTCACCGCCCCCGACGGCGGCATCACGGTGGCCTTCCCCTCGGACTACATCAAAATCAACGACGAGCAGTTCATCTATGCGCGGAACGAGGCGGAGTTCTCCGGCACCTTCGTTCTGGCGGTGATCGACCTCTTCCGGATGGAGGAGATCGGCGTCCGCCTGGGCTTTGACGAGGCGGACCGCCTGGACTGGCGGCTCTTCACCGCCGAAGGAGAGCTGGCCGGGCAGCTGGCCACCTTCGGGAAGTTCACGGATTACGGCGGCAACTATGACACGGAGAAGTTCGGCAGCATGGTGCTGAAGGAGGGCGTCACCAAGGGCAGAAGAGCGGTGTACCGGGTCCACGGCGAATATCCGGACATCACGGAGGAGCAGGCGAAGAACGCCGGGAAGGCCCCTCACTCCTTCCCCATCGTGGACGAAACCGTGATGCCCTCCGGCAATTCCATGCCCGACAGTCCCTATCTCATCGGGAAAAAGCTCACCCTGAAAATGGACGGCGGGCCTGCCTGGGAATACCAGTTCACCGGGCTCAGCACCCTCCGCTGGCGGGAGGCGGGCTCCCGCCGCTGGCACGACGAGACCTACAAGGCCTTCGAGCCGGACGAGGACCTGATCATGTTTGCCCACGTGCAGACCGGGACTCCCTACGGCCGGGGCATCATTGCCGCGGTGGACTTCCGGAACGGCCTGGCCACGGTGTTCCACTCCAAGATCGGCAACGGCTTCGCCAACCGGGAGGTGGGCTATGACCTGCTCTTCGGCGTTCTGGAGGCCGAGGGCGTCACGCCGCCGGAGCGGCTGCGCCACACCCGCACCACCGACCTGGTGGGCCGGGCCTTCACCTGGAACTACTCCGGCGGAGAGGCGGGCCTGACCTCCATGCACGTCTACACCTCCCCCTGGGCCTATTCCTGGACCATCTACCTGGACAACCAGGAGGGCGGCATGGTCTGGTCCTCCCCCTGCGAGTACGTCAAGCTGCGGAAGGACTGCTATATCATGAGCTGGGTGGAGGAGACCTCCGCCGGCGGACAGGGCACGGTCCTGATGAACCTGCGCACCATGCACGACTGCGGCATCTTCTACGGTCTCAGCTTCGATGGCTCCAACGCGGTGGGCATGTCCTCCATCGGCGCCTTCGCCCGGGACGCGGGAAAACTGGACATTCTGAAATACTATACGCCCTGAGCTCGTGCCGGACGGGAGATGTGACGTGATCGGAAGCGGAAAAGGAGGTTCGGCATGAATCAGTTCATCAACAAGGTCATCGACCTGGTCAGCACCTACGGCGGAAAAATCGTCCTGGCCGCTGCCGTCCTGTTCATCGGCTCCTTCCTCATCAAGCTGCTGAACAAAGCGGCCGCGAAGGCTATGGACCGGATGAAGGTGGAGGAGACCATCAAGCAGGTGGCCAAAAATCTGGTCAAGGTCCTGCTCTATGTGATCCTGATCATCAGCGTGGTAGAGGTCCTGGGGGTATCCATGTCCAGTGTGGTGGCGATCCTGGCCTCCTGCGGGCTGGCGGTGGGCCTTGCGCTCCAGGGCGCTCTGAGCAATCTGGCCGGGGGCCTGATGATCCTGCTCTTCAAGCCCTTCCGAATCGGAGACTACATCGAATCCACCGGCGCCGAGGGTTATGTGAAGGACATCAGCGTTTTCTACACCACGATCATGACCCTGGACAACAAGCAGATCTTCGTTCCCAACGGCGACCTCATGAGCGCCAACGTGGTGAACTTCACCGCGGCGGACAAGCGAAGGATCGACCAGGACTTCAAAATCACCAACGACATCGACGCCGAGGTGGTGAAGCGGGTCCTGCTGGCCGCCGCCCGGGAAACCGAAGGGGTCCTGGAGGACCCCGTGCCCTTCGCCCGGATGACCGACGTGGACGACGACACCTATCTCTTCACCGTCCGGGCCTGGTGCGAAACGTCCCGGTACTGGGACGTGAAGGTAGACCTGGTGGAAACCTGCAGCAAGGCTCTGCGGGAGAACGACATCGACGACCCGGAGGAGCGCATCGCCGTGCGCATCGTGAAGGACGAGGAGGAATAGCCGGGCATGGAAGCAGAGACGGCCCTGCGGGTCCACCCTGCGGGACCGTTACGCCCCGGGCTCCGTTCTTTTCAGCCGCACATACGCCGGATACAGGCAAAGACCGGCGAGAAACGGAAAGACGCGGCAGGCCAGTCTCATCCGAGACTTCGAGGGATCCGACAGGAAAAATAAGGCAAAGCGGTAGATCGGCGGCCAGACCGGCGACACAAGAGACAGCAGGACCAGCGCCGCGGGGATCAGCAGAAGAACAGGAAGGACCCGAAGCGCGATCCGAACCTTTTTCCCCGGCTGAACCCTGTACCACAGGGCAACCATGGCCGGAAGCAGCATGCCCGCGGCCAGGCGGCAGAAGGGCAGGACCGCAAGCTCGTTGATCATGTAGGGCATGGCGCGGTAGGTCCTTCCCTTCCACGCCAGCAGCCAGGGCGCAAGGAACAGCTCGTCCGCCATCAGAAACAGCGCCAGGACGCCCAGGACAATCACCCAGACGATGGCCCTGGTCTGAAAGCGGGGATATTCCTCTTTCTTTCCCTGCAGCAGATCCTCCAGCTCCAGGTCCAGTGCTTTCGCCGCCGCCTCCAGCATGGCAAGGTCCGGCTGATTCTTTCCCGTTTCCCAATTGCTGACAGCCTGTCTCGTCACGTGGAGCCGCTCCGCCAGGGCGTCCTGGGTCAGGTTTTTCTGTATCCGATACTTGCGGATGTTTTTGCCCACTTCCAACACGCTGCGTCCCTCCTTTGCCTCCCGCGCATGTCCCGGTTTTATGTTTATCCTACGCCAAAGGCCAGAAAAAGTCACGCAAGGAACTCTTGCGCGGGGGTCAAACTGCGCTTCTTCCGCGGGCGCTTCGATCCCGGAGGCAGAAAACCGCCGAATTCAGCGTAAACCCATTCCGGAACAGCAGAATAAGGGAGCGCTGCAAACAGCGGAAACCCTTTGTCATTCCCACGGTCCCTTCGGGGACCTTCCGATGACGGGCACGGCTGTTTACAGCGCTCCCTGTTTATCTGTTTACTCGGTGTAGATGATCTCCCCGGTCTCCTTCGAGCGGCGGTAATGCCTCATGAACTGATAGGCGATATCGCCGTAGCCCGGCCACAGGGAATGCTGCAGGTATTCCGTGATGTCCATTCCGATCATGGGAACGCCCTGGGGATTGTTGATCAGCCACTGGCCGTTGCGCCACTCCCCGTTGATGGTGGTCAGCCGGAAGGAGTCGAAGGAGCGGCCGATCACCGGGTATTTCTCATAGTCGAACTCCGCTGCGGGCTCGATGCCGTTGAAGCGGCAGTAGGTCTGCAGGAACGCCCGGGCCCCGTCGTTGAGGTGGTTATGCTCCGTATCCCAGGCGGCGAAGTCGAAGGTGGAGGAGATGAGCAGAGCCGGCAGGTCGTACTTCCGGTACAGCTCCTCCGCCTCGGGTCCCGGCGGCTCCATCAGCGGCATGGCCATGGGGCAGGCCGCCGCAAAGACCTCCGGATGCCGGGCCATGCAGTGATAGGTGGCCCAGCCGCCCATGGAGTAGCCGGTGACCCACACCCGCTCGGGGTCCAGGGCCGGATAGGTCTCCAGCATATACTTTACCAGGCGGGGCAGGACCTCCCCGGCGATGACGGTGATGCCGCTGTGCATGGGCGCCACGATGGCAAAGCCCTGCTGTCCGGCAGTCAGCAGCAGGCCGGTCTCGTCCAGGAACATGAGATTGTCGTCGCCGCCGCCGTGGTTGGCCAGCAGCAGGGGGACGCTCCGGGCCGGGGCGGTGTTGTTCAGCACCCCCTGGGGCAGGACCTCATACCAGCTGTCGAGATAATCTCCCGGCACGGCGAACTGCCCACCCTCGCTCTTGATGTCGCTGAAGCGCTCCTTGTCATGCCGAAGGGTCACCTGCAGGTCGCCCACGACGGCGCGCCCCTTCAGGATCGGGTTCCGGGCGGAGAGGGCAAAGCGGGTGATGGGCGGCGCGGGGACGTAACCCTGATAGCTGCCGGCCACCTTCGGCTCCAGGTATTTCGTGCTGACGTTGGCGGAGCGCTGCAGGAACATGAACATGCTGCGGAAGGCCTTCTCCATCCAGGCCCCCACGTTCCCCTCCGCATCCTCCGCGGTCCTCACCTGCCGAAGGGGAAGGGCCTGGTTATAAAAGCGGGAGACCCCGCCGCAGACGGCAAAGGCGTCGGTTCCGTTGGCGTCCCGGAATTTCCGGATCGCCGTGGGACAGCCGTTGACGAAAAAGGCCGGGACGTACTGGCTGACGGCGGCAGCCTCGGACATTTCGCCCCCGTAGGCAAAATACCCCGCCACCCGGCCGATGAGCTCGTCCCGGGAGCCTGCGACGTAGTTGTTCATGAAGGTGGCGCCCCGGCCGACGCCGAACATATAGGTCTTTCCGTAGCCGCCGCAGTACTCGGCTTCCGCGGGGATGCAGGGCTTCCCGTCGATCTGGACCATGGCCTTCTGGCTGAAGAGGGCATTCACCAGCGTGTAGCAGTACTGCAGCTCGCCGTCGCCGTAGCCTGCCCCCTTCTCAGGCATGATAAGAAGGATGGTGCCGATGGCCTCGTCGATGAGCCGCACCAGCCCCAGTTCCTCCAGCCAGGCCCTGGCCTCCTCCCTGGTCTCGAAGCGCCCGTCGGAAAACACGATGAAGGAGGTGTTGTTCCGGGCGCCGGTCTCGCCTCCGTAGAGGTCGGGAGAGCGGTAGATGTACACCAGGTCCTGGGGAAAGCCCTCCAGCGCGGGATTCTGGATCAGGGTGAAGCGGCCGTTGCCGGAGAGCTTCGTCATTGCCTCGACTGCGTGGGCCCGGACCTCCTCCAGGGTCTCGAAGGTCGCGGGGTTGTCCTGCCGGTTCCAATAATTCAGCATACGGTTTCCTCCTTCTTGATGATAATAGTTTATGTATTCAGTATAGTCATGGGAAGGCAATTGTCAATCCTTCTGCCTTAAATATGCAGGCAGACCTGAAATGCCTCGTTGACGGCCTCGCAGATGGAAGCCGCCTTTTTCCCGTCGCCCACCACAAATACGGAGGTCTCCGGAGCGCAGCGCCGCAGGGCTTCCGCCTCCGCCAGCCGGGGCCGAAGACCCACCGCCAGCAGCACCGTGTCGCAGGGGAGGAATTCCTGCTCCCGGGTCTGCACGTCCTCCACCAGGATGCCGTCGCCCCGCACCTCATTAAGGCGCTTTCCGTAATGCACGGGGATCTCCCGCTCCCGGAAGATGCGCTTCAGCTCTGCCGCGCCGCCCCCGGCGCTCATGTGCAGGCGGCCTCCGGCGGCGGCCTCGTCCAGCATCTCCACCACGAAGACCTCCTTCCCCTGCAGGGAAAAGTCCAGGGCGGCCTCCATGCCTACGGCGGAACCGCCGATCACCGCGATCCGCCGGCCCACGGCGGCCTTGCCCGCTTCCGCGTCCGGCGCCCAGGCAACGTTGGGGCCGTCGATGCCCGGCAGCCGGGGCACGATGGGCTCCGCCCCCAGGGCCAGCACCAGGCCGTCGTAGCCCTCCAGGGCCAGCTCCTCCGGGGTGGCTTCCCGGTTCAGCAGGATCCGGGCACCCCGGTCCCTGCACTGTTCGGCAGTCCTTCGCAGCCAGCGCAGATAATCCGCAACGTCCCCTTTGAAGGGGGGCACCGCGGCGTCGGCCACATGGCCGCCCAACTGATCGGACTTTTCATAAAGGGTCACCTGGTGGCCCCGGTCCAGCAGGGTCTCCATGGCGGTGATGCCCGCCGGGCCGCCCCCTACCACGGCGATCCGTTTCTGCTTCGGAGCTTTGGGCACTACGCCGTCCCGCAGCTCGCTGGTCATGGCGCACATGGGATTCACGGCGCAGAAAATGGGCTTGGGGGTCATGAGATGGCGGGCGCAGGCGTCGCAGCGCAGGCAGGGCCGCCGGTCCTCCGGACGGCCCTCGGCATACTTCCGGGGCATATCCGGGTCCGCCATCAGGGGACGGCACATGCTGACAAAGTCCGCCCAGCCGCTGGCGATGATCTCCTCGGCGTAGTCCAGGCTCACGATGCTCCCCACGGTATTCACCAGCAGGTCCGGGTGGGCCCGCTTGATGTCCCGGGCATAGTGGACATTAAAGCAGTGATCCATGAGGTAGTTCTGGCACCAGTTGCGGTAGTAAAGATGCGGTCCGAAGGGATCGGAGTGAAGACCGGCGGAGACGTGGAGGATGTCGATGTAGGGCTTGAGATACCCCGCCAGCTCGATGGTCTCGTCGATGTGCATGCCCTCCGGGTCCTCCTCGTCGCCG
>JAEEGL011424733.1_pt1 | contig 12979 bp, 9 predicted proteins | sample 9134231 | NCBI WGS metagenome assembly JAEEGL01 (sample SAMN16246548, study PRJNA631951) | gut metagenome | biome: gut microbiome; feature: rumen; material: fiber-attached | host: Bos | place: Iran: Karaj | collected 2018-10 | reverse complement strand
GGCGAAGAGATCGACTTCCCCGAGCTTGATTTCACAACACCTGAGGGACGTCTTGATTACTTCCTTGACTGGAACAACGAGCATCCTGAAAAGAAGATCAGAGTAAGAGGTCACGTTCTTGTATGGCACTCACAGACTCCTGATTTCTTCTTCCACGAAGACTATGACACATCTAAGCCTTATGTAACACCCGACGTTATGAACAAGCGTCTTGAAGTCTACATCAGAGAAGTTGCTCAGCACTTCACCGGAGAAGGCAGCAAGTATGCAGGAATGTTCTATGGCTGGGACGTTGTTAACGAGGCTGTAAGTGATGGAACAGGCACATACAGAAATGCAAGTGAGAACTCTACATGGTGGAGAGTATATCAGTCACCTGAGTTCATCAACAACGCATTCGTATATGCGAACAGATACATGCCTGCAGAGGTAGCTCTTTTCTACAATGACTACAATGACACAACACCTAACAAGGTAAACGGTATCTGCCAGCTTATCGCGAATGTTAAGGCTACACCCGGAGCAAGAATTGATGGTATGGGCATGCAGGCTCATTATCAGATTTCCAACAACGACCCTTCAATGGAAGCTTTCAAGACAGCAGCTCACAGATATGCAGAGCTTGTTGACCAGATTCAGGTTACAGAGCTTGACTTCAAGGGAAGCGCAAACTCAACAGATGAGAGACTTGCTCAGAGATATAAAGCGGTTTATGACACAATCAGAAGACTTAGAAATGAAGGCGTTAACTTCACAGGTATGACAATCTGGGGAGTAACAGATAAGCACTCATGGCTTCAGACTTCCAACAGCGTTGGCGGAAGCGCAGATGGAAGAACAAGACAGTATCCTCTTCTCTTTGATGACTATTACAAAGCAAAGAATGCTTTCTGGGCACTGGTTGATGCAGGCGAGCTTGAGCCTGAAATCAAGACTGTAACACTTATTCAGAATGCGAACGGCGATTTCAGCGGAGGCATTACCTACGAAGTTGGAAAAGGTGACACAGTTGCATACTTCACACCTATGTGGAGTGAGGCAGGCCTTGATATCAAGGTTGTAGTAAAAGATGCTACAGTTGATGAACTGGATGGATTTACAGTATACACAAGTGATGATTCCGGAGTAATTGCAATTAATGCACAGTCAAGAAAAGATGCTACTCCTATTGAAGGCGGATATGAATCATCATTTACCATCGCTGAAAGTATGGATGTACTTGAGGCTAATAAGCTTAAACTTGATGTTACATTGACAGACAATGAGACAGTTTACGCTTTCTGCGATACAACACTTAATCAGGCACAGTCCAACAAATACTATGCAGAGACAGTAATTAAGCCTCTTGCTTCAGTTAAGAAGGGAACAGTAACTGTTGACGGTGATGTAACTGACGCAGCTTGGGAGACAGCAAGAGAAATCCCTGTTTCAATAAACAACGGCGCAAAGGCTACAGCAACAGCAAAGATCCTTTGGGATGAAGAGAACCTCTACGTTCTTGCTACAGTAAATGATTCTGTTCTTAACAAGGATGCATCTGATGCCTGGGAGCAGGATTCAATCGAAGTATTTATCGATGAGAACAATGCTAAGGCAAGCTCATATCAGGATGATGACAAGCAGTACAGAATCAACTATGAGAACGCTCGCAGCTTCAACGGCAAAAAGTGCCTGGATGAAAATGTTAACTCAGCAGCAGTTGTTACAGCAGACGGTTATGTAATCGAAGCAGCCTTCAAGTGGACAGACATTGCTCCTGAAGTAGGTACAAAGGTTGGCTTTGATATTCAGATCAACGATGCAAATGAGTCCGGAAAGAGAGTAGGATATCTTAACTGGGCGGACAAGACAGGTAATGGCTGGTCAGCACCTTCAGTATTCGGAACAATCCTCCTTACAGCAGCTGAGGAAGTTCCTACCCCTGAAGTACCCACTCCTGAAGTTCCTGAGTTTAAGGCTGAGCTTGTTACAAAGTGGGGCGCAACCTACTATGTAGCAGAAGATGGAACAAAGCTCACAGGTTTTTATGAAATTGATGGAGATATCTATTACTTTGCACCCGATAAGGGCAAAATGCAGAAGGCTACATGGATCACTGTAGATGACAATAAGTACTATGCTAAGGCAGACGGTAAGATTGCCCGCAATGAGATGTTCACAAAGTGGTCAGCTAAGTATATTGTTGGTGAAGACGGAGCTCTTCAGACCGGTTTTGTAACATTTGAAGGTAAGGATTACTACTGCAAGCCTGACAAGGGAACAGTTGTTATCTCTGACTGGATTGATGTAGACGGCAACAGATACTACGCTAAGAACGACGGAACACTTGCAAAGAATGAAACCATCACAAAGTGGTTCAAGAAGTATACATTTGATGAGAACGGAGTTCTTGTTAAATAATCATTTTTGATAAGGTTATAAGGGGGCAGGGAAACCTGCTCCCTTTTCTTGTTACTGTTTACTGGCTATTTTACACACTATGGCATATTTGATATACTCTTCATGAAAATTAACTGATGGAGTCGTTTGATGGGTTTTAATTCCTTTACATTTATACTGCTTTTTTTACCCATACTTTTGATTGGGTGGCATGGATTAAACAGAATGAAAAAGCATACAGTGGCAGATATATTTCTTGTAATAATGTCACTGTATTTCTACTATACTTTTGGCGCGGCATTTCTTGGAATTTTACTGGTAAGTGCTGCTGTCAATTATTTGTTGAGCGCTCTGATAGAGAAAAGGTATGTTGCCTCGCATATTATTAAGGTAAGCGGAGTCCTTTTTAATTTAGCGCTTCTCTTCTACTTTAAATATCTTGGATTCTTTATAGATAACATCAATGCTCTTACCGGTGCTACCCTGACAGTAAAGGAGATTCTGATGCCAATAGGAATCAGCTTTTTTACCTTTGGTCAGATTTCATTTATTGTGGACAGGGCCAATGGGGAGGCGCCTCACTACTCTTTTCTTGAATACCTGATGTATACAGTGTATTTCCCCAAACTTATTCAGGGACCAATTGCTTTTCATAAAGAAATGATAGATCAGTTCAGGGATAAGAATCTCAGAAGCTTTGACAGTGACAGAATGGCAAAAGGAATTATGTCCTTTATCATAGGCCTTTCCAAAAAAGTTTTGCTTGCAGATAATATGGCAAAAGCGGTTAACTACGGATTTCATTACACCTATTACATGGATACCCTCACAGTCATCGCTGTGATGTTGGCCTACACCTTTGAGATATATCTGGATTTTTCCGGTTATTGTGATATGGCAAACGGAGTAAGTCTGATGCTGGGATACAAGCTTCCCATAAATTTCAACTCACCCTATAAAGCAGCAACTTCCAAGGAACTGTGGCAGCGCTGGCATATGACATTGTCCAGATTTTTTATCAAGTATGTGTACATACCCCTTGGTGGTAGCAGAAAAGGTAAGGCAAGAACAATGGCAAATGTCCTCATTGTTTTTGTACTTAGCGGCCTTTGGCATGGTGCTGGCTGGACCTATATTTGCTGGGGACTGATGCAAGGGATTCTGGTTGTCTTTGATAATCTTGGAATTACCGGAATCAGAGAAAATGAAGTTCCTTCGGGTAAAAAGAGCAAGTATCTTTTCAGGGATAAGCCTCTTATAACACTTCCAAGACCTCTCGGAAATGCCATAACCTTTACTATGTTCGTGATATCCCTGGTTTTTTTCGGATCGCAAGACATGACCTATGCACTTCAGATGTTTAAGAGATTATTTTTCTGGACATATCCGGGATTTCTATACAGAACCGCAGAAAACCTTGCTGTACCGGAGAATTATCTCTTTAAAATGTTCCTGACACAGATAGGTAAGCAGAACCTGGTAACTGGCGTATATATGATTACATTTATTCTGCTTTTGGCAGTGAGCGCATTTGTAATGACCAGAAAAAACACAGCTGAAATAGTTGAGGATACAGACTTTGATAAAAAGACCGTTGCAGGAATGGTGGTTCTTTTCATCTGGTCGTTTATTTCTCTGTCCAATGTAAGTACCTTTATCTATTTTCAGTTCTAAAAAGGCCGGTAATAATGAAAGAAAACAATAGATCATTGAATTTCATAAAAAGACTTCTTGCGGCAATAGTTGCTGTCTTGGTGCTGATAGGTGGGTGCGTATATGTTTTCGACCCCTTTTATCATTATCACAGTCCCTGGCTGGGACTTAAGGCAGTCCTTTCCGATAAGGAATACCAGTGCATCGGGACTTTGCGAAACTTTGACTACGATGCGCTTTTAGTGGGGTCATCCGTTATGGAGAACAATAATAACAGATGGTATGACGAAGCCTATGGAGTAAAGTCCATCAAGGCAATAAGATCATACGGAGCTACCGCTGATCTGTGTTACCTTCTGGATGCAGCCTATGAAAAGCACAATATCAAAAGGGTTTTTTATAATATTGATCCATCATCCTTATCTGCTTCGGCTCAGACTACCTATGAATCCACTGGATGTCCCATGTATCTTTACGACAAGAATCCCTTTAATGATGTGAGATATCTTTTTAATAAGGATGTCTTGTTTGAAAAAATTCCCTATGAGATAGCCAATTCCTTTATGGGGAACTATGACGAAGGCCTTTCATATAACTGGGCGAAGTGGAAATCCTTTGGGAGCGATATGGCCCTTGGACTATATCACAGGCAGATTGATGTAACTCCAATGATGGAAGAGACAGTATATGAGGAGCAGTTAAATGCCAATATTGCGTTGCTGACTTCCCAGGTGGAGAGCCACCCCGAGACGGAATTTGTTTTCTTTTACCCGATATATTCCATGCTGTGGTGGGATGGAATTGTAAGAAGTGGGGAAAGAGACGCTTATATCTACAATGAGATTAAAATGACAGAAGCTCTTTTACAGTATGACAACGTTAGGATATTCTGTTTTCAGGCAAAAGAGGATGTTGCAACAAATCTGGATCTTTATATGGATTCAATCCATTTTTCTCAGGATATAAACAGGCTTATGCTGGATATGATTCTTGCAGGGGAATATGAGATGACAAAAGACAACTATCAGCAGATGATCTTAGAGGTCAAGGAGTTTTCAGACAGAGTCGTAAATGATTATATTGTTCCCTATGAGGAGCAGGGTCTGTTAAATTACGATACGTTTTAAATAGTAGCGAGAGTTCTTTTATATAATAGGTAAAGATGATATACTATACTCCGATTAGAGATTTTTTGATAGGAGTATAGTATTTTTATGGTTTATAAGACAAAAGGAACCTGCTCAACCCAGATAGATATTGAAGTTGAGGCAGGCGTTATCAAACATGTGGCTTTTACAAACGGCTGTAACGGTAACCTCCAGGGTATATCAAAGCTTGTGGAGGGAATGAAATGTGAGGATGCTATAGGTAAACTTCGTGGTATAAAGTGCGGGTTTAAGGACACCTCATGCCCTGACCAGCTCTCCTATGCGATAGAGCAGGCGATGCAGTTAAGTTAAAGTCGGAATTCGAAAGAAGGTTATAAATTTGAGCGAGAACGCCAATAAAAAAATAGTACTTACCGGAGGCGGAAGTGCCGGACATGTGACTCCGAATATTGCACTTATTCCTGCGCTGAAAAAGGCCGGTTATGAGATTTTTTATATAGGTTCTTATGATGGAATCGAGAAAAAGCTTATCGAGGATTACAATATTCCTTATTTTGGAATTGCAACGGGGAAACTCAGGAGATATTTTGATCCCAAGAATTTCTCGGATCCTTTCAGAGTTTTAAAGGGATTTACTGAATCCATCGCACTTTTAAAGAGAATAAAGCCGGATATTATTTTTTCAAAAGGCGGATTTGTGAGTGTTCCTGTTGTAAGGGCAGCAGGTGTACTTAATATTCCGTATATTGTCCATGAGTCGGATATAACACCGGGACTTGCCAATAAGCTCAGCATGAGCGGAGCAAAGAAGATCTGTTGCAACTTCCCTGAGACAATGAATCTTCTTCCGGCAGATAAAGCTATTCTCACCGGAACACCCATAAGAGAAGAGCTGGGAAAGGGTTCTAAGGAGGAAGGCAGGAAATTCTGCGGATTTACTGATGACAAGCCGGTTCTTATGGTCATCGGAGGAAGTCTTGGAGCACAGTCCGTTAACGAGACGGTCAGGTACGCTCTTCCCAGACTGCTCCCCCACTTTAATGTGGTTCATATCTGCGGAAAAGAGAAAATGGATAACTTAAAGCTCTCTGTGCCCGGATATAAGCAGTTTGAATATGTAAAGAATGAGCTGAAAGATCTTTTCGCTATGGCTGATATTGTAGTATCAAGAGCAGGCGCCAATTCAATTTGCGAACTTCTTGCGCTTAAAAAGCCCAATATTCTGATACCGCTTTCCAGTAAGTCCAGCCGCGGAGATCAGGTTCTCAATGCGAATTCTTTCGCTCAGCAGGGATTTTCCCTGGTGATTGACAATGAGGAGCTGGACGAGGACATTCTTGTTGAAACTATAGAAGATCTCTACACAAATCGTGAGAAATTCATAGAAAATATGAGCAGGAGTACTCTTCATTCCGCTACCGACAAGATTGTTCAGGTAATCAACGACGAAATTTAAGTAAATCTATAAAGAGGGGTAAAAACTTTATCCATGGATTTATTAACTAACGTTTCAAGGGGTAACTACGAGTACGAAGAAGATATGCAGGACAGAGATTATAAACCCTTTTTGTGGAGCCTTTTTTGTGCAACGATCATTATGACGGTGTGCACAAGATCTTCTATTCTCTATGTGTACAATCTGTGGGATGATGCCAACAGCTATTTTACAGTTGGAAAGGGCATATTCCGTGGATTTGTACCCTACAGGGATCTGTTTGATCAAAAAGGTATTATGCTATATTTCATCTATGGATTATCCTCGCTTATATCTCCCACTACCTTCAGGGGTGTGTTTCTCATGGAGATAATCGCCGCGAGCTTTTCTTTGATGGCAGTGTTTAAGATCTACAGGCTGTTTCTTGATTCTAAGCCTTTGTCATATCTATTGACTCCCATATCGGGAGCAATCATCTATTCTTCAATTGATTTTTACTGGGGTGGCAGTGCCGAGGAATTTCTTTTCCCATTTATAATGTGGGGAATGTATTTATCGGTCCGTCATTTCAGGCTAAAATATCCTTCCCCCATGGATTACAAGACTGTACTTCTTGGCGGGGTTTTTGCAGGGTGTGTTCTCAATATCAAATTCAATTCCCTGGGATTTTTCTTTGCATGGATGGCTGTGGTGTTTTTGGCGGACATAGTGGGAAGCAGAGAGATTCTAAAGGCATTTTTAAGATGTCTTGTATTTCTCGGAGGAATGGTTCTTGCTACATTGCCCTGGGTCATCTATTTCGGAATTAACGGTGCTATCTATGACTGGGGTTATGTATATATTTATAAAAATGTCTTTGAGTATTCCAAGAAAATAACTGTGTTGGAAAGAATCAGACTCTTTTACGAAATCATCAAGGACCATGCGCTTAATAACAGGATTGTTTTTATACTGGTGTTTATAGGCGTGGCATATTTCATCGCAGCTGCTGTGATAACTGCTGTTGGCAGCAAGGAAAACAAATTATTTATAAAGCTTAAATTGGTAGAGCTCATCAATCTGGGAATGCTTTTGTTCTTCCTGGTCCTGGTGATATTCATTGGTGGTGTAAGCCTTCCCTACTATCTTTTCCCCATGAACGGATTTGTACTTTTTGGCTTTATTCCTCTGGGATATGTGCTGAAAGATATTCTGTCGGGAAAGACGGTAATTCTAATGGGGATAGCTTCTGCAATTGTTACTATCCTCATTACAAGTATGATGTCGGTAAATGTAAAGTCCATGTATCTTGAGGAAGAGGATCTTTTCCTGTTTAAGTTCAGGGATTATATAAGGGATTCCGGGGTGGAAAATCCGGGGATTATAGTGGAGTTCACCTTTGATGTGGGGCTTTACACCGTTCTTGATGTAAACCCGATATGTTATTATTTCCAGACGCAGACTCTTAATATGGAGGAAGTCCTGGATTATCAGAAGCAGTATCTTCACTCGGGAGAAGCGGATTTTGTAGTCACCAAGGACCTTGAGGCAGAGGGAATTGGGGACAGATATGATCTGGTAATGGAGGACAGGTGCGTTTTTTATAACTTTGACCACACTTATTATCTATATCAGAGAAATGATACTCCGGCAGAGAGCGAGGATAACTAAGTTTATTGTTCAGTAGCGGCGTAGCTCTAAAACATAAAATTATTAATATATTGCCATGTTTTTTTAACTCTGCTACACTTTAAAACGGGCGCATGGAAACTGATATGTTCCCATAGCATTCAATAGGAGGATTTATAATGATTAATTGGAAAAATCTGGATACTCTTAAATCGTACGAAGACCTGAAGAAGACACCTTCAGTAAATTTGGTTGAGGCTATGTCAGGCGAATCAGGTGCAGAGAGGGTAAAAAAATACTCAGTACCCATGGCAGCAGGTCTTGATTTCAACTATGCAGCAAAGGAAGTTGATGACAACATTCTTTCAGCGCTTTCAGAGCTTGCCAAGGAGGCTCAGCTTTCAGAAAAGTTTGAAGCACTCTACAATGGCGAAGTTATTAATACAGGCGAGAAGCGTATGGTTCTTCACCAGCTTACAAGAGGTCAGCTTGGAGGAAAGGTAGTTGCCGACGGCGTTGACAAGCGCGAGTTTTATATAAATGAACAGAAGAAAATAGCTGAGTTTGCCAACAAGGTTCACTCAGGTGAAATAACAAATGCCAAGGGCGAGAAGTTTACAACAGTAGTGCAGATCGGTATCGGTGGATCAGACCTTGGCCCAAGAGCTATGTACCTTGCTCTTGAGAACTGGGCAAAGAGAACAGGAAACTTCAAGATGGAAGCAAAGTTCATCAGTAACGTTGATCCTGATGATGCTTCTGCTGTCCTTAATTCTGTGGATGTAGCACATTCTATCTTTATTCTCGTTTCCAAATCAGGTACTACACTTGAGACTCTTACAAATGAGTCGTTTGTTACAGATGCTTTAAAGAAGGCAGGTCTTGATGCTTCCAAGCATATGATTGCAGTTACATCAGAGACTTCACCTCTTGCCAAGAGCGATAATTATCTTCAGGCTTTCTTCATGGATGATTTCATCGGCGGAAGATATTCTTCTACTTCAGGTGTTGGCGGAGCGGTTCTTTCTCTTGCCTTTGGTCCTGAGGTATTTGCAAGCTTCCTTGAGGGAGCCGCTGAGGAAGACAAGCTTGCAGCTAATTCCGATATGTACAAGAATCCTGCAATGCTTGATGCACTTATCGGTGTTTATGAAAGAAACGTTCTCGGGTATGACAGCACTGCTGTTCTTCCTTATTCACAGGGACTTAGCCGTTTCCCTGCTCATCTTCAGCAGCTGGATATGGAGTCTAACGGAAAGAGCGTTAACCGCTTCGGCGAGCCTATCGACTATGTAACAGGTCCTGTTATCTTCGGTGAGCCAGGAACTAACGGACAGCACTCATTCTATCAGCTTCTTCATCAGGGAACTGATATTATTCCTCTTCAGTTTATCGGCTTTAGAAACAGTCAGCTTGCCAACGATGTTACTATTCAGGACAGCACAAGCCAGCAGAAGCTCTGCGCTAACGTTGCTGCTCAGATCGTAGCATTCGCCTGCGGTAAGAAGGATGATAACCTTAACAAGAATTTCAAGGGTGGACGTCCTTCAAGTATTATCATTGGTGATGAGCTTGATCCTAAGTCTTTGGGTGCTCTTCTTTCTCACTTTGAGAACAAGGTAATGTTCCAGGGCTTTGTATGGAATATCAATTCCTTCGATCAGGAAGGTGTTCAGCTTGGTAAGGTCCTCGCCAAGAAAGTTCTTGCCCACGAAACCGACGGAGCCCTCGCCGAGTACAGCAAGCTTCTCAACATCTGATCCTTGAACCATTGACGCTCCTTAAGGCGACAGAAATCTTATTTATACGTCCGTCAACCTCATGGAGATTCATTAAAATTCATAAAATGCGAACCCGGTCCCTTTCAGCGTTGTTCAGAGCAGGAACCGGGTTCTTTTTTATTCATTTTATGAATCTTACCATTCGGTTAAAGTTGTACAAATAAGATACGGTTCCCGGGAGGGCGTCCTCGGAGCCAAGAAAGTCCGCGGGGCCAAGGGTTACAGGGAGCGGAGGAGTTCGAGGGTTGCGGCGGCGCAGTCGTGGGCAGCCTTTTTCTCGAATTCGACGTAATCTTTTATTTCGCTGCCGTCAGCCTTGTCGGAGATGGCACGAATGATAAGGAAAGGAACATTGTTGAGGTGACAGGCCTGGGCAATTCCGGCGCCTTCCATCTCGACACAAAGGCCACCGAAAGTGCTCTTGATGGAATCCTTTACTTCTTTTGAGCCTATAAACTGGTCTCCGCTGCAGACTCTGCCCTCAAAGATCTGCTGGTCAGTTACCGCTTTAGCAATGGCAATTTTAGCCTTTTCTCTCATCTTCTCATCAGCTGTAAAGGAAACTACGCCAAGCTGAGGGATTTCACCCTTTTGATAGCCAAAGATTGTTGCATCCACGTCGTGATAGATGGCATCTGTGGAAAGAACAATGTCACCTATGTTGATTAGAGCGTCAAGAGAACCGGCGGCTCCTGAATTTATAACATTGGTAACACCAAAGGTATCAACGAGAATCTGAACACAGATTCCGGCATTTACTTTGCATATACCACTGCGGACAACAACGACATCTACATTGCCTATTTTACCTTCAAAAAATTCCATGGAAGCTTTTTTTACAGTGTTTGTAATCTCCATATTCTGCTTAAGGATTTCTACCTCTACTTCCATTGCTCCGATTATACCGATTTTCATTATTTTTCTCTCTTTCTTATTTATTCTTAATGTGAGGCACGCTGTTAGGCGTGCCTCATAGCTTTTCTAATCTTTTATAGTTTCATTGAAAACTTCGTAGGAGTCAACCAGATATTGCCGGATCCGATCGTAGTCCCTGTTGGCTATTGCCGTATACAGCGTATCTACCAAAAACAGTTGTGCAAAACGAGAACTGGTTATTCCGCTTTTTTTATCTATCTCCGGAGCGGTTGTGAAAAGAACAAGATCACATCCGGTGGTAAGTGAATTATTACCAAGTTTAGTTACGGCAATGGTAGTAGCCTCTTTTTCCCTGGCAATTTCAAAGAGCTTCATGATTTCTTTATTCTTGGTGTTGTCGCAGAAGAACATTGCAACTTCTCCGGGACCTATCTGAGAAATGGTCATGAGCATCATGTGATAGTCCTGATTGAAAACCACATTATAATGGATTCTGAGAAGCTTACAGTAGAGGTCGTAGGCAGCAACGCTGGCAGTACCTACACCGAATATCTGTATCTGCTTGGCAGAAACCAGCTTGGTTACAGCTTCGCTGAAGGTTCCGGCATCAAATAGTCTGTAGGTGGTCTGAACCGCCTGAACGCTGGTTGCGCATATATTATCGGCAATAGACTGTAAAGAAGTATACTCGTTAACATCTTTAAATGCAATCTTGGGGCCACCTTTATCCGCCTGGGCAAGGGAGGTATTTGCCTCTGCATAGTAGGCATTCTTCAGGTCTTTTAACCCGTTGTATCCTATTGCCTGCGCAAATCTGGTCCATGCGGCCTGCGTGGTTCCGGAAAGTCTTGCCAGCTCTTTTATGGGATATTGGAAAAGATCGTCTTTTCTCTCCAAAACGTAGTCTGCCACAAGGCGCTCTGAGCTAGGAAGTGAATTGTAACAACTTTTAATTCTCTCACTGACTATGTTCATATCGGTGCCTCCGTATTCGAAGTTTTAGTTCGAATAAGTAATAATTTTCCTACTGTATTTAGTATACAGCAAATAAATTTCAAGATAAGAAATAAACTTTCAAAGTTTTGAAAAGTATCTATAAAATCTTTCTAAAAATTCTCTTTTACAGGTGCTTTTGTGCTATGCTATATATACTAAATTCACGGAATATCGTTGCTTGCTGTTGCAAATAAGCTAAAAGAAGCAACGACAGAAGACATGACTTGAAAGGAGATTTTAAGCTATGAAATGGGTATGTCAGGTATGCGGTTATGTTCATGAGGGAGATCAGCCCCCGGAGGCTTGTCCTGTATGTAAGGCACCGGCTTCCAAATTCACACAGCAGGCTGAGGACATGGTATGGGCTTCAGAGCATGTTGTAGGCGTTGCGCAGGGTGCTCCTGATGATATTATTGAGGATCTTCGTTCAAACTTTACCGGAGAGTGCTCAGAAGTAGGTATGTATCTGGCTATGAGCCGTCAGGCATACAGAGAAGGATATCCTGAGGTTGGTGATTATTATGCTAAGGCTGCCTGGGAAGAGGCTGAACATGCAGCTAAGTTCGCTGAACTCCTTGGAGAAGTTCTCACAGATTCCACCAAGAAGAATCTGCAGATGAGAGTTGACGCTGAGAATGGTGCAACATCCGGAAAGACAGATCTGGCAAAGAGAGCAAAAGCCCTCAACCTGGATGCTATTCACGATACTGTGCATGAGATGGCAAGAGATGAGGCAAGACACGGCAAGGCTTTTGCAGGTCTTCTTAAGAGATACTTTGGTTAATCTGAATTGCAGATAAAATCTGAGGTTTAAGACTATGAGAGAATCAATGGCTTATGGCTGTTGGTTCTCTTTTTTTAGGTTTTGATTGTTCTATAGTTGTCCTTTGATTATTAGAACTGATTATAAGAGATATATTATTGTCCCTTCTAATTGTTGTCCTTTTGTTACTGCAAAAGTATAGCAATTTAGATGGCTGTTGGCAATTTAGTATCTTTTCATGATAGTGTAAAGTGAGATTCGGAAACAAACAGGTAGAAAACACCCGGAGTCAATTAAGATTAGACTTTGCTTACGTAATTATATATCAGAGGGAGTAATTATACTACCCTTAACGTTTAGTCTGGCTATAGGCTCTCCG
>JAEEGL011285286.1_pt1 | contig 12979 bp, 7 predicted proteins | sample 9134231 | NCBI WGS metagenome assembly JAEEGL01 (sample SAMN16246548, study PRJNA631951) | gut metagenome | biome: gut microbiome; feature: rumen; material: fiber-attached | host: Bos | place: Iran: Karaj | collected 2018-10 | reverse complement strand
TCGTAAAACTCAACTCCCTCTTCGGATTTGAGAAGGAAGGAAATGAGGACGGAAGCGCTCTCACCTATCCCAAGTACGGCAAGGAAGAGTTCTTAAACGACGTTTATATGCAGCCCGAGCAGTATGACAGACTTGTAAGACTCGTTAAGAACAAGATGAACATCATCATCCAGGGTGCTCCCGGTGTAGGTAAAACCTTCACCGCTAAGCGTCTTGCCTACTCCATCATCGGCGAGAAGGATCCCGAGAGAGTAGAGATGATCCAGTTCCACCAGAGCTATAACTACGAGGATTTCATCGAAGGATTCAGACCTTCCGAGAAAGGTACCGGATTCGACATCAAGCGCGGAGCTTTCTATAAGTTCTGCCGTATGGCTCAGGAAGATCCTGATAACAAGTACTTCTTCATCATCGACGAGATCAACCGTGGTAACGTATCCAGAATCTTCGGTGAGCTCTTCATGCTGATCGAGCCCGATAAGAGAGGTAATGAACTCCAGCTCCTGTATTCAGGCGAGAAGTTCAACGTGCCCAGAAATATCTACATCATCGGTCTTATGAATACCGCCGACAGAAGTATCGCGATGATCGACTACGCTTTGAGAAGAAGATTCGTATTCTTCGACATGAAGCCCGGATTCGAGTCCGACGGATTCATTAATTACATGAGATCTTTCGGAAGCCCCGCTTTCGAGAGCCTCATAAATTGCGTAAAGCAGCTTAATCAGGCTATTACCGAAGATCCTTCACTCGGAGGAGGCTTCTGCGTAGGACATTCATATTTCTCGAATCTTAAGTCCGCAGATGACGAGACACTTAAGAATATCGTTGAGTATGAGATGGTACCTCTCCTTCAGGAGTATTGGTTTGATTCACCCGAAACCGTTGCTTTGTGGAGCGATAAGCTGAGGAATTCAATCGTATGACCCTTGATGACTGCGCAAAAACACTGGCCGACGGCCTGACACTTCAGGTCAAAAGAGGACTGGTCAAGGATTACGTTACGAGCGTTGATACGGAGACTGCCATTAAAGGCAGAATGGACGTGTCTGCTTCACTGCGCGACAGATCCATATATAAGAGGCAGATGGTATGCATCTACGAGGAGTATACCGAAAACTGCCTCCTCAACAGGATCGTCAAAGCAGGTTCCAAGCTCCTTATATCCTGCCCTGATATATCCGAAGACAACAGGAAGCGTTTGCAGGATCTGATGTTTTATTTCGGTACGGTTCAGGATATCAGCCTTCGAAGAATGGACTGGAGAATCAATTACGGCAAAAATGTTGCATATAAACCGATGATTGAAGCCAGCCGTTATGCGGCAAAAGTTATACTTAAGAAGAAAGATTGACCAATTTTTGCTATTTAGTGGAAAAATTGCTCAATACAAGTCGATATTTGCTTACACCGTTTATTGATATTGAACAAATAGTCCAAAAACGGTATTATCATCCCCAGGAGTACTAAGTTTTATGATCAGATCCGGGGTAATGAAAATAAGTAAGAAATTTAAAAGAGTACGCGTTTTTGGCGTACTCTTTTTTGGGTTGATACCTGTAATGGCAACCAATCTGTACGGATGCACAAGCGCTGCGGATGACAGCGATCCCGTGCTGCTCGTCGGAGAGGAGGAAGAAGAGGATGTTGCGGGCAATCTTCCCGTAGAATACGCCGATGTCGTATCGACCATATCATTTAACGTAAAATACCGTACTGCGGCTACGCAGGATCTTTCCTTTGATGTAGAAAGAGCCAAGATAGATTCTGTTCTTGTAACGCCCGGCGAAACCGTAAGGGCAGGACAGCTCCTTATCACTCTTGTAACCGATACCGATGCCGAGGCGGAGCGCGAAGATCTTCTGTATCAGATTCAGAGACTCGAGTATCTCAAGCTTCAGGTTGAGCACCAGATCGCATATGAAAAAGAGCTTCTGGAGTTCAATGCGGCAATGGATACTCCCATCACCGACGAGAAGAAGAAAAAGCTTGAAGAAGCTCTTCAGGCCGTTGATGATAAATATTATTTCACTCTTCAGGATTATGACGATAAGATAGCCATCTGTAATCTTAAACTCTACAATCTTGAAAACAACAATAACGATCACAATATCTATGCCGGAATGGACGGCATTGTCGAATATGTCAGAGAAGGTCTTGAAGGTTCCCAGACCGTGATCGGAAGAACGGTCATTACCATCAAAGATCCCGATGACATGTATTTCTATGCTTCTGACAGAAACGCTATCCAATACCTTGAAGGTCTGGATTCCGTTATCATCACGGTTTCGGGTTCCTCCGCAGCCGAGTATGAAGCAATCCCCGAGCTTACCGAAGACGGAACCGGTCTGAGATTTATCCTCACCGGAGATTCGGCTTCAACCATGATCGCAGAAAATACAAGCGGAAACATTGTCCTTGAACTCGGAAGAAGGGACAACGTATTAAGCGTACCCAAAACTGCGGTTCACAGAGCGGGGGACAAAGTATATGTCTATGTCGTTGACGAAGACGGCTACAGAAGGTACAGAGAAGTTACGATCGGCCTTGAAGGCGATAGCAGAACAGAAATATTATCCGGACTTGAAGCCGGAGAGATAGTGGCGGTTAATTATTGATGCATATCGGAAGTTTTAAATTGAAGAATGCAAAGAGAGCACTTGCACTGGTGCTTTCTTCAGTCATGCTTCTTTCGGGCTGTGGCAAAAACGGTGCACCGGAGGATGAGATCGTTCTTATCGATCCCGTATCTTCCGCCAATGTAACAGAGACCGTAGCCAGAAGAACTATTTATGATTATGAAGTTTTGGACGGAGGAGTCTTCCCCGTTATCACGGAGTATTCCGCGGCTACCGGAATGAAGGCGGCCGACATCGGATATTTCCCCGGACAGAATGTATTTGCCGGAAATGTTCTCTTTTCCGGGGACATGAAGGATTATTACGATCAGCAAAAGAGCATTCAGAATACTCTTGATGAACTGATCATTTCTTATGCGGAGAGCAGAAGAGTTAACGAGATCAAGTTAAGAGAACTCGGATACTGGATCGATGCCAGGGACGATAATCTCGAGAACAATCCCTACATGCAGGTTGTTGTTCAGAAGGCTCTTTTTGAAAAAGAGATGCTGGAATATACGATTAATGATAACGATCTGATCTATAACCTCGATGTTCAGCATTACAATTATCTGCTCACAAGCCTTGCTGAGAAGCAGGCTGACAGACTGGTTACATCTCACATGAACGGTACAATGGTCGCGGTGGCAAATGTTTCACCCGGAGCTCTCGTATCCGAAGGAACCAATGTTGCGGCTGTAACCGACGGACACAGTCTTAATATCCTCGCAGAATACCGTTCGACACGTGAGATTGAAAATGCCGTTGAGTATTATGCAATCATCGACGGTAAGAGATATGAACTCACATATGTTCCTTATTCTGCCACTGAGCTCAGTGCACTTAAGGCATCCGGAACCGAAGTTTATTCGGTATTCCGCTTTGCTGATCCGGAGGGAACTGTCAAAGTCGGACAGAAGGTGAACATCGTTGTTATCAAGGATAAAAAAGAAAACCTTCTTTCCGTATCCAATTCCGCTATTCACAGAGATGACGGCGGATTTTACGTAAGCCTCGCTTCAGGTGATAAGGCATACATTACCAAGGGCATGACGGACGGGGTGTTTACCGAGATCCTTTCCGGCGTAAATGAAGGAGATGTGCTTCTTCTCGACAGCTATAACGAAGCTCCTGAGAATGTCGCTACTCTTACAAGGGGCGATTTCTATATCAAGTATGAAGGCACCGGATATCTGTATTATCCCGATATCTCAAACATCACCAATAATGTTAAATACGGAACCGTAACTCTTACTCTCAAGAATGTCACCAAGGGACAGAGAGTCAAGCGCGGAGATGTCATCGCTTATGTATCCGTTGAACCTAATTCGGTACTGCTTGAAGAACTTACTCTGAAACTTACAAGACTCGGTGAGAAAAGAGATAAGGCTCAGAAAGATTACGACGATCCTCTTACCGAATATCTGGATAAGGATGTTCAGGAGAAGATGAAGAACGCTATTTCTTCTTATGACAGACAAATCCAGTCGGTATCCGATCAGATCATTGAGATTCAAGAAGCATATAATGTTACCGCATTCTATGCACCCTGCGACGGAGTTGTGGGATATATAACCGAGCTATCCGACGGTGCGGTACTTAAGACAAATGAACTTATCGCTACGGTAGCATCCGATTCTTCGGAATATCTGTATGCGACGAATGAATCCAAGATCCTTCTCTACGGAATGGAGCTTACAGGTGAGTATACCAATCCCAATACCGGGGAGACCGTTACATTCCCTGCGACCGTATCAAGTGTTTCATACGGTCCCATCAGTAAGGATCTTACCTCCGACAGAGTTTACATCATGCCTACGGGCGTGACTCTTCCGGGGGGTGCGCACGATCCCACGGCTGAGATTGCAGCCGAGATTCCTTCGGGAGTTGCGGTCGTTGCGACTAATCCTTATGAGGAGTGGCTGCTTCAGCAGGAAGCTGCAAATGCTCCGGCCCAGCAGTCTTATACACTTACCGGTTATCTGGAATATGAGACCGATGTTGTGCTTGTTCCCGCCAAGGCCGTTACTTTCTCGGGAGATCAGGCATACGTTACCGTTTTCGACGGTGAGAAATACATTAAGATCGGATTTATAGCAGGAGGTGCAAATCCCACCAAGAGCGTTATGATCGATAATGTTGCATACATCTGGGCTGCAGAGGGCCTGGAAGAAGGAATGGTTGTAGTTTACTGATGCTGCTTTTGGAATTACAAAAAATCAGGAATAAGAAGTGGATGTTTGCATGCCTCCTTCTCGGAGCAGTGCTTTTATTTGCATCCGCTGTCAGTTTCCCTATGTACAGGACCGCTGTCCTTGACAGAATGCTGGATGACCAGTTTGAGGAGTATATGACGACCACCGGCAACTGGCCCATGCAGATGAAGTTTTCTTTTCAGGTAGGTAAGAGCGGAAATATGGATTCGCTCGACAGTAAACTTGTTGGTGTAAAAACCGTTTATTCCGAACTGGGAGTTCCCGAATACAATACTATCTATTACTACTCATCCATCAATAATGCAGCAATCCCCGATCTTTCCAGAGGGGATGATGTAGAGTTTTCTCTTAAGGCTGCCGCAATGTCTCAGATTGAAGATCACATTACGATGATCGACGGAACGCTTTGGGAGGATACCGATTCTTCCGACGGAACGCTCGATGTTATCGTAAGCGAGCAGACATTTCTGTCTTCATCCATGGTGATCGGAGATGTGTTCAGCATTAAGGGGATTTCTGCCAAGGGTACATCCCCCATAAGACTCAAGGTTGTAGGCGTATTTGATATCACAGATCCTTCCGAGGTTTACTGGCAGGAAGGATCCAAATTCTTCACCAGTGCGCTTTTTGTTCAGTACGATACGTTTCTGGATTATTTCGTGTATAATCCCGACCGTTCCAAGTTTGCAATAAATGTAGAGATCTACGATCAGTTTGACTACACAACCGTAGACGCCGCAGAGGTAGGTGAGATCACTGCAGCCGCTAACGCTTTTTTGAACGGTTATTACGGTCCTCTTACCAAGCGTCCCGATTTCCTCGATGTTCTTGAGACTCATGAGAGCATGAGAAGAAGAATTTCCGTTTCACTGCTTCTTCTTGAAATTCCTCTTTTGCTGCTCCTTGCGGCATTCATACTTATGATCTCCGGCCAGCTCTATTCCATGGAGGAAAATGAAATCTCCATGTATAAGAGCAGAGGCGCATCAAGCATGCAGATCTTCCTGCTGTATCTGCTCCAGAGCATCATGATATCCGCTCTTGCGGCAGTTATCGGTGTGCCTATCGGAATGGCTGTTACAAGAGGACTCGGAAGCGCAAGCTCCTTCCTTGAGTTCGGCATCAGACGCGAACTTAATATCGCATTTACCTCCGAAGCATTTGTCTATACTCTTGCTTCGGGAGTTATCTGTATTCTTATCATGACTCTTCCTTCAATACCCGCATCAAGACTTTCGATCGTCGGTGCCAAGAGAGGCGGAGCCAAGAAGAAAAAGTCTCTTTGGGAGAGATTCTATCTGGATGTTCTTTTCCTACTTATCTCTCTTTACGGTTTTTATAATTTCTCGCATCATACCGAGGACCTTCTTGAGAGTGCTCTTAAGGGCGAAGCTCTCGATCCCTTGCTTTATTTTTCATCATCGCTTTTCATTCTGGGTGCCGGAATGCTCCTTATCCGTCTCAGACCGTTTATCGTAAAGCTTGTTTTCTTCCTCGGAAAGAAGCATTTCAAACCCGCATCATACGCGGCAATGCTTGAGAGTATCAGAAGTGCAAGATCACAGCAGTACATTTCACTCTTCGTTATCTTAACCGTTGCACTCGGAATGTTTGATGCCGTATCTGCAAGAACCATTCTGGAGAATTCACTTCAGAACACTTCATACATTGACGGAACGGATATCAGATTTCGTGAAGTGTGGTATGACAACAGCGCCACCAGACGTTTTGATCCTTCCATCGAACTTACATACTTCGAGCCCGATTATACGGACTATGCAGAATTTACCAAGTTCTCGGACGGTTACACGAGAGTTTATCTCGAAGACGGCTACGTAAAGGCGGGCGGCGGTGCGAGAGATTCCGTCAGCATAATGGGTATTCATACCAAGGAGTTCGGAACCATTACAAACATTGACAGTTCACTCCTTGCAGAGCCTTACAGAAAACTTTTGAACGATCTTGCCATTGCTCCCACCGGCGTACTCCTTTCATCTAATTTCAGAGATCTCAAGGGAGTTGCCGTCGGCGACAAGATATCATTCAATGACAAAAACAATTCATCTGCGGAAGCTACCGTGATCGGATTCTTCGAATACTGGCCCGGTTATAGGCCTGTAACAAGAGAACTCAGCAGTGCAGGTGAGATTTCATCCAAAGACAACTACATGATAGTTGCCAACTATTCATTCATCAGAAAGAAGTTCGGACTTCAGCCCTACTATGTATGGATGGGCGTAGGAGAAGACAGCGACAGCGAGTTCTTCTATGAATGGCTTGAAAAGAGCGGAACACCGCTGACTTACCTGTCAGACAGAAGTCAGGATCTTGAGAAAACAATTGAGGATCCTTTGCTTCAGGGAATGAACGGAATCCTGACGATGAGCTTCATCGTAATGCTGATATTGTGTGCCGCAGGATATCTGATCTACTGGGTGCTTTCCATCAAATCCAGAGAAATGATGCTCGGCGTACTCAGAGCGATGGGTCTCCATTCGACGGAGATGATAAGTATGCTTTCCATTGAGCAGGCTATATGCGGTCTTTACTCGGTGGCAGCAGGCGCAGTTGTCGGTGTTATAGCCTACACACTTTACGTGCCCATGCTTCAGACGGCATATTCATCATCCGCACAGATCCTTCCTCTCGTAATGATCAGAGACAGCTCGGATATGATCAAGCTTTTTGCGTCCATCGGACTTATGCTGGTTGTCAGTATCGTAGTCCTGACAATGATCATCAGAAAACAGAACATGATAAGAGCTTTGAAACTGGGGGAGGAGTGATATGGGATCTATTATTGAGATCAAAAACGTCACAAGGGATTTCCAGACTCCCGGCGGAAAAGTATCTGTACTTAAGGGCATTAATGCCACGATTCAGGCAGACACTATGTGTATCCTGAGAGGTAAGTCAGGTTCGGGTAAGACAACACTCCTGAACATCATCGGAGCACTCGACGATCCCACTTCCGGACAGATACTCATAGACGGTGCTTCGTCACACGGTATGAGCAGCAGAGCCAGGGAAAATATGAGAAGGAGCCGCATGGGATTCGTATTCCAGTCGGTAAGCCTTATCCCTTCAATGAATGCCATTCAAAACGTTGAGTTTGCGATGCGAATGGCGGGCGTCAAGGATAATCTGGATAAGAGAGCGGCGGAGTGTTTGTCCATAGTCGGACTATCCAACAGAATGACTCACATGCCGCAGGAGATGTCCGGAGGTGAGCAGCAGAGAGTTGCGATAGCAAGAGCCATTGCGCATCACCCGAAGATCATCCTTGCCGATGAGCCTACGGCCGAGCTCGATTCCGGAATGGCGGTTGAAGTCACCAAGCTCTTCAAGAGGATTTCCGAAGAAGAGAAAGTAACCATCATAATGACCACTCACGATGTGGGACTGATGGGAGCCGGTGACCAGCTGATAGAGTTGAAAAACGGACGTATAGAAGGGAGCGAAGAAAATGCCTGAAGAAGTATTACAGACTCCCGAATATATGATAGATGCAGAAGGTTTGGTCAAAATATACAAGACCAAAGAAACCGAGGTCCTTGCACTGTCCGGACTTGACTTAAAGGTTGAAAAAGGCGAGTTTACGGCACTGATAGGTAATTCCGGTTCGGGTAAGTCGACTTTCCTGAATATGATCGGCGGACTTGATATACCGAGTGCGGGCAAGCTTTTTGTCGGAGGCAGGAATTTGTTCAGAATGACGGAAAGCGAGAGGGTTAAGTATAAACGCGAAACTGTCGGATTTGTCTGGCAGAACAACGCACGAAACCTCTTCCCGTATCTGACGGCCATTGACAATATCTGTATACCGATGAGATTCAGCGGTGTTAAGAGAAAGAAACAAAGGGCCGAGGAACTTCTCGAAACCGTCGGAATGCAGGATCACCGCTACAGCAGGCTGGGAACACTTTCGGGTGGTGAGCAGCAGAGAATTGCCATAGCTATCGCACTTGCCAATTCACCGGGACTTCTCCTTGCCGATGAGCCTACGGGTTCGGTGGATGAGAGAACGGGAGACCAGATATTTGAGATCTTCACCAAACTTAACGAAGCGGGACAGACGATACTGGTCGTAACCCACGATCTGGCACTTTCACGAAAGGTGCGAAGGGTAGTAGCCATAAGGGACGGCAGGATCAGTTCCGAGAGGATACTCAAAGAAAGCTACGCAGACCGTCTCAAGGAGTCCGGAGTTGACTGGAGAAACGAAGAAACCCAGGAAGAGTACGTTGTCGTTGATAAGACCGGAAGGCTTCAGTTACCGGCCGATGTTATAGAAAAAATCGGCGGTGCGACGGGTCGTTTGGTGGTTTCGTACGAAGATGGTCAAATAAAGCTAAAAAAACCATAGTCTTATACGTTAAAACGTGTTAAAATCATACATGTTGCACAAAAAGTTTTGAAGGTAATTGACGATTCATTGATTATTTGCATAAAATCAATACCGAAAAAGCAATATTTAACTAGATTATTTAACATATCTTAAAATATAATTAACACTATGAAAAACGGAACTAAAAAACTTATAGGCACAGTAGTTTTCTGCGGAGCTTTCGCAGGCATTTGCGTTCTTCTCAACCTCAGAGGTAAAGACAACTTCTCAGAGAAGTATGCAGGTTATGATCTTTCCACCGACATAGTCGGTCTCGAGAGGACCGGGACCTATACCGGCTACCTGCTCGAACATGAAGGGGCAGCATATCCCGAAAAGACGGTAGATATCAACATCTTCGATTATTCCGTTGATAACGGAAAAGTTGAAGTAGTCAATGATTACTACGATGAGGCTAAGGCTTTATACACCGAGACCGAATCCGTAGTAACTTTTGATGTAAACGTCCCCGAAAGCGGATTCTATTACCTCAAGATGGATTATCTGATTCCTGAATCCAGAGGTGTTGCCGCAGAGAGAAGCATCTACATTAACGGAGAGCTTCCTTTTGATGATGCGGGCAACCTTACCTTCAGCCGTATCTGGACTGATGGTGGCGAAGTCAGAACCGATAACCAGGGTAATGAGATCAGACCCGCTCAGGTAGAAGTCTTTGATTGGCAGACTTCCTATTTCAGAGATGATATGGGTTACATCACCCATCCTTATACTTTCTATTTCGATAAGGGCGCATCAACCATCAGCCTCGGCGCTGAAAACGAGCCCATCGCAATCAAGGCACTTTCTCTTGTTCCTGTAGACGATCCCGTACCTTATGAAGCATATATTGCAGCACTTCCTGCCGATACCGGAGCGGGTGCCGATTATATGACTGTTATTCAGGGTGAGGATTCCACCTTCCGCTCAGAGTCATCACTTTATGCAAAGTATGACAGAGCATCACCCACCACTCAGCCTTACAGTGTAACCAACACCGTTCTTAACTATACCGGCGGTGAAGCTTGGAGATCTTACGGCCAGTGGATCGAATGGGATTTCGAAGTTCCCGAAGACGGATATTACAACATCATGATCAAGGGCCGTCAGAACTATCAGAGAGGCCAGGTATCCAGCCGTGCCATCTACATTGACGGCGAGATTCCTTTCGCAGAGGCAGGAGAGGTTTCATTCCCTTATGCCAATGATTGGAACTGTCTGACTGTCGGAGATGACGAAGGCAACCAGTACAATTTCTACCTTACCAAGGGAACTCACACCATCAGAGTTGAGTCTGTTCTCGGAAGCGTAGGACCTATTATTGAAGAACTTGAGGATTCAACCTTCAGACTTAATCAGATCTACAGAAGAATCCTTGTATTTACCGGAGCAAATCCCGACCAGTACAGAGACTATCGTATTCAGGACAACTATCCCGAAATTATGGATGCGATGGAACTTGAGTACAGAAGACTTTACAGAATCGTAGACGAGTACGTAGAGTACACCGGGCAGAAAGCGGTTAACATCGCAGCAGCCCAGACCGTAGCTCAGCAGCTTGAGCGTTTCTGTGAGAAGCCCGGTAAGATCACCCACGAGTTCGTTACCTTCAAAGATAACATCACCGCACTCGGAACCGCGATGCTCAACATGAGTGATACCAAGATGGATATCGATTACATCGTAGTATCCGGAACCGGTACCAATCCTCCTGTTGAAAAAGCTCACTTTTGGAGCAAGGCTCTCCACGAGATAAAGAGCTTCGTAGCATCTTTCATAGTAGATTACAATTCCGTCGGTAACGTATACACCGATTCCGACAGAAGCAATACCATTAAGGTGTGGGTTACCACAGGTCGTGACCAGGGTACCATTCTTAAGACGATGATTGACGATACCTTCACTCCCGAAACGGGAATAAGGGTTAACGTTGAGATAGTAGACCCCAATGCACTTCTTAATGCCGTACTTGCCGGAAGAGGCCCTGATGTAGTTCTTTCAATCGGCGCCGATCAGCCTGTAAACTACGCGCTTAGACATGCATCCGAGGATATCACCCAGTTCGAAGGATGGGAAGAAGTCCTCAGCCACTATTCCGAAAGCTCTTATGAACAGTACAGACTCGGCGATGCGATTTACGCGATTCCCGAGCAGCAGCAGTTCAATGTTATGTTCTATCGTAAGGATGTACTTGAAGAGCTCGGACTTGAGCCACCCAACACCTGGAAGGAACTCATCGAGATGCTTCCTACCATTCAGGGTAATAACCTTTCAATAGGTATTCCCACCGCAGCCGGCGCAAGTAACATGGCTACCGCATCTACTGCAGTTGCTTCCAACGTACCTGACCTTTCACTGTACTTCACACTTCTCTTCCAGTACGGCGGAGATATGTACAACGAAGAAGGTACAAAGACCACGGTTGATACAGAAGCCGGAGTAAGAGCGTTCGATGATTATCTCAGATACTTCAACGATTATGGTCTTCCCGTAATTTACGACTTCGTCAGCCGTTTCCGTTCAGGCGAAATGCCTATCGGTATCTGCACTTATGCACAGTACAACACGCTGATGGTTTCCGCTCCCGAGATAAGAGGACTTTGGGACTTCACCGTAATCCCCGGAACCGAGCGAGTTGATGAGAACGGTAATGTATATATCGACAGATCCGATTTCATTACCGGTAACGCAACGATGATGATCGCCACCGATGACGAGCAGGTTAAGCAAAATTCCTGGGAGTTCATGAAGTGGTGGGCTGAGCCCGATACACAGGTAAGATTCGGCCGTGAGATCGAAGCGCTCCTCGGATCATCCGCACGATATGCTACTGCAAACAGAGACGCATTCTCACAGCTGTCATGGAGCTACAACGATATCAACGTTCTCAATGAGCAGTGGGATTCTACCGTAGGTATCAGAGAAGTACCCGGCGGATATTACACCGGACGTCATATCGCAAATGCCTGCAGAAAGGTTATTAACGAGAAGACGGACTCGCGAGAAACGATCATCGATTACTCGATAATGATTAACGATGAGATAGACAGAAAACGACGAGAATTCGGTATGCCGGTTTACGGAGAATATTAAACAATGTCACAATTATTAAAAGACTACATCAAAGTTAAAAAGCATAATTTCAGGATCGGCGTGAAGAAGGCCAGACTCTCCAAGAGCTGCTACCTCTTCCTCGCCCCCTATGCGATCATCTTCACGATGTTCTACATACTTCCCGTCGTGATCTCAATCGTATTCGGCTTTACGTATTACAACATACTCGAAGCTCCGAGATTTGTAGGTCTTCAGAACTATATTTCATTGTTCCTTGAGGATGACATTTTCCTGATCTCTATCAAGAACACATTCATGATAGCGATTATCACAGGTCCTCTCGGATATATAGGAAGCTTCCTGTTTGCATGGCTCATAAATGAACTTCCGAGATGGGTACGAAGCGTTGCGGTCGTTGTTTTCTACGCACCTTCCATTGCAGGTAACTGTTATGTAATCTTCTCGGTATTCTTCAGGGGCGATGCTTACGGATATGTAAATGCATTCCTTATGAATATCGGTATCATTGATACCCCTCAGCTCTGGCTTATCGATCCCAGATACATGCTTCCCGTATGTATGGGCGTTATTCTCTGGATGAGCCTTGGCGCAGGATTCCTTTCATTCGTTGCAGGTCTTCAGGGTATAGATAAAGCCCAGTATGAAGCAGGATATGTTGACGGCATCAAGAACAGATGGCAGGAACT
>JAEEGL010345478.1_pt1 | contig 12979 bp, 10 predicted proteins | sample 9134231 | NCBI WGS metagenome assembly JAEEGL01 (sample SAMN16246548, study PRJNA631951) | gut metagenome | biome: gut microbiome; feature: rumen; material: fiber-attached | host: Bos | place: Iran: Karaj | collected 2018-10 | reverse complement strand
TGCAAAAATCTCGTTTGGGTACAATTGCGCATGATCGGCAATCCATTTGAGGTTCTTTCGGACTGACAGGCTTCCCAGCGTGAAATAGAAGGACTTTTCCTTTAAGACTGGCAGACGGTCAAAAACCTTTTCGTCTGCGGGAATGTCCCTGTATCCGCTGACACCAGAATAAACGACATGAATTTTTTCCGGCGAGACATGATATGTGTCTACGATTGTTTTTTTAGTGTACTCTGAGACCGTGAAGACAATTTTTTCTTTTTTAGCGACTCTCCGGTACATAAAATTGCTGTAAAGACGAATCAATTTGTCCCTGCGTGAAGTAAAGTCCTGCGGTGCGAGCTTGCAGTAGATGTCGTGGATGAATGAAAATCCAGGAGTGAAGAAAGGGCAGGTGTTTGCGTAATTCAACGGGATACGGCGGTTTTTCAGAACATATTTCTGAAAGTGAACCTGCGTCCATACCGTAATCTGCGTTGCTTCCACAGGAAGAGTGACAACTTTTATATTTTTCAAGGTTGGAACATCTTTTGCATTTTTCGGAACAACTAATTCCATTGTTTCTGGCTGAACGATGGAATCGAGATATTTTGTTACTTCAATGGCGAGACGTTCGATTCCAGTAAGATTGCGGCACCATGATTCTCCGTTTATTGCGATGATTCTGTTTTTCTTCATAATCAAATGTAGTCCTTGAGAATTTTATATAATTTTTCTGCAGTGTTTTCAATGGTCAGTTTTTTAAGCAATGATTCTGGCGAAGCGACTTCTTTTTTCAACAGTCCGTCGAGGTTGACGTTCGGTTCATCAGCGTGGATATAATATGCCGTGTCACCGTAGATTTCAGGCAGACAAGAAGAATCGGCTATTATAATTTTCGCACCGCAACTCAATGCTTCAAGCGGAGGAATTCCGAAGCCCTCAAAATATGACGGGAAAATGAAGGCCTTGCACCGAGCCATGACCGCCTTTACTTCCGCATCGGAAAGATAACCCAAAAAGAGTACATTCTTAGCGGTTTTGAGGCTTTCCAATTCCTGAGGAATGACATTTTCAAGGATTTTTCCTGAAATCGCAAAGAATTCATTCGGATACAGAGCCGCATGGTCAGCAATCCATTTGAGGTTCTTGCGGATTGAAAGACTTCCCAGTGTAAAATAGAATTCCTTTTCTTTTAGAACAGGGAACTTTTCAAAGATTTTCTCATCAGAAACAGTCGTGATATACGAAGGACTTAAAGCGTTGTAGATGACTTCGATGCGGTCGGAAGGAACATGATAGGCTTCCATTATTGTTTTCTTTGTATATTCCGAAACTGCAATGATTTTTTTTGCCTTTTTTGCAATCCGATGGTACATAAGGCAGTTGTAAAGCCGAACCTTTTTATCCTGCTTTGTCGGGAAATCTTCAGGAAACAGTTTGCAATATATGTCATGTATGTAAGAAATGCCGGAACAAAAATAAGGCATCGCGTTTCCAAAATCAAGAGCAATTCCATGATTCTTGCGGATATATTTCTGAAAAACAAACTGCTGCCATTTCGGGAAAGAATGAAGCTCACAGTCAAGCTGAACGACTGAGATGTTTTTAAGTTCTGGAATATTTCTTGCATTTTTAGGAATTACAAGCTCAATTTCATTTGGAGAAGCCAATTTATCAAGCACAGGAATCGTATCCGTAGCCACGCGCTCAATTCCCGTGAGATTGTTGCAGTAAAACTCTCCGTTTATGATGATTTTGTTTGGCATATGAAAATTATATATTATAGATTCCCATTGAGCAAGAATTACGACTTCTTTATGCCAATCCCAATATCTGACATACTTTTTCAGAGCAGTCTTCCCATGAGTTTTTTTCAACAGAGAGTTTCTGAGGCAAATCTCCGTTTTTAAAAAGGGTAATCCAGTCTTTTATGTTTTTTGCGAATTTGTTTTCATCGTTTGAATTTGGAAAATAGAAAGCCTTTTCTCCTGCAATTTCACGAAATATAGGAATATCCCGGAGAATCAGATGTTTATGATGTGCCGCTGCTTCAATTATGGGAAGTCCAAATCCTTCTGCTTCGGAACAGAATATTAGCGCGGCGCTTTTTGCATAAAGTTCAGCCAGCGATTCATCTGAAATTCCATTGTCATACCATAATAGTTTTGAACCAGAATAAGATAAGTTTTTGAGTTTATTGATAGTATCTTCATTATTCCAGCCTGGTCTTCCGACTATGACTAAATTTGCATCAATGCCCTCGTTCCATAAAATTTCAAAACCTTTTATCGCCAGATCATATCGTTTTCGGGGTTCTACTGTTGAAACCATGATGAAATTCAGTTCCTGAGAGTCGGAATAATCCGTGAAAGATTTTTTTATGTTATCGCTATAGCCAAGATATGAGAATCCAAAACTTAGGTAATCTAATTTGTCAGGATTGTGTTCTGAAATCCAATCTTTTAACTCATTTATCGTTGATTGTGAGTTTCCGACAATGCCGGTATAGTTGATTATGGTTTTTAACCAGCAGGGGTAATGCTTGCGTACTCCGGCGTCTACAGTATCTGGAAATGAAACAGGAATCATATCGTGAATATAAAACCAGACTGGGATTCCCATTTTTTTCATTTTGTTGAGGAACCGCCTGTTTTGTGGAATCAAAAATATCGATAAATCCAGGCCAAAAAAAAAGTCACCTTTCTGAATTTTTACAGGAGAGTTTGAATTACAAGCATAGAATCCACCACCGTATTTTTTTGCATAGACATCAACAACTTCGTAATTATTTATATTCTTATGTATATAATCAGCGATATTTTTTGTCACACGCTGTACTCCCGTCTTGGAATTCTTAAAATGCAGTTCCGTCATATCAAGAAAAAGTTTTGGGGACGATGACTTTCGGTTTCTGTCAATAAATGTGATGTAGTTTTTTATTCCGATCAGGGGAAGGGTGAATGCGTTTATTATTGAATGAATTGTCATTTATTTCCTCAACTGCATGGTGTTTTTTTAGACATATTAACTATAAAATCTGTTTTTGTTTTTTCGTGGATAAAAAATGTATTTTATATGTTTTTTTGCATGAGTAAAAAGAATTGGATTAATCCACAAAATTGCATTAAGAATTTTTAGTAAGAGAACCGTAAAAAAAGATTTGTTTGTCTTGCTGTAATACAATATACGGGAAAGTCTATTTTGAACATTAGAAAAAGACAGCTCCCGTTGTATAATGTTTGTCGTTATTTTTTCAGATGACATTCCTTCCAAATGAATTATTTTAGGGGCAGAAATCAGAAGCCTGTTTTTTCCATTTTGCATAAGCTTGTACTGGAGATATGTTTCTTCGTTATACATGAAAAAATCTTCATCGAAAAAAGCATACTCATTATTTAAAAGAAATAAATCAGCTCCTGTTATGTAGTCGATGGAATCTGTAATTTCAAATGATACCTGAGGCTTGTATTCGGGAATTGCTTTATGAAAAAACTTATTCAAAACTGCAATTTTCATAAAACCGTATATGTCATGGATTATATTTGAAAAATCTCTTCTGTATGATGGAAAGTTTCCTCCGGAATGAATTGTATCTCCATGGCTATTTTGAAGTGCACACCCTAATGCGCCGATTGATTCTTTTTCCGAAGACGACTCCCAAAAGTCAAAGAACATCTTCACCGCATTATTCAGAAGAATCGTGTCACTGTTCAAATAGAAAATATATTTTCCTTTTGCAACGGCAAGCCCACGGTTGTTTGCGGCTCCAAAACCAAGATTTGCGTTGTTTTCGATTAAAATTACCTGCGGAAAATCAGCTTTGAGCATTTCGATTGAGCCGTCAGCAGAGCCGTTGTCACTTACGATGACTTCAAATTCAATGTTTTTAGTACGCTCGTAAATCGATTTGAGGCAGTCTGAGAGAAGTTGTTTTGTGTTGTAATTTACGATTATGATTGATACGTCCATTTTTTTATCTTAACTCTTCTGCAATATCGTTGAAATTATGAAAAACCGTATGAGTTGTTGTAGATTATATATTAGTTTTAGGTGGTTTGCAATTTCTATGTACAAACTTATGTTTTGATGGTAATATAAAACTTATTATGCAGACATTAATTCTAGCTGGCGGAATGGGTACTCGTCTAGGTGAGGAAACTCAGTACATTCCAAAACCTATGGTTGAAATCGGCGGATATCCGATTCTTTGGCATATAATGAAAATTTACTCTCATTTTGGTTATAACGATTTTATTGTGCTCACTGGGTATAAAGGTCATGTCATAAAAGATTATTTCCTTAATTACTACAGCCGTTACTCAGACATGACGATTGACTTGTCTAATAATGATGTACAGATTCATAAAATGCGCAGTGAACCGTGGAAAGTCACGATGCTCTATACTGGTCTTGAAACTCTTACGGCTGGTCGAATCAAACGTGCAAAAGATTATATTGGAAATGAACCGTTCATGCTTACTTATGGTGACGGTGTTTCTGATGTCAATATCGATAAACTTGTGGATTCTCATGCAAAGTCAGGAAAACTTGTTACTCTCACAGCAGTAAAGCCCGAGGGAAGATTTGGAGCACTTGATATTCAGAGCGATGGTACAATCTGTCAGTTTCAGGAAAAACCGAGTGATTCATGGATTAACGGCGGATTTTTCGTCTGCGAGAACAAGGCTTTTGATTATATAGGTGAAAATGCCGACCAGATGATGTGGGAGCGAGCACCTTTGCAGAATCTTGCAAAAGACGGTCAGTTACACGCATACAAGCATTCTGGTTTCTGGCATCCAATGGACATGCTCAAAGATAAAAACGATTTGACTAAACTCTGGCACGAACACAAGGCTCCATGGGCATTATGGGAAACCTGGATGCAGAAAACGGAGAATAAATAGCATGAATCTTTCGTTTTACAAAAATAAAAAGGTTTTCCTCACAGGCCATACCGGCTTCAAGGGAACATGGCTTTCACGCATTTTGATCCTCGCGGGTGCAGATGTCACAGGATACTCACTTGAACCACCGACTGAACCGAGCCTTTTTGAGCAGACTAAAACAGCCTCTAAAATGAAATCCATTATTGGTGACATCCGTGACGGTGAAAAACTTAAAAAAGCGATGATTGAATCTCAGCCAGACATCGTACTTCATCTTGCGGCTCAGCCGATTGTGCGCACAAGCTACAAAGACCCGGTCGGCACTTACGAAACCAATGTCATGGGAACGGTGAATATTCTTGAAGCCGTGCGCGTCTGTCCTTCCGTAAAGTCATTCGTCAATGTTACGACTGATAAGGTTTATCTCAACAGGGAGTGGGCGTGGGGCTACCGGGAGAATGAGGAACTTTGCGGATTTGATCCTTACTCAAACTCAAAATCATGCTCGGAGCTTGTCACTTACAGTTACAGGAATTCTTTCTTTGCAGACGAAAATTCGCCTGCAATATCTACAGCCCGCAGCGGAAATGTAATCGGTGGCGGAGACTATGCAACCGACAGAATCATTCCTGACTGCATAAGGGCAGTTGAAAGCGGAAAAGAAATCATCTTGAGAAATCCGAAGTCTACACGACCGTATCAGCATGTTCTTGAGTGTCTGACAGGTTATCTTCTTTTGGCGCAAAAGCAGTTTGAGGACAAGTCCTTTGCAGGAAGCTACAACTTTGGTCCTGATGACGAATCTTGCGTTACGACGGGTGAACTTGCGACTCTTTTCTGTACTTCATTGGGAGAGGGTGCAAAATGGAAGAATGTAAGTGAGGCAAACGCACCGCATGAGGCAAACTTCCTAAAACTTGACTGTTCAAAATCAAAGACTGTTTTGGGCTGGAAGCCTCATTGGGGAATAAAGACAGCTGTTGAAAAAATCGTGGAATGGGAAAAAGCCGTTCATGGTGGAAAGAATGCAGCAGATGTAACTGACCGACAGATAAAAGAATACTTTGGAATCTAGGAGAAAAATATGTTTGAGAATAAGACAAAAGAAGAAGCAACAAAAGAAATCCTTGAAAGCGTGAAAGAATATTACGCAAAATACATGCAGAAACCTGTATATAAGGACGGCGACAGAATCAGCTATGCAAGCCGTGTTTTCGATGAAAAAGAGATGGTGAATCTCGTTGATTCTTCTCTTGAATTCTGGCTTACAAGCGGCCGTTATACAGACCAGTTTGAGAAGCAGATGGGTGAATACCTCGGAACTCCGTTCGTATCGCTCGTAAATTCCGGTTCCTCTGCAAACCTTATCGCATTTATGGCACTCACATCTCCGAAACTGGGCGACCGTCAGATAAAAAAAGGTGACGAAGTAATTACCGTTGCCTGTGGCTTCCCAACGACAGTAACTCCAATTCTCAACTACGGTGCGGTTCCAGTTTTCGTCGATGTGAAGGTTCCTCAGTATAATATTGATGTGACTCAGCTTGAAGCGGCTCTTTCTTCAAAAACAAAGGCCGTGATGATTGCCCACACACTCGGGAATCCTTTTGATTTGAAAGCTGTAACAGAGTTCTGCAAAAAGCACAATCTCTGGCTCGTAGAAGACAACTGTGACGCGCTTGGTTCTGAATATACTCTCGACGGAAAAACATACAAGACTGGAACAATCGGTGATATCGGAACATCAAGTTTCTATCCTCCGCATCACATGACGATGGGCGAGGGCGGTGCCGTTTACACGAAAGATCCGACATTGCACAAGATTATCCGCTCGTTCCGTGACTGGGGACGCGACTGCATCTGTCCGAGTGGTGTTGACAATCTCTGCAAGCACCGTTTTGACCGCCAGTTCGGAACTCTTCCGCTTGGTTATGACCACAAATACACCTACAGTCACTTCGGATACAATCTCAAGGCAACAGACATGCAGGCTGCTATCGGCTGCGCCCAGCTTGAAAAATTCCCGTCGTTCGTAGAACGCCGCAAATACAACTGGAACCGTATTTATGAAGGTTTGAAGTGCGTTCAGGACAAACTTATTCTCCCGGAGCCAGTTGAAAACTCATCTCCATCATGGTTCGGGTTCTGCATCACCTGTAAGAATGGTGTTGACCGCAATGAACTTGTAAAGAAAATCGAGTCTCAGAACATTCAGACACGCGCTCTTTTTGCAGGAAACCTCACACGCCATCCATGTTTCGACCAAATCCGCGGTACGGACGCATATCGTGTCATTGGCGATTTGAGCGAGACAGACCGAATCATGAACAACACATTCTGGATTGGCGTATACCCTGGTATGACCGATGCAATGCTTGATAAGATGATTGCAGTGATTAAGGCGAGTTTGTAAGCACTAACTTTATATTGATAAACAAACTGGAGATATAATATGAATCAAATAATAACAAATATACTTAGCATTCATAAAAACGAATATGGAATAACAGAAGAAACGGAAACTGTGGCTTTTGAACATTTTTCTGATTTTCTTATTGTGAATAAATATGTTGCAGACAGATTTGCCCCTGAAGATGTAATGACGAAAGATGGCGAAATAGGACTCGATGGTGTGGCTATTATTGTTAATGATATGCTTGTTACGGATGAAGATTCATTAGAAGCAGCATGGGGAAGATCTCCTGAAGATAGTTCTGTTCGTTTTGTGTTTATTCAGGCAAAAACAAGTGAAAAATTTGATTCAGGCGATATACAAGTTTTTATTTATGGTGTTCGAAATTTTTTTCTTCCAGATTCGGAACGAAAATTCACAAATAAGAAAATGGAAAATCTTGTTAAATTGAAGGATTTGATTTATCAAAAGACTCTCTCAATTCGAAATAATAATCCATCTATTGATATGTTTTATATAACATGTGGAAAATGGACAGAAGAAAATTCTCTTTCATCTATGATTCGTTTGGGGAAACAAGATTTAGAAAATACACACAACTTTTTCAAAGTTGATTTTTATCCTTACGATGCTGATAAAATTATAACGGCATATAAAGAACTTAAAAAAAAGATTCGCAAAACAGTAGTAATGGAAAAAAGATATACTTTTCCACCAATGACTTCAATACGTCAGGCTTATGGAGGTCTTGTTCGCTGTAAAGATTTTATAAACCTTCTTCAAGATGAAGAAGGTAATATGTTGCATAACATATTCGAAGATAATGTTCGTGATTTTCAAGGCTACAATCCGATAAATACCGAAATTGCTAATACAATAAAAGATGAAAATGAAAGAAAGTTGTTTTCTGTATTGAATAATGGGCTTACAATACTTGCAAAAAAAATAACTTCTACTGGTGATAATTTAGAAATATTTGATTATCAAATAGTTAATGGTTGTCAAACTAGCTATGTTTTGTTTGATAATCGTGACAATATAACAAATGATATGTATTTATATGTCAAATTAATAGAAGTTGAAAAGCAGGAAGTTCTTGATAAAATAGTTTATACTACAAATAGACAGACTGAAGTAAAATCAGAGGCTTTTGCTGCTACAAAACCATTTCATAGAGGTCTTGAAGATTTTTATAATTCATTTTCGATGCCGTATCGATTATATTATGAGCGAAGATCAAAACAATATGACCTTGATGATACAATAAACAAAAATCGTGTTGTAACGCTTGCAACGCAAATTAATTGTTATGTGTCCATGTTTTTAAATGAACCTCATAGTACTCATAGGTATTATGGGGAATTGCTAAAGAATTATAGTAAGAATTTGTTTATTGGAGAAAAACTTTATGAGCCATACTTTGTTTCAGCATATTTTCTCTTTTATGTAAATGAAGCTATGAAAAAAAATGAGTTAAATCGGATAAAATTTTCACATTTTAAATATCATTTAATTTTAGGAATGCGCCGAGCTGCATTCAATAAAAATAAAGTACGCGGCGGACTAAAAGAACAGAAAAAAGAAAGTTTGCATCTGCTAGAAGACATAAAAAATGAAAGTAAAATGGCTGATTGTTTTAAAATAGCAGCATCTGCTCTATCTGAGGCTATAAATGATCTTCATAAAATCATACCAGAGAATAACTTACATAGAAGTCGTGAATTAACTCAGCTCATGCTTGAAAAGATAGACAAGTACTTGGATTCAACAAATAATACATTATATTTAAAAAAAGGTGATGTAATTCAATGTGTTGTGGAAGAAATAAATCGAAGTTATGTAAATGTTAAATTAAAATGTGATGATATTCGCAATATTGGATCAATACATATTTCCCAAGTTGCGCAATACTATATAAGAGATTTGCATGATGAAGTTGAACTTGGACAAATAGTTTCTGCAAAAATTATTGGTGATGATTATAATACTCATGGTTGGGAAATGTCCATGTTATTGAACTAATACTTGGAGTAGAATATGAATCGACGCATTGCAGATTACATTGCAGATTTTCTCGTTACAAACGGCATTTCGGATTGTTTTTCAGTAGTCGGTGGTGGTGCAATGCACTTAAACGATGCCTTTGGTCACAAAGAAGGCTTGCACTGTACCTATAATCATCATGAACAGGCCTGTGCCATCGCGGCAGAGGCCTATGCTAGATTGAACAACAAAATAGCAGCTCTCTGCGTTACGACTGGACCCGGCGGTACAAACGCAATTACAGGTGTTCTCGGAGGCTGGCTTGATTCAATTCCAATGCTGGTAATTTCAGGACAGGTTCGCTACGACACGACCGCCCGATATTGCGAGCAATTTACGGAAGGACATAAACTCCGTGCCGTCGGTGATCAGGAATTTGACATTACAAAATCAGTTTCTGCAATGTGCAAGTATGCTGTCATGCTTGAAGAACCTCAAAAAATACGCTTCGTTCTTGAAAAAGCCCTTCATCTTGCAACAACCGGAAGACCCGGGCCTTCATGGATTGATGTTCCAGTAAACTTTCAGGGAATGACAATAGAAACAGATGGTCTTGAATCATATTTCGGAAGCGATGAACAGAAAAAAGATGATTCTCTTTTGCCGAAAAAACTCGACTTAAAAACTGTTCAGACTATAATTGAAAAAATAAAGAATTCAAAAAGACCTGTCCTTTACGCAGGTAACGGAATCAGGCTTTCTGGCGGATACGAAGAATTCAGACTTTCCGTTGAAAAACTCGGAATTCCTGTATGCACTTATTGGGATTCAATCGACCTTATTGAAACAGAACATCCTCTTTATGTTGGCCGTGGCGGAAACATGGGCGATCGTGCGGGAAATTTTGCCGTACAGAACGCAGATTTGATTCTTGCAGCGGGAAACAGACTTCCGATTCGTGTCACAGGCTATAACTGGAAAACATGGGCACGAGAAGCGGAAGTAATCATGGTTGACATTGACCCTGCAGAACTTAAAAAGCCAACAATTCATGTTGAAATGCCAGTTCATGCGGATGCTAAGGATTTCTTTGAATGCTTGAATTCTGAACTTAAAGAATTTGATAAGCCACTGTTTTCAAATGATGAATGGATAAAAGCCTGCCAGAACTGGAAGAAAAAATATCCAGCAGTCCTTGAACGCCATAAAAACGAGAACGATGGCTTTGCAAACGCTTATGCCTCTTTCGACATAATCAGCCGTTCATTGCCGGAAAACACTGTTACTGTGACGAGCAACGGAACTTGCTGTGTTGCCGGTCATCAAACCTGGTTCATCAAAAATGGAAGCAGGTTTTTCAACAACAATGCAGTTGCAAGCATGGGCTATGGATTGCCAGCTTCAATCGGGGTCTGTATCGCAAACGGAAGAAAAACAACAATCTGTCTTGAAGGCGACGGCTCAATCATGATGAATTTGCAGGAATTGCAAACAATCGTGACAAACAGATTACCTGTTAAAATTGTTTTGATAAACAACGCCGGATATCACTCAATCCGTCAGACACAGACAAATCTTTTTTCAAATCATAGCAAGGTTGGAATAGGAGAGGAAAGCGGCGACTTGTCTTTCCCGGAATTCAAGAGAATTGCCTCAGCTTTCGGCATTCCGTATTTTGAGGCGCATTCAAACTCTGAGGTAAAATCTGCTTTTGAAAGTGTTATGAATGAAAAATCTTTTGCAATGTTCGAGATTTTTGTTTCCACCGAGCAGTTCTTTGAACCAAAGAATTCTGCACGCAGACTTGAAGATGGAACGCTCGTAAGTTCTCCGCTGGAAGATTTGTGCCCGTTCTTGCCGAGAGAAGAACTCGCTGAAAATATGTTCATAAAGATGATTTGAGTGTAATTACATCTTTCAAAATATCTTGATTTTCTCCAGAAAGTTGAGTAAAATTAAACTTGCTGGAGAAAATACCGGGTGTTAAGAACTTCTTTTGAGTTAATTCGCGAATTGCAGTCTCATTATAAAGCACCAAAGAACAAGCTGATTGCATTGGAAAAACAGAAAAAACTGTTCAAAGTCGTAAAAGGGCTTTATGAAACCGAAAAATCAGTTTCTCCGATTCTGCTTTCATCCGCAATTTACGGGCCTTCATATATTTCATTTGAGACCGCACTTTCGTTTTGGGGGTGGATTCCTGAGCGAGTAGAGGCTGTCATGTCTGCTACTTTTGGGAAAAACAGGACAAAGCGTTTTGAATCGGATTTTGGGGTGTTTTTGTACCGTGACATTCCCAAAACCGCTTTTCCTTACGAGGTTTACATTCAAAATGAAGGCGAAAGAAGTTTCCTGATTGCGGGAAAAGAAAAAAGCCTGTGTGACACTCTTTACAGGGAGAATCCTTTAGACTCAGAAAAACAGCTTCGATCCTATCTTTTTGAAAACCTGCGTATTGATGAATCTGATTTTAAGACGGCTGATTTCAGTCTTATTTGTGATTTGTGCGATTTGTATAAATCAACGAATCTCAAGTTGTTGAAATCTTATTTACAAAAGAGAATTAAATCGGGAGAAAGATAAATTGACAACGCCAGTTCAGCAGATGATAGAAAAGTACGGCTGCAAAAACACGACCGAATACAAAAATGCTCTTAAAGAAGTTATTCAGGAAGTCGCTTTGTGCGGGCTTTCGCGAGGTGGATTTTTCAATAAGGCTGCTTTTTACGGGGGAACAGCCTTAAGAATTTTCTATGGGCTTGATAGGTTTTCTGAAGACATGGATTTTTCTCTGCTTTCAAAAGATGAGACTTTTGAGATTGATTCTTATTTTTCCTATCTTCGTCAAGAACTTCTGGCAAACGGATTTGAACTTTCTGTAGAACGAAAAGAAAAATCTGCTGAAAGTGATGTGCAGTCTGCTTTTATAAAGGGTGGTACTTTGACACATCTTTTAAAAATCATGCCTGCAAATGAAAAAGTGCTTGGTGTAACTGACACGGAACTCATAAAAATCAAATTTGAGATTGACACGAATCCGCCGGATGGAGCGACCTTTGAAACAAAATACGCTCTTCTTCCTGTTCCATACCTTGTTCAAATGTATGATGAAGGCTCACTTTTTGCAGGAAAAATTCATGCCGTATTATGCAGGGCATGGAAAAACCGTGTGAAAGGGCGGGATTTTTATGATTACCTTTGGTATCTTGCCCGCGGAACAAAGCCGAATCTTTTTCACTTGCAGAAACGACTAGAACAGAGCGGAAAATGGAATGTGAATGAAGAGCTTACTTTACCAAAATTGAAAGAAATTTTATGTGAGCGTTTTTCGTTGGTTGATTTTGAAATTGCAAAACGAGATGTTCTTCCGTTTATTGTCGACAGCTCAAAACTAGCCTTGTGGAGCAAAGATTTTTTCTTTGCCGTCACGAATTCCAGCTTGAAATAACTTCTTATTTTCTAAAAAAAATAGTAATATTTCATAAAATTTAGAAAAATTTTAGTAATTGAGGTTCTTGATGAGTATAAAAAATAAACACATTCTCTTAACTGGTGCAACTGGAATGATTGGTAGCGCGATTATCCGGGAAGCATTAAAGCATGATTATGACATCACCTGCCTTGTAAGGAAAGATTCTCCTAGAATTGCAAACATTCCCCAAAATGAGCGGGTGCATGTCGTTGACTGTACCGTATCAGATTACAAAACGCT
>JAEEGL016035861.1_pt1 | contig 12980 bp, 12 predicted proteins | sample 9134231 | NCBI WGS metagenome assembly JAEEGL01 (sample SAMN16246548, study PRJNA631951) | gut metagenome | biome: gut microbiome; feature: rumen; material: fiber-attached | host: Bos | place: Iran: Karaj | collected 2018-10 | reverse complement strand
CTCGGTGTACAATGTTCATTTTCCTCTATCATTTGTTCGGCATTTACAGACCAAGATATTACAATATTTTCACTTCCGCCAAGTTTTAACAAATTATCTATATTTGTACTTTTAGTTTTAAATTCAAAAGAAATATCTTTGTTTTCTTTAAAAAATTTAACAATATCATTTGAAAATAAAGTTATATCATCAAATATTAAAGAATCCGTAAATTCTCCGCTACCGACTCTCGGTAAAAAGAACATTTTGTTATCAATAGGTTTTATCTTTTCTCTATTTAAAAAATCGGTTAAATTACAAGGCAAAATGATTCCCGCAACATTTTGGTAACCTTGCAAAAAGCAATAACTGCACTCATACAAACATCCGTAACCGATATTTAATATTGAATAATTACAACATCTTACATTTTTTGTGCAAGGACACGGTTTAAAAAAATCGTAATTTTCATTTACCAAAAAAAGATTTTCTCTTCTGTTATTATATTTGGATATTGAAAATTTTTCTCTCTTCAAAAAACTTTTTAATGATTCTATTTCCGTAAAATTTGCATTAGGATAAATAGTCCTTATTCTTTTATATAGAGTAGAATCAACAACTTCTTTTGTATAGTAAATATTTTTCGGTTTAAACTTTTCGGAAACTAAATTGGCTTGTTCATCGGTTAAATTTATATCAGGTAAATAAAAATTTTCTTTTTGAGATATAGAATAAGTTTTAGGATATCTTCTTTTTAAAAGAAATTCTTTTACTTTTTCATAAGATTTGTCTTGTATTGAATTTATTACTTCCTTTGAACTTATGTTATCTCTTTTAGATATTTCAAAAACAAGTCTTGTAAGTTCCCTTGTTTTGTTTATTCCGAAAAGCGGAAATTTCAGTTGTATATTTGAAGTAATTAAAGGAATGTTATTATCCATTGCTACTTATAAAATCACAAATAGAATCTGCAAGTTCTTGCCTTGTATTTAACAATTGAGTTCTTTGTTTTTCATCTAATTCGGTTTCAAACGGACTTGCTTCGGATATATGATCGGTAACATAAAACAATGCTATTGCTTTTTTGTTTATTGCGGATGCAGCAGAAAACACAGAAGAACATTCCATATCAATAGCATTTATCTTATTTTTATCAAACCAATCTTTGTATGTCCTTTGTAAGACAATAGAATTTGATGTAACACATTTAACCTGTATTATGTTTTGTTTTGTTTTTGCCAGGAAATTATCAAGCAATATTGTTGACGGATAATAAGAGTCAGGGTTTCTTTTCATTTCAAGCATTTCCGAAAAACTTTCGAAATTGAATGCTTTTTTCACTATAAGTTTATCTGCTATTTTTACATCTCCAACACCACCGCAACTACCGAACAATATTACATTTTCACAAGCGGAATTTTTTAAACATAAAACTATATCACCAACCAAAAAATTATTTTTTGTTGATATTACAGTAACATTACTGTTACTGTAGTTCATTATTTTTGCAAAAAACAGATTGTTCCTTTTCGGCTTGCCTAACTTTTCAAATAATGAATGATCGGCAACCGGACAAATGATACAAGTCTTTTTTATTTCTTTTAAATTGATACCTAAATTTAACGATAAATCTAACATTTTTTACTCTCTAAATATTAATGATGGTGGTGACAACATCCGTTACAACAACCTGAACTCTTTTTTTCCTGACAAGAAACTCTCATTGGTTTATTAGTTTCTGAAGATCCTGCAGAAAAAAGTGAAAATTGTTTTTCCACTTCTTTACTTTTACATTCCGGACATTCTATTTCTTCATTATTTATTGAAAACACCATCTTTTCAAATTTTGTACCGCATTTTTTACAAATGTATTCAAATAAAGGCATTTTTATCTTCCTTGTGCTTTTTCTACTGCTACTTTATGACCTTTTATGTTACTATTATTCAGTGCATCTATAATTTGTTGAGCATATTCGTTAGGAACTTCAACAAAAGAAAATTTATCGAATATATCTATAGAACCTACTATATCCCCGCTTAAACCGGTTTCTCCTGCTATTGCACCTACAAAATCTCCGGGCCTTACTTTTTTACTTTTACCGATACTCATGAAAAGTCTTGTCATACCGGCTTCTTTTGCTACTCCATGTCTGTTTTTTTTGCTTTTTGAAAATTTCTTTTTAGAATCTCTGTCTCTTGAATAATCTCTTTCGAAATTGTTTACAGACATATCTATATCTTCATGTTTTTCGGGATTTTCTACTTGTAACATCATTTCAAAAAGTGCAGCGGCAACATCAACGGAAGTTATATTATCTGTTATTAAAGATTCTATTTTTGTTATATATTTTTCGAATGTGTTTTTCTTTAAAGTTTCTTTAAGTTTTTCCATAAAGGAAGAAATTCTTACATTTTCAACATCGGCAAGTGAAGGAACAGGCATTCTTTTTATTGTAACTTTGGTATATCTTTGTATATCTCTTATTTTGTATATATCTTTACCTGCAACAAAGCTGTATGCTTTACCTGTCCTTCCCGCTCTACCTGTTCTTCCTATTCTGTGAACATAAGATTCTATATCCTGCGGTATATCGAAATTAAATACCGCTTCGACATCATCAACATCTATACCACGGGCTGCAACATCGGTAGCAACAAGAATTTCTATTTTACAGTTTCTGAACTTATCCATAACTCTGTCTCTTTGAGTTTGGCTCATATCCCCGTGAATAGCATCTACGGAATAACCTCTTATTTGTAATTGTGCGGTAACTTCGTCTACTCTTTTCTTTGTATTACAAAAAACCAACGAAAGTTTAGCATCTGCCATATCTATACATCTTGCCAACGCTTCCAATTTTTGATGTTCTCTAACTTCACAATACAATTGTTCCGTTTGCGGTACTGTCAATTTTTCATGAACAACTTTTATATTTATAGGATTTTTTTGATATTTTTTTGTCAGAACCAAAAATTCTCTGGGCATAGTTGCCGAAAAAAATACGGTCTGTTTATCTTGCGGTAAATTTTTCAATATTAACTCTATATCATCTCTGAAACCCATATCCAACATTTCATCGGCTTCATCTAAAACAACTATTTTGGCATTATCGAGTTTTATGGTTTGTCTTTCAATATGATCTATAATTCTTCCGGGGGTTCCTATTACAATATGAGCACCTTTATGAAGTGCAGCCATTTGTCTGACTATCGGTTGTCCGCCATAAACGGGAACAATGTTTATACCTCTTTTATATTTTGATAAAGATTTTAATTCTTCGGCAACTTGTATTGCAAGTTCTCTTGTAGGGCACATTATAAGTGCTTGAACTTTTTTTTCTTTCGGCGAAATCTTTTCTAATATCGGGATACCGAAAGCCGCAGTTTTTCCTGTTCCGGTTTGTGCCTGACCTATAAGGTCAACACCTTCTATCATTTTCGGTATCGCTAAAGATTGTATCGGTGTTGTTTCTTCAAAACCCATATCCGTAACAGCTTTTAATATTTCCGGTGACAAATTGAGTTCTGTAAATTTTAGTTTATCCATTATCTATTTTTGCTCCATTATTTTTTTAACCGATTCAACATCAACATCCGTATCACAACAACCATCTTTAAGTAACGGTATAAACTGAGCTATAACTTTTAATCCGTCTGTCATCTTTATACCTTGTGCTCCTTCAAAATGGCAAGCAACGGCAACAACAGCTTTAATTTTTTGTTCCACCAAAATATTGTGAATAGCTTTACCGCCTTTCATAATATAAACTTTTTTGTAACCGAGTTCATCGGCAAGTTTTTGTATTTGTGCAATTTTACATGCACCGCATTTCTTGCAGGAATAATATGTTCCTTCGTCTACTGCTTTACAGTTTTTTGTACTTCTCATACAATGCGGCAACAAAACTATTCTTTCGGAAACAGGAATAGATTTAAATTTACCGGACATCGATGAGTTTTTTTTGTCTATAAATTTTATGTAATTATTCTTATTGATACTTTTAAAATTAATACACAGTTTCATATCTTTTTATTTTATCAAATACTATCGAAGAAATGCAAAGCCGAAAATCAATTTATGATTTTGAGACATAATTGTTTTTTATTCAAGGTTTTTAAATATTTTATCGAATTCTTCAAGGGTTGTTATTTTATTGAATTGATTTCTTATACTGCAAGCATTAGGTAACCCTTTGATATAATAAGGTGCAATTTTTCTTAAAACAACTAATCCTTTCTGTTTTCCGTAATATTCCAAAGAATCTTGTGCGTGTTGTCTGAACCATTTTAGTTTAGTTTTTATTGTCGAAGGCGGTGTCATTTGTTCTTTATCAAAGAAAGATTCTATTGCATTAAATATATTATAGTTACCTATTGCCCCCCTGCCTATCATAAGCCCGGAACAATTTTTTATTTTCAAAAATTTTTCTGCAGTTTTTATATCTGTAATTCCGCCATTTGCAATTATAGGAATTTTTGAATTTTCACAAGCTAATGCAAACGCTTCTAAATCCGGATCACCGCTATGAGCAAACTCAGCATATCTTGCATGAAGAGATACCATCTTTATACCGCAATTTTGAGCTATTTCTATAATCTCCGGTGCAACATTTTGACCTTGCAACAAACCTATTCTTGTTTTTATAGTAACCGGCACAGAAACGGCTTTTACTACAGCCGTTAAAACTTCTTCCACTTGTTTGGGGTTTGCAAGTAACCTTGACCCTGCACCGACTTTAGTTATTTTTTTTGCCGGGCACCCTAAATTTATATCTATAATTTTATAACCCAAATCCTGGACTCTTTTAGCACATTCGGACATTATATTCGGTTTTGTCCCGAAGATTTGTGCTGCAACACAATCTTTTTCTTTATCCGACGTAGTTAAAAGTTTATAAGTTTTTTTGTCACCGTAAACCATAGCGGTTGCAGATACCATTTCGGTAAACACAAGTCCTGCTCCACCTTCAACTGCTAATTGTCTTAACGGCAAATCGGTAATACCTGCCATAGGTGCAAGCATTAAACAATTTTTTAATTTAATATTACCGATAGTTAATTTAGGAAGTTTTAACATGATATTACCAATTTTCAAGTTCCAAAGAAGGTTTTATTGAAACTATATTTTTGTCGGGATAAACATATTTTTTCTTTAAAGCTTTATGATATGCTACATGAGCTATCATAGCCGCATTATCGGTACAAAAAACAGGAGACGGTAAAAAGACGTTTATTTTATTTTTTTTGCCTTGTTCTTTAAACATATCTCTTATTAAACTGTTACAAGATACTCCACCGCCTAAAGCAACAGATTTCAATCCATACTTTTTTGCCGCTTCAATTGATTTTGTAACAACAGTTTCCGCTATTGCTTGCCTGAAAGATGCACAAATATCGTTAATAACATTTTGATTTTTTATATCTGTTTTTTTTGAATAATTTAATACCGCGGTTTTTATTCCGGAAAAAGAAAAATCCCAAGTGCCTTTCATCATTGGCCTTGTAAAATGAACGGCATCTTTATTACCTTTTTCGGCAAACTTATCAATTATCGGCCCACCGGGATACGGTAAGCCTAAAATTTTTGCAGCTTTATCAAACGCTTCACCGCAAGCATCATCCCTTGTACCACCCAAAAACTTATATTTTCCATAATCTTTTATTATTACAAGTTCTGTGTGACCACCTGAAATAACAACTGCTAAAAAAGGTGTTTTTAAATTCTTATTTTCTATTGCCGCGGAAAATATATGACCTTCTATATGATTTATGGGAATTAACGGTTTCTTGTAAATGTAAGATAATGTTTTGGCTGTCATTACACCAACAAGCAAAGAGCCGGCAAGCCCGGGTCCGTAAGTGCAAGTTATATAATCTATTTCTTTATCGAATTTTTCGAAAGGAATTTTTGCTTGTTGTAATGCTTGTTCAACTACGATATTTACATTTTTTATATGTTCTCTTGATGCAAGTTCGGGAACAACTCCGTTATATTTTGCATGAACTGATATTTGAGAAGATATTATATTAGATAAAACTTTATTCCCGTTTTCTACAACGGAAGAAGAAGTATCATCACATGATGTTTCTATTGCTAATATTTTCATTTTAATTTTATATTCGCCTTTGGACAAGTTAAACTACAACATTTTATTTTTAAAATTTTTTTTCTCAAATCTTGTAAACACTCACTGTTCCAATATTTAATCATATTAGAACCATTTAATAAATAGTACTTATTACCAAAATGGCTACACAAATTATCGCAAATCAAAGATCCCATATAAGAAAAAGTTATATCTGTCCATGGAATATGACAAAAACCTTTATATATTTTCTTTGTGTTTTCTTTTTTATTTATTATGTAAGTTGAATTAAATATTTCAGTATTATTGTTTTTTTTATTTGTATTATCGTTTAAAAACCTTATATCTTCATTTTCTATCAATTCTTTTGTCAGCTCTTCACTCCCTAACGGAATAAAAGAAAACTTATTTATATTAAACTCTTTAGCAAAATCAATTATGTTGTTTATATCGTCAATATTTCTTTTCATAACTACAATATTTATTTTAATAAAATTATTATTTAAAGTTTTTGATAATTTTGATAAATTTTCTTTTAATCGTTCAAAAGAAGCACCTTTTCTAATATCTTCATATATTTTTTTATCTGCAGAATCTATAGATACAACAACTTCTATATTATTTCCGGAAACAATATCTAAAAAATTCCGGGGCATATATTGACCATTTGTAATAACAGTATGTTTTATATTTTTATATTGTAAGGAATATTCCAACATTTCATAAAAGGTTTTTGAAATCGTCGGTTCTCCACCCCACCATGTAATATGTTCTAAATATGGAAAGTATGAATATATATCTTCTATATCTTGTTTAGTTAAAGACCATTTTGCTTCATTCGCTTTACACATTTTACAAGAAATATTACATTTGCTACTTGTTGCAATCCACAAACTTCTCGGTTTGGATTTTAATCTTATTTCTTTATTTGCGATTTCATACTCATTCAAAATCGCATTGTCATAAAATTTATCAATATAATCAAATTTATTTTGGTATTTTTTTATAATTTTTTTTGTAAAGTTATAATTATTAAAAAAATTTGATATTCGGGAAAGATAAAAAAGTTGAATTTTATTTTGCGGAACCAGCTTTCTTATTTTAACAAATTCTTTTCTTAAATTATTTGTTTCTCCCGAAAATTCATTAACCCTAAAAAAGTCATTAAACTTCGAATAACTGCAATCCAATCTTTCCATATAAAATTCGTCTGTAGTCTTTAAAGAACGACTTTGTATTGAATCTAATATTTTTATAGATTTACTCGGATTATTTAAAAATTTATAACTTTTGGATATAAATAATTTTATGTTATTTTTTATTTTTTTGTTTTTGATTTTTTTTAAGTGCGATTTGGACAAAGATATAACTTTTTTATACTTTTTTTGTTCAAAATATATTTTAATAATTTCAAACAAAGCATCAGCATAAAAATTTTTATCTGTCTTACATTTTTGCAGATACTTTAAAGACAATTCGTAATGTTTTTCTTTGAATTGCTGTTTTGCTAATTCAAAAATTTCATATGTTTGCATTTTTATTTTATTCATTATATTTTTAAGGTTACTACGGAATATGTTCTTTTTTTATCATAGAAAGTATATTTATAAGAACCGTCTTTATACTTTGTTTTTGATAAATCTATCTTAAAATTTCTTGCAATGGTTTTAAATATAGGTTCAAAATTTTCAGGTTTTTGTTTTTCGGAAAGTTTTATTGTTTTGTAGTATTCATTACAAGTTACACCGTTTACTTTCACTTCTTCAACAAACTGAGAAGCAACATCTTTTTGTTCTATTCCGTTAGAAGTAAGAGCGGTAACAATACTGTTATCCAACGAAACTTCTATACCTGTAAGATTATTTTTATTTGCAGATAAATAAGAAAATCCCAATATTATACCTGCAACAAATAATATCAACAAATATATTTTTATTAAAAAGCTGTTTCTTTTATCTTTTTTTTCTTTTGCCATAATTATTTTTCTTCTTTTGCAGAATCTTTAGTTTCAGTTTTGTTTTCGTTATCGTTTTTTTCTTTTACATCTTTCTTTTCTTCTTTAGGAAAATCTTGTTCATATTTCGCAGGCTTTTCCATATATTCATTTATCTTATCCGCTTTTATAATTTTTATTGCTGTTTCTAAAACTTCATCTTTAATTTCTTCTTTTTTATCTTTGTTCTTCGGATTATCTTCCGCTTCAGACTGCATATATAATTTACCTTCCATTTCCGGAGAAACTTCTACATATATATCAGGACTCACACCGTTTTTCTTATCCTTCTTATTATCGGAATGAGATATCATTTTTCCTGAAGGCAAACAATATTTTGCTATTGTTAATCTTACGGCACTTCCATCGGATAAAGGAATAATTGTTTGAACCGTTCCTTTACCAAAAGAGTTAGAACCTACAATCAAAGCTCTTTTGTAATCTTGTAATGTACCTGTAACAATTTCAGATGCCGATGCAGAGCCTCTGTTTATTAATACTATTATCGGAAGGTTAGGGAAATCAGGTTTTTTTTGCGTATAATAATATTGTTCCAACGTTTTATCTTTACACTTTGTTGAAACAACCAAACTATCTTCTTTTATAAACAAACTACATATACTAATCGCAGAATCCAAAAGGCCACCGGGATCATTTCTTAAATCGAAAATTAAAGCTTTCATCCCTTCTTTTGAAAGATCTTTTAAAGCATCCGAAATATCTTTAGGACTTTGAGCATTAAATTCCGACAATCTTACATAACCTATATTATCTTCCAACATTTTTTTCTTAACGGTCTCTATTTTTATTTTTTTTCTTATTATTGTAAAAGTAAGTTCTTCTTTTGTTGAAGGTCTGTATATTGTTAAAACTACTTTTGTACCCGGATTTCCTCTCATAAGTTTTACGGCTTCATCACTTGTTATATCTTGAGTTGATTTGTCATCTATTTTGATAATTTTATCGTCAGGCAAAATACCTGCATAATATGCGGGAGTATCCGGCATAGGGGTTACAACCGTAAGTTCATTATTTTGAGTTGTTATTCTTATACCTACACCGCCAAAAGATCCTTTTGTTTCAGTTCTCATATCTTTGTAATCTTTTTCTGTCATATATTGTGAATACGGATCTAATGTCCTTACCAGTCCTCTTATTGCACCTATTACCAAATCCTTATTTTCTTTTTCCTCAACATACTTATTATCTATTATTTCCATGATATCTATCATTTTTCTAAGTTCATCATAAGTAGTATCGGATTTTGCGTAAACGTTACTAAGAAAAATAAAACAAAATAAAGCTGTTATTAAAACTTTAATTTTATTTTTTAACATTTTTTCCCCTTTTATTTAATTATAATTAAATTAAACACTTAATATTTATTATAGCATTATTTAATTCTATTTTCTCTCTTTTAGCCACAATAACGGGTTTTCCGGAATATTAGCTTGTCTTATTTCAAAATACAGAACCGAATTTTCCCCTTTACCTACTTTTGCAATTTCCTGCTGTTTTACAACTTTTTGATTTTCCTTTACTAAGAATTTATCCAATTGGCAATAGAAACTGAAAAACACACCTTTATGATCCAATATTATCATATTACCGTAACTTCTAAATTCGCCCGCAAAAATAACAGTCCCTTCTTCAACTGATTTTATTGTCGCATTATCCTGTGCTTTTATTTTTATTCCGTTACTTATAACATTAGTGTTCAAATCAGGATGTTTGTTTTTCCCGTAATTCAAAACGATTTTACCGCTTACAGGCCAAGGTAAATTATTTTTTCTTGTATTTGTACTTGTTATTTTCTTTTTCGAATCTTTATTTTTGCTTGCTTTCATCAATTTATCCACCAAAGCTTTTAAAGCTTTTTCCGAATTATTCATATCTTTTATTTCTTGTTCCGCTTTGACTCTTTTACCCGCCGTAGTTTTTAACAAAGCATTTTTATCTTTTTCCAATTTTTTGTTTTTATTAATTAAATTCTGTTGTTTGTTTTTTAATCTTTCATATTCATTTTTTGCGGCAGTATGTTTATTTATATCTGATTGTGCGGTTATGTTTTTATCTTTTGCAATATTATATTTATTACTGTTTTCTTTTATATCTTCTTTTTTTAATTTAAATTCGGTGGAGTAATCGAAATATGATACCAACTTCATTTTTGTATAATCTAAATATTTATCATTAATTATTTGAGAATATTTTTGTTTACTTGTATCCGATTCATTATATCTTTCGGATGCAAACTGCAAATTTTTCTCGGTTTCTGAAATTTTTTCATTTAAACTTTTCAATTCTTTTTCGTTGTTTGCTATAGATTTTGCTATTTTTTGTAATTCTTGTTTTACTTTCTTCTCTTCTTTAACTAATTTGTTTTTTTCTGCTTTTTTATTTGAAATGTCTTTATGTAATTTATTTAATTCTTGTTTTCTGTTTTTTAAATCGGAGTTAACATCGGCAAGAGAAATGTTTACGGTAAAAAATGATATAAATAAAATAGTAATTAATTTTATTATATTATGCATTTGATTCTTTTGTTAAAAGAGTAAACATAAAACTCAGAGGAATTAAAACATATAATATTTGCCAATTTAATATAAAAACGGGACTTTGATTAAATACAGTTATCAAACATATTATCATATAAGCCAAAACGCCTAACAATATTCCGCTTCCTATTTCCTGCATTATAACTCTGTATAACTCTTTTATTACAAAAAACAGAAATTTCAAAACAAATAAAAATATTATTATACAGAATACGATTTTAAATATATCTTTATAGTTATTTAAAAGGGCTTTTTTATCAAAAAACATTGTATATGCTTTTTGGTCATAAACGACATCATCAACAAAATCAAGAGCAACAAGTTCTTCTTTTATTCTATTCAATTCTTCCATACTGTTTATTTTGTTATCATTAACCAATATAAATGTAGGAAATATCATAGATTCTTTAGGAACAACATCATCCAGTTCAGGATTTATTTGTGCGAATTTATCTTGATCATCAGATGTTATCATATCAACACTTGTAAACATTTTATAATCGGAGATTTTTGACAATATATATTCTTGTGTGTTTTCTTCCGAAACATTAACGAATATTGCTATTTTTAAATTAGATAGAGATTCTGATATATCGGATTGTAAATTTATGTAATATTGTAAAACAAATATACATAAAATATTTACCGACAACAATAAAGAATATCTGAAAATTTTTGATAGATTTATCTTCATATATTTTTTTGGTATATGTTATATGCCGTTTTTCTTTTTACGGCAATATTGTACATATTTTCATATTCTTGAACGGAATTTGCCCAAGAATACTCACTTGCAAAAGCATTCTTCATTACTTCGTTCCACAAGAACGGATTCTTATATATATCGTAAGCTCTCAATATACAGTCTAAGAATTTTTCTCCTTTATAAAAATCGAAAACAAAGCCGTTACCTTTGGTATTTGATGTAGAAAAATCTTTTATTGTATCTGCAAGTCCGCCTGTTTTATTTACTATAGGAATCGTTCCGTAAGCCAATGCTATTATTTGGCTAAGCCCGCAAGGCTCAAATTTTGAAGGCATTAAGAACGCATCCACACCGGCATATATTTGATGTGATAACGGTTCGTTATAATCCGTACATACACTTAATTTATCTTTATATAAATTCTGTAAATATAACATACCGTCTTTTATGTATCTGTCACCGGAACCCAAAACGACAATTTGAATATTAAATTGCGTAAGTTTACCTATAACATCCATTATTAAATCAAATCCTTTTTGCATATCAAATCTTGATACACAACCTAACATAAATGCATTTTCATCTTGTTTAAAACCGCATTTTTCCTGCAAATATTTTTTGCAAAGTTTTTTATTTTCATAATTTTCCGGTGAAAAATTTGCGACTATATTTTTGTCGTCTTTCGGATTCCAATAAGAATAATCTATACCGTTCAATATACCATAAACATCATTTCTTCTTGTTTGAATAACTACTTCCATACCTTTACCGGCAGGTCCTTGAATTTCTTTTGCATAGGTTGGACTTACGGTAGATATTATATCCGTATATGCAAGACCGGCTTTCATATAATTGAATGTATTATAAAATTCCAATTTGTCACTCTTATAATCTTCCCATGAAAAACCTGCTAACGGAACCGTTGAAGCAGCATCGTAACTTCCTTGAAATGCTATATTGTGAATTGTATATACGGTTGAAGTGTTCCAAAAAAAGCCATCGTTTAAATTTGTAGTTTTTAAGTATGCGGGAATCAATCCCGTATGCCAATCGTGGCAATGAATAATGTCCGGTCTGAACATTAAAGCTTTTGTTGCTTCTATTGCTGCTTTGGAAAAGAAAATAAATCTTTCTCTGTTATCACCGTAACCTACACCGGAATCATCACCATAAACACCCAATCTGTTAAAATATCTTAAATTCTCTATGAAATAAACAGGTATGTTACCATCTAACATACAAGTCTTTATTCTAAAATTTTCTTGTTCTTTACCGACAAAAACGGATAATTTATAAGGTAAGGCTTGTAAATTATATTTAGCTCCGTCTATTAAACGATATTTTGGAATTATTATTCTAACATCATGACCTTTTTGTTTTAAATATTTTGGGAGAGTACCAACAACATCTGCCAACCCGCCTGTTTTTATAAAAGGAACACATTCTGCTGCAACCATTAATATATTCATTATTCCGCTTCCCTTAAAAACTTTGCAGATTCTTCAGGTATTGTAGGATTAACATAAATACCCGAACCAAATTCAAAACCGCTGAATTTTGTTATTTTAGGAATAATTTCTATATACCAATGATAATGCGGTATTCTTTCTTGTTTTAAAGGATAAGAATGTACCACTAAATTGTATGGCATATTTCCT
>JAEEGL015173136.1_pt1 | contig 12980 bp, 10 predicted proteins | sample 9134231 | NCBI WGS metagenome assembly JAEEGL01 (sample SAMN16246548, study PRJNA631951) | gut metagenome | biome: gut microbiome; feature: rumen; material: fiber-attached | host: Bos | place: Iran: Karaj | collected 2018-10 | reverse complement strand
AGGCTGTCGACATTGACCTTGGAGGCTAGGGCGGCACGCAGTTTGGTGATGCGGCATCCCTCGTAGCTGCCCAACATGTCGGCGGGCAGGTAGATGGCGGCGCTCACCCACTTCTTGCCGTCGGTGGAGAGGCTGCCCTTGTCGGTGGCCTCGCCGCCGCAGTAGCCCAGGGTGACGATACTTTCGGCCTGCAGACTGGCTACGGCCATGATGGAAAGCAAAAGAAAGAGTATTTTCTTCATGGGTTCTCCTGTCTTTTACTTCACCAGTATTTTCTTGCCCTCGCTGATGTAGATGCCCTTTCTCATCTGGGCGTCAGCCTTCGATACCCGGCGGCCCTGCAGGTCGTACACCACGTTGCTTGTGTTGCGAATCTGCACGGCGGTCTGGATGCCGTCCTCAGTGCCAAAGCTGATGGGCACCACGGTGTTCGGTGTGGCAAGCGAGTAGTCTATCGGCATGTAGGCGGTGCCGGGCTCCACGAAGAACGTGTTCTCCACGAGCCATCCCGTCTCCTCGTCGAAAGAATTGTAGTCGGCGATGGGAACGAAGCCGAAAGTGCCGTTCTTCTCAGCCAGCACGAAGGGGAGGTCGTAGATTTCCTCTTCCTCGTCGAAGGCCACCCAGGCGGCATCGGCGCGCTCGTCCACGGCCACGAGGTCGTTCTGCTCCACAGCCTCCACCTCACCGCTGGCGGTAGGTATGCTGAAGGTACCTGCGGCGGCAGTGCACACAATCACACCCGTATGGGCGGGCACCTGGCCCACCTCAGTAAGTTTCACCTCGGTCAGTTCCTGCACCACATGGCCGTTGGGCAGTTCGCGGTCGGTGTACACCTTCTGTGCCACATAGGCCTTCACGCCCTCCACGGCCGAGAAATCGAGCGCCTCGTCGGCGGAGAACAGGGCATAGAAGGAGGTGCCGTCGGTCACGTCGGCGGTGGTTACTTCCTTGAAGCTATTTACAGTGGCGAAGCTGACGGGCACCACGGTGTTAGGTGTGGCGAGCGAATAGTCCATCGGCATATAGGCGGTGCCGGGCTCCACGAAGAACGTGTTCTCCATGAGCCATCCCGTCTCCTCGTCGAATGAGTTGTAGTCGGCGATGGGAACGAAGCCGAAAGCACCGTTCTTCTCACCAAGCAGGAAGGGCAGGTCGTAGATTTCCTCTTCCTCGTCGAAGGCCACCCATGCGGCATCGGCGCGCTCGTCCACGGCCACGAGGTCGTTCTGCTCCACAGCCTCCACCTCACCGCTGGCGGTAGGTATGTTGAAGGTACCTGCGGCGGCAGTGCACACAATCACACCCGTATGGGCGGGCACCTGGCCCACCTCAGTAAGTTTCACCTCGGTCAGTTCCTGCACCACATGGCCGTTGGACAGTTCACGGTCGGTGTACACCTTCTGTGCCACATAGGCTTTCACGCCCTCCACGGCCGAGAAGTCGAGCGCCTCGTCGGCGGAGAACAGGGCATAGAAGGAGGTGCCGTCGGTCACGTCGGCGGTGGTTACCTCTTTGTCGGCATAACTGGCCAATGCAAAGAGACAAGCAGTTGCAAAAGTAAAGATTTTCTTCATAGCGTATAGTTTTGGGGCCGCTTTCCAAATTCCACCTATGGCGGCGCAGCCGATATTACCCCCAAAGGCATAATTACACACCCCGACCTGTCATTCTGACGGTTCATCGGGGCTTTTAAAATGCAAAGGTAAATAAAAGGTTACAATAATGTTAATGAAAAGTCGGTATTTATGTAAAGTCTCTGTTAAAATTGTGTTACAAGGTTATGATTTTTTTCACTAAGGTGCGGAGGTTTTAAGTTGAACACAGAGACACGGAGATTTGTATGTTGAACACAGAGGCACGGAGACACAGAGATTTCATCGCCAAGGCGATGATTAGAGGCACAGAGGAATTTTCTGGAACACGAATTACCGTGAATTGGTCATGAATTATCATTAAATAACTCTGTGTTCTTTCTTTTTTTCATCATTATCTTTAATTTTTCTTCTTTAATCTTCTTGCTAAGACCCCGCCCCTATCCCCGCCCCTGCGAGGGGTGGGGGAACCGCTGGACAGAGCTGATAGTTGCACGCTTCACAAAGAATTAATCGAACACAGAGGCACAGGGACACAGAGGATTAAGTTAAACACAGAGACACGGAGGCACAGAGATTTCATCGTCAAAGTAATGATTAGAGGCACAGAGATTTCATCGTCAAAGTAATGATTAGAGACACAGAGATTTTTTCCTAAGTAAGTGATCCAAATGGATTTCCGGCAATTGATCGCCGTATAGGCATTAGAAGAAAAATTACGGGGATTACGGTAATTTCTGTTTAGAAAAAATATCAACGAAAAAATAAGGTTATTTCTGTTAGGAAAAAACTGTAGGAATTACGACAATTCCTTTTCCATTTTCCTGCTATAAGTTACTCAAGCCAAGCAACCTGTCTATTTGAGGTTCCAGAAGTGCCGTTCCGTCGTTGATGATGATATAGTCGCTGCGGTCCATCACCCTCTGTTGCGGCCACTGCTTGTGCATCCACTCTAAGACCTTTTCGCGCGATATGGCGTCGCGTTCCATTACCCGTGCGATACGCACTTCGAGCGGTGCCGACACACACACCACCCTGTCAACATACCGGTCGAATCCACTCTCAAAGAGGATGGCACACTCCATCCATTCATTTCCCGAGGCCAGGAAATCCTCGCCCACAGCCGGATGCACAATCTGGTTCACCCTAAGGATATTCTCCTCGCCCTGCAACATAAACCGTGCCATCCGAGCCTTGTCGAGTCTTCCCTCCACATACAAGTCATCGCCCACCAGTTCTGTCAGCCTCCTCTTCAAGTCGTCCGACTCACGCATCAGCCTTTTTGCCGCGGCATCGCAGTCGTACACATCGATGCCACGCTCTCTGAGCAGTCGGCAGACATAAGATTTTCCACTGCCAATACCACCGGTAAGTGCTGTTTTTATCATTTCCTACCTTCTTTCCAGCAGATAACCAACCTTTTTTACCTCGAGTCGCGGGTTGAGCACAAACGGCGGGAACTCCCTCACCACAAGGTCCACAACCGAGTCTTCATGAAGCACCACCTGGTCCATGACAGGCTCCACGATGAATCCCGTGCTCTTAGCATCCTTTTTTCTCGACACCGGCACTGTATATCTCACGGTCACCGATGGCGGGAAGGTTCTCAGTATGGTGTTGTCGGCGAAGTCGGGCACCTTGATACGCACCCTCATGGTATCCTCTACGAGCAGGTCGGTAGTCACTTTCACTGTCACCTCTTTTGGCGAGTATTTCACACCCGTCTTATACGGCATTCTCACCTTTTTCTCAGTGCCCTCCTTTTCCTCGTCGAGCATGAAATAGTTGATTTCCACACTTTTTATCGCCTTGGTGAGCGGTTTGATGGCATACACCATCACCGAATCAGGTTCCACCTCTGTCTTCACCACGAAATAGTGCTCTTTTGCCACGATGCGCGGATCGTTGAGCCTCACCGGCACTTTTACCGCATTTCCCTTGGTGAAGTAGATTTTCAATTCCCTCGGTTTCATGTCCGTCACCTTCACATTGCCGATTTTTTTCCTCACGAGGGTGAGCAGTTCAGTCTCCGAAATGGTTGCCACACCCTGGTCCTGGTCGGCTTTCTTCACCAGTTCAGAGAAGTTGACAGAAGCCTCCCTCTCGCTCATTCCTCTTACAGAACCGAGCAGCGACAGTCCCTGTCCGCTCATCGTCACCGTCACGTTCATCACCTCGTCGCTTATCAAGTGATAGTCGTCGGTCACATTTGTGATGGTCACGGGCACCTGCAGTTCTTTCGTCACCGTTTCATTGAGGGTGAGCAGAAGCCAGAAAAAGCCGCTCAGAGCGAAACAAAAAAGAAACGTCAAGAACTTCCTGTTGATGAGAGTCAACAAGAAGTGCTTGACGTTATCAGATAGAAGGCTCATGCTTTAACGGTGACGTCCGTTGTTATTTTCCCGTGGGAGCTGCAGCGTTGGCATCGGCGAAGACATAGTTTTTGTCCACCTCTATGACCACGCCTTTTGCTATTTCTACGCTGACTTTCCCTGTCTCTATATCGATACGTTTCACCACACCGTAGATACCGCCTCCGGTCACCACTCTGGTGCCCTCCTGGAGCGCGTTCTGAAACATCCTGATTTCTTTCTGTTTTTTCTGCTGCGGCCTTATCATGAAAAACCACATGATGGCAAAGAGCGCCACCATCATAATAAGCATTGACATGCCGCTTCCGCCACCTTGCGGTGCAGCCTGCAAAAGAATTGTAATCATACTTGTTTACTCTTTATTATATTATTACTGATTTTGACTGTCGTCATTCTGGCGGTTGGGCATCGATTTCATTATCAGCCCCTCCTGTATGAGATGCCGCGCAATGGCATCGAGCATACCGTTGATATAACCGCTGCTTTTATAGGTGCTGTACACCTTGGCCAGGTCAACATACTCATTGATGGTGACACTGACAGGAATGTTCGGGAAGGTCAGCATCTCAGCGATGGCAATCTGCATGATGACCACGTCCATGTAGGCCAGTCGTGAGAAGTCCCAGTGCCTTGATGTCTCGCTCATATACCGCTGATAGGTATCAGCGTTGAGTATGGTGGAGCGGAACAGCTTTCGTGCGAACTCTTTGTCCTCCAGGTCCTTGAACTCCGGCAGCAGTTCCTGTGCGGCACCATTTTTCTCGTCAAACCGTTTGATGGTTTTCAGCACGAAGGTGTCCACCACGTCCTTGTCGTCGTTCCAATAGAGGCTTTTTTCCTCGAGCACACTGTCCAGATCCTCATTTTCCTGCACCAGCGTCTTGTATATTTTCCTCCACAGCTCCCTGTCGGCCTCGTACGAGTCGTCCTCGCTGACCATATACTCCTGGTAGATGGGACTCATCTCAATCTGGTTACAGAGTTTTCTCACAAACTCCAGATGGTCGTCCCAAGTCATTTTCTGTTTCTCCCTGAAGTCGATGAGCATGTCATTCTCCTCGAGCTGTCTGGCAAACTTGTTGTTCACGAATTTCATGCTCGGCATGGGCAATCCTTCTCTCTCAGCCCTTTGCATGGCAATTTGTATTCTGCGTTCCTCCTCGTTGGTCACAGCGGAGATGAGCATCAGCAGATAGTTGTACAGGTCATATCCTTTCGAGAGACTGTAAAGCAACTCGTTTTCCGCCTTTGCCATGTTTTTCGACCCGTTCTGATAGTAAGCGTATGTCAGCTGGACCACCTTGATTCGAATGAGTTCTCTGTTTATCATATTAATTAGTGTGTATCTTTCCAGGAAAAGTTTATAGTATCAAAGGATGATGCAAAAGTACTTAAAAAAACCGTGACTTGCAAGCGTTGTTAAAAAAAACAACAGTTTATTAAACAAAAAAGTCATTAAAAAGTGCGTAATCTTTTCTGTTTCGGAAAAAAGTTGTACCTTTGCACCGCTTTTTTAGCGCACCGGCCCCTGAGGGCATTCGTGTGATGGCGAATTAAGCAAAACGAATCAATTATTATTCACTTAATTTAGAGTAACACAACCATTATGAGAGAAATCAATTTGAACGGTGTCAAGAGAACTGAGACCGGCAAGAAAGCCACCCGTGAGCTTCGCAAAAAGGGTATGGTACCCTGCAACCTTTATGGTGAGGCCAAAGACGAGAACGGTCTTCCCTTTTCACTTGGCTTTGCCGTTTCAGCCCGCGACCTTCGCAAGGTGGTTTACACCCCCCACGTTTATGTGGTCAACCTGAACATCGACGGTGAGGCCCATGTAGCCGTTATGAAGGAGCTCCAGTTCCATCCCGTGACCGACGCCGTTCTTCACATCGACTTTTATGAAGTGACAGCCGAGAAGCCCATCACCATCGGTATCCCCGTGAACCTTGTTGGTCTGGCTCAGGGTGTCCGCGACGGTGGCCGTATGAACCTTTCCATCCGCAAGATCAATGTCACAGCTCCTTACAAGCAGATACCTGAGAAGCTGGATGTGGATGTCACCAAGCTCAACATCGGCAAGAGCATCAAGGTGGGCGAGCTTTCTTTCGAGGGTCTTGAGATAGCCACAAGCAAGGAAGTTATCGTGTGCACCATCAAGCGCACCCGTGCCGCCATGTCGGCCGCCTCACAGACTGAGGAATCCGCTGGATAATCTGTTTCCCCACTATGGACAAATTTCTGATTGTGGGTCTTGGGAATCCAGGTGCGGAGTACAGCACCACCCGCCACAACATCGGCTATATGGTATTGGACGCTTTTGCAAAAGCGTCCAATATTGTTTTCGACGACCGCCGCTACGGCTATGTTGCCGAGTGCAGTGTTCGTGGCCGCAAGTTGTTTTTGCTCAAGCCCACCACTTACATGAATCTGAGCGGCAATGCCGTTCGCTATTGGCTGAACAAGGAGAACATCTCCGACGACCACATGCTCGTGATTTCCGACGACCTGTCTCTTCCCCTTGGCACGCTCCGTCTCAAGGCCCGGGGCAGTGCGGGCACGCACAACGGCCTTGGTCACATTCAGCAGCTCATCGGGCAGGACTATCCCCGTCTGCGCATCGGTTTGGGCAATGATTTTCCCCGCGGCATGCAGGTAGACTTTGTGCTCAGCTCTTTCACCGACGAGGAGCGTGCCATTCTCGAGCCCTGTTTTTCCACCGCCATCGAAATCATCAAGAGCTTTGTACTCTCCGGCATCAACATCACGATGAACCAGTACAACAAGCGTCCGCCCAAGCCTAAAAAGGAGAAAAAAGAGGAGAGTTCCAATTCCTCCGAAACCACACCTCCCTCCCCCGACAAATAACCCCATCTCCCCATGAATGAAGCCCGTATAGACAAATGGCTGTGGGCCGCCCGCATTTTCAAGACCCGCAGCATCGCCGCCGACGCCTGCAAGAACGGCCGCGTCACGATAAACGGTATGAATGTGAAGCCCTCTCGCCCCATCAAGGTGGGCGAGGTGGTGAATGTGCGCAAGCCGCCCGTCACCTATTCCTTCCGTGTGCTGCAGTGCATCGAGCAGCGTGTGGGTGCGAAACTACTTCCCGACATCTATGAGAATGTGACCGACCCCAAGCAATACGAACTGCTTGAGATGAGCCGCATCAGCGGTTTTGTGGACCGTGTGCGCGGCACAGGCCGCCCCACCAAGCGCGACCGTCGCCAGATGGATGCCTTCGTCGACCCGCTCCTCTTCGGTTTCGACGACGAGGATGACGATGAAGAAGAGGAATAGGAGATTAAAGATTAAAGATTAAAAAAGAAAAATGAAAGATTAAGATTGGTAAATGGGAAGAAGGGAAAGAAATTATCATTTTTTTCCTAACAGGAATTCCCGTAATTATCATAATTTTTCTTTTTTTGACGCCTATACGGCGATAATTATCGGAAATTTTTCACAACTACCCCAAGCTTACTTGAGCAGAGACCCCGCCCCTATCCCCGCCCCTGCAAGGGGCGGGGGATCCGCCGGACAGAGCCGATATTTATTGCGCTAACACTAACCGACAGCGCGCTGTCATTGGCAGTGCCGCAAATCCCCCACCCTCTCACAGGAATGGCTACGGGTAGGCGAGGTAAAAAATCTTTTATCTTTAAGAGGAACACAGATTACCATGAATTATTCATGAATTCTCTGTGTCCCTGTGTCTCTGTGTTCTACGTTTAAGAACATGAGGCTGTACATAAAAAACGAGCAAGCCCGGCCTTTAAGAAGTGCCGGGCTTGCTTTGGCTTAAAGCCAAAACCTGATAATAATACTATGATGTGAAACCTTAGTCCACCATCATGGGGCCGCCGAAGCCGCCGCCAGGACGACCGCCGCCGCCCCAACCACCGGGACGACCGCCGCCACCGCCGCCTTGCCAGCCGCCGGGACGACCTTGACCTCCTTGCCAGCCACCAGGACGGCCGAACTGGCCAGGACCTGGCATCTGTCCATCTTCCTTGTGTCTGCCGCCGAAGATATTGATTCGGTATATCACATGGAGCATAGCATAGGATGTGATGCTGTTGTATTCAGTATCGCTTCTCTGCATGGCGTTGAGCACACGGCTGAAGGTGCTCTGCTCCTTGAGGATGTCATAGAGCTGCAGCGACACGGTGAGTGCATTGCCTCTGAGGAACGACTGGCTCAGCTGTGCGTTCCACACCAGTTCGTCGGTGTTCATTGAGTTGTCGTTATATCCTCTTCTGGAGTTCTGGTGAATGTCTGAAGCCAACTGCATGCCCCACGGAGCCCTTAACACCACATTCAGACCATAGGAGAACTGCCAAGTGTCGAGGTCGCTGTTCGGCTGGAGTTTGTTTTCGGCCTTTGTATAGTTCACGTTTCCGTTAGGCTCCACCTCGAGCCAGTCGTTTCTGTAGCTGAATGAGAGTCTCTCACCGAAGGTGGTGGTCTTTGTCACGTTTTTCTGCGAGTCCTGGTTCATTCCCAACGAGAGGTATCCCACATAGTGGCTATGGTTGACGTTGGTGAATGTGTTCACGTTCCAGTGTCCAATGGTATCGATGGCCATGTTGTACATAAAGGCACCCATCACGTTCCAGTTGCCGTTGATGTTCTCCGGCCTGGTTGTTCTTCCACCTGTTTTCTCATTGTAAGTCACCTTGTTGCTGATGCTGTTTCTGGTGGTGCTGAAGTTCACGAAGGTCATGATACCCTGCTGATGCTTCGAGATATAATTGTTGTAGAAGAGCCTGAAGTTGTTGGTGAACGAGGGTTTCAGTCCCGGGTTACCCATGCTGATGTTGAGCGGGTCGCTGTCATCCACGATGTCGAGCAGGTCGCTCATACCCGGCTGCGAGGTGCTTCCACGATAGTTTACACGCAGGTTGCTCACCTTGGAGAATCTGTATCTGAAATCGAGTGTCGGTGAGAAATTGGTCACGTTTCTCACTGTGTCCACGTGCACACCCTGATAGTCCTGCAGGTAGTAGGAGCGCTGTGGCTGCAGCATGAATCCCGCGTTGAGTTGGAATTTCGGGTCAATCCATCTGTAGGTGAGCTGAATGTCGTGAATATAGTTGGTATACTCCGAGTACCGGCTCAGGTCATCGTCCTTGTAGTTTTCCAGTGGTCCTGCCGTGCGGCTCAGGTAAGCGTCCCAGTTTCTGTATGCCGGTGTGATACCGTCGAAGAACAGCCTTCCCATGCTGCTGAAGTCGTATGTAGAGCGGTCGCTCTCGTTGTATCTGTACTGATATCTGTAGCTGAATTGCAGGAACATCCCCTTTGCGATAGGTTCGCTGTAGGTGGTCTGCAGGTTGTATCCCCAGCTTTTCGACGGAGTCAGGTTGTATCGGTTGGTCTGGTAGGTAGAATCCAGTCCCATGATGGTGCGCTGCTGGTAGAGGTGCACGTCATTCATCGATATTGATGTGTTGTCGTTGTCGCTGTAGTTACCGTCCACCCTCAGTGTGATGTTTCTTCCCTTTGAGCCTAATCTTCTGTTAAACTGCAGCATACCCCTTGCGCTTGTCGACTCACCGTAGCTCAGGTTCACGTTTTCGTTGCTGTTCACCATGAGGCTGTCCTCCGCCAGTTTTTTCAATCCCTCCGGCGAGAGCGGGTCAGTCACATAGAGGTAGGGGTCATCTTTGTAGGTAGCCGATTTCTGCGAGCGGTTACCGTCGTTGGATGAGAGAGAGATGCTGGGCCTGAACATGATGTTGGTCATCGTGTCGGGCGTCCACTCCAGTCTGAATTGTCCGTTCCAGGAGTTGCTTCTTGTATAGTTCTGGTTCGTATTGTTGGAGAACGACTTGGTAACGCTTACAAAGTTCTCGCTCGAGTTTTTGGAGAAGAGGTCACCGTTTCTGTGGTTCCATCTCACGCTGGCGTCCATTTTCAGTTTGTCCTTTGCCTCGTAGTTGTAGTTGAGTCCCAACATTTTGGCAGTGTTCAGTCCCTGCTGTCCACCACCGAATCGTCCGCCTCCTCCACCACCGGGGAATCCCTGGTCGTTGGTGTTGTTGGCATTTCCCATGATCATGAGGCGCGAGTTGTCGAAGAAGTATGCGCCCATCACCCTTTCGGCATACCGGTCGTGCGTACCGATGGCAGCGTCCACATTGGCGAACATACCCTTGTTCATGCCCCTTTTCAGTCCGAAGTCGAGCACAGTCTCCTCCTCGCCGTCGTCGATGCCTGTGATTCTCGATAGGTCGCTCCTTTCGTCATAAGCCTTCACCTGGTCCACGATCGACGTAGGCAGGTTTTTGAGCGCCGTCTGCGTGTCGCCGGTCATGAATTCCTTACCGTCGACACGTATTTTCTTCACCTCCTTGCCGTTGATGGTGATTTTGCCGTCGTCGCTCACCTGAGCGCCCGGAAGTTTTTTCACCAGTTCCTCAATGGCAGAGCCTTCCGCCACTCGGTAGGCCGAGGTGTTGTAGACGAAGGTGTCCTCTTTGAGCACCACTTTCGGTGCGTTGCCCAATGCCGTCACGGCACTCAGCATGATGGCATCGGCCGACATAGTGATATTGCCGAGTCTCACGTTTTTGTTATCCGCCACGGTCACGTTTTTCGTCACATCGGTATATCCCACGCTGCTGAATCGCAGGATGTATCTACCGTTTTGTTCGGCCTGCAAGCTGAAGTTGCCATTGTCGTCAGAAATGGCACCGGCCACAAACGTGCTGTCGGTTTTGAGCAGTTGCAGTGTAACCTGTGAAAGGGGTTCTTTGCTTTCCTTGTCGGTAAGCTTTCCCGTGATAAGCCTTTGTTGCGCCTGGGCAGTCATCACCATAGCGAAAAGGCACATTAGTGTGAAGATTTTTCTCATAAGTTGACGAATATCTTTTAAATTCTGATTCCTTATCAAAACCTATTGTAAGATTCGAATTGCGATCTTAGTTATTGAATAGACGCGCTGCAAAGCCCAAAGTTTAATCGCCCCGCGTTAAAAAGGGTTATTAATTGTGTGTGCAGGGGGGTATCGGCTCTAACCTTTACTCGAAAACAAAATCCTCTGTGCCTCAAGAAAAGTTGAACACAGAGTCACAGAGACACAGAGTTTTTCATTTCTTCATTTTTTCATCCTTTTAAATGCGACCCCACTCCCAACCTCCCCCCTACGAGGGGGGAGGGGCCGCGGCAGACTGGGTGAAACGTACAGGCCATAGCATCTTACGTCACAGTCAATCTGTGATAGCGCCAAAAATATCAGCTCTGTCCTGCGGTTCCCCCACCCCTCGCAGGGGCGGGGATAGGGGCGGGGTCTTAGCAAAAGGATTAAAAATGAAAAGCACAATGACGGAAGTAATTCTTTGTGTCTCTGTGATCGACTTAACCCTCTGTGCCTCCGTGCCTCTGTGTTCAACCTGATTTTAGAACGTAATTCCTAAAAAATTTACTTTTCCCTTCGGCCAGCGACCCTTGGTTCCCGCCGGAAGCGGCTCTATCCTTTCCATCCAGGGCAATCAAAATTTTCGATTAATTTTCTTATTTAATTTTTGAATAATTTCCCGCCGTCAGGCGGCTCCATGTGGTCTTTTTTTATTACCTTTGCTGCGGTAAGCGTATTTGCCTATACATTATTTATAATAAGAGGCAAAATAAAGGTAAAACAGGTAAAAAGACAACAAATGGAGAAAGCAAGAGTCATCATTACAAAGAATTTAGAGCAAGACCTGGTGCTGAGTCTTAGCGAATGTGAACACGACCGGCTTTTCGTGCTCGCCGACGAGAACACAGCACACTGCTGCTGGCCCGTGGTCAACTCTTTCTACTGCCTGCGCGAGGCACAGCTTATCACCATCCCCGCCACCGATGCCCACAAAGACCTCCAGTCGCTGAGCCATGTGTGGCAGCAACTGAGCAGCCAGGGCGCCACACGCCACTCCTGCCTCATCAACCTTGGAGGCGGAATGGTGACCGACCTCGGAGGTTTCGCTGCCGCCACGTTCAAACGGGGCATCAACTTCATCAACATTCCCACCACCCTGCTCTCCATGGTCGACGCCTCCGTGGGTGGCAAGACGGGCATCAACTTCTGCGGTCTGAAAAACGAGGTTGGCGTGTTCCGGCAGCCGCAGTTCACCCTCATCGACACGCACTTCCTCTCCACGCTCGACATGGAGAATCTCTGCTCGGGCTACGCCGAGATGCTGAAGCACGGCCTTATCAGCGATGATGCCACCTGGGCAAGTCTGCTCAACTACGACCTTCGCACCCCCGACCTAAAGGAACTGTCCTCTATGGTGGCGACATCGGTCGCGGTGAAGGAGCGCATCGTCATGGACGACCCGCTCGAGCAGGGCATCCGCAAGGCGCTCAACCTCGGCCACACCATCGGCCACGCCATCGAGTCGTGGGCACTTCGCCAGGGCAGTCCGTTGCTCCACGGCTATGCTGTGGCCTACGGCTTGGTGTCAGAGCTGTACCTGAGCAGCATCAGGATGGGTTTCCCCACGGACAAGCTGTACAGCACAGCGCGTTTCATCCGTGAGGTCTACGGCACGCCCTCCATCGAGTGCAAGGCTTACCCTGCCCTGCTTGAACTGATGCATCACGACAAGAAGAACCAGGGCGACGGCATCAACTTCACCCTGCTCTCCGATATCGGCCAGATTCACATCAACCAGTTGGCCACGGAAGAAGAAATAAAGGATTCCCTCGACTTCCTTCTGTTCTGATCTCTTTGAAACACAGAGGCACAGAGGAGTTTAAGTCGAACACAGAGGCACAGAGACACAGAGTTTTTCATGATAATTCGCGACCAATTCATGAATTAACATGAATTTCCGAATCACTTCGTATTTGATTTCCAGCCGCAGGCTGCAGGATTTTTTGAAAAGATTTTGAAGGATTTACTTTACCCTTCGGCCAGTGACCCTTGGTTCTGCGCGAAGCACACTCTCACTCCCCTTGCCCGTCCAGGACAACATAAATTTATTTCCGCCCGATAGGGCGCAGGATTTTTTGAAAAGATTTTGAAGGATTT
>JAEEGL014708464.1_pt1 | contig 12980 bp, 11 predicted proteins | sample 9134231 | NCBI WGS metagenome assembly JAEEGL01 (sample SAMN16246548, study PRJNA631951) | gut metagenome | biome: gut microbiome; feature: rumen; material: fiber-attached | host: Bos | place: Iran: Karaj | collected 2018-10 | reverse complement strand
CAGGTTCAGCGCCTTGGCGACGCGCTCCCGGAGCACATTGGCGGCGGAGAACAGCCAGCAGCGCCCGCTGTGCTGCTGATTGGTCACGGGCATGGTCTCGATCTCAACGGAAAACTTTTGGCGCATGGCGTATGCCGCCTTGGAAACGTATATGACGCTGGCGATATCGGTACGGGACAGCGCCAGGGTAGCGACCTTCCGGGTCGCGCTCTCCTGAAAATCCTTGGACCAGCCGGCCAGCTGCTGCTGGGTGATGGGGGTCTGCTTCATGTTTCAACATCCTTTCGCTCGCGGCGCGCGCGTGTATTTGGAAAAAACGGATACGCAAATCCTATCAAAGTATAATCCAGAGCCGCCGAAAAGTCAATCGTCCGACGCGGATTCCAGAATACTTCCGACGAAAACCCGGCGGGGAGCGGAACCCAGGCTCCGCTCCCCGCTCATGGCGTCCATAAAGGCAGCAAATCCCAAAATCCAGAAGGGCTTCAGCTTGCTGTGTCAGCTGCGATTGCGAATTTCAGCCACTTACCTTGATGCCTTTTCTGCCGCGCCTTCTCGTGCTCCCAAAATCGCCTTACGCGAACCTGTACGCGAACAGGTCGGCCTGGCGCAGGAAGAACCGCACGATCACGGGCCTGCCGGCCAGTCCGGCCAGGCTGCCGCCGCGGAACTTCAGCTTCTCAAACAGCACGTCGCCGAACATCTCCTCGCAGTCCTCCAGCCCGAAGCCCTCGAAGGGCTCCCCGGTTTCCGGGTCGATGACGGCCGCCCGGATGCCGCCGGTGGCCGTGGTGGCGTAGTTGATCTCCAGGGAATCCCCGGCGAAGATCAGCGGCTTGGTCTCGAACCAGCCCGTGGGCTCCCCGCCCCACATGGATGCGAAGCCGTACTTCCGCACGCTGTAGCGCAGGATGCAGGCGTCGTCCCAGCAATAGTGGGAGCCGATGTAGGCGTAGAAGCAGTCGTCCTTCTCCACCAGCCCTCTTGCGGGCATGTTGTTGCGCTGTGTCCAGCGTTTGGGGTCGAAGCCGCCGCCCACCCAGCTCTCGCAGAAGCGCCTGTCCCACAGATGCCCGTCGCGGCTGGTCATGAACACCGCGTCCGCCACGCCGGGGCCGTCCTGCATGTGCTCCTTCACCCGTTCCGGCTCGAACCGCATGGGGAAGGACAGGAGCATGTGCTCCGCGCCCGGGCAGGGGATGGTGGCGTTGGTGTACAGGTTTTCCCGGGGCTCGCCGTTGGTGTAGATGTTCTGTTCGGGCTCGGACCAGTGGATGCAGTCCTCTGATGTGTAGCATTCAATGGCCCGCACGTTGGCCGCTTTGGAGGAGTATGCGGCGTAGGGGTCCGCCGGGGCCTTGCGATGGCTGCCGTGCACCATTCCCTTGTCCTCCTCGTTGTGCCAGTAGCGGGAATAGATGCGGTACAGCCCCGCCGTCTGGTCGTACAGCAGCACGTTCTGGGAGTCCAGCAGCCGGTTGGTCACGATGGGCTTGTCGCTGAGCTTGCGGAAGTGGAAGCCGTCCTCGGAGGCGAACAGGAACAGCCCCTCCGGGTCATAGCCGCCCACCGCCTTGATCTTCTGGTCGGGCGGACAGGCGGGGTTCGTGTCCAGCGTGGGGGTCATGTTGTGGCACGCCAGGCCCCACTCCTCGCCGGCCATCAGGATGTTGGTCTTCTTATATTCCCGGAAGGGCACGATGTCCAGCTCCGGCTTGATCCAGTTCTCGCCGTCCTCGCTGACGGCCACGCACAGGTACTGCCCGGGGTCCCGGTCGTCGTGGGGCCGCGCGCAGGCGCTGGCGCGATAGTAGAGGAAGTACTTGCCCTTGTAGGAAACGACGCTGTTGTACACGAAGGATCCGTGCTGCTCCCAGGGCTTGTCGGTGGTGATGGCGATCCCGCACTCCCTGGGCTTGTTCAGGCGGAACTGCACGCCCTCGCTGCGTGCGATCAGCGCGTCGTCCACCAGCATTTCGATCCTGCCGCCGATGTTGATTGCCTGTTCCATAGAATACTCCTCCTTTGGTCTTGTCGCCGCGTCCCTAGAGCGGATGCGCGGGATTCAGATTGATTTCCCCCGACAGGGTATACAGAATTGCGTTCCTGCAATAGAACTTCAGCATGCACGGACCCGCGGGCGGCGCGCCTCCGCGCCAGCGCAGAGAGGCGTCGTCGCAGGCTCCGACGATGGGGAAACAGTCCTCCCGGGAAAAGCCGGGAATCGCGTCGCCGCTTCCATCCAGTATCTCATAGCAAATCTCTCCGCCGTCCGCGTCGGCGCACAGCGTTATTTCCGAAGCTCCAAACGTCATCCTGCGCGTTTGGTATGTAAAGCCGTCGTCCTGACGCGGGGCGACGCCGGCGAGCCTGTTCTTCCGGATCGTGGCCAGGCACAGGCCGGTCTCCTTCAGGTCGTAGTGCGTTCCGCTGCCGCCCATATAGTAGAACCGATATTCCTTCCCGTCGGATACAGGCGCGGAAGCGTAGCACGTGCCGAAATCATACGCCCCCTCCGCTCCGTTGGGGAGAAACGGCTCACCCGGCGCGACGCGCTGCCAGAAGATTCCGTCGCCGGAATAACACAGCTCGATTTCCACGTGGTCGTAATGGGAGAGGGAGGCGTCTCCGGTGTGGAATATCTCTGCGAGACCCCAAAACAACCCATCCTGCTGGAATACGGGCATGCCGTATACCTGGTCGTCGGCGTCCAGCCCGCCCAGAACGGTCCGCGGGTTCGTCCAGCGGAGGAAGTCGTCGCTTTCCAGGCGGCACTCCGCGCGCATCTCCCGCTTGAAGGTGCGGGTGAACAGCAGGTATTTCCCACTGTCGCGGTCCCGGATGACGAAATTGTGTGTATCGCCGGGCAGCGCGGGGTCGTCGATAACGGGCGTCCAGCCGTGGAAATGGATGCCGTCCGCGGAAAACGCCGCGTGAATGTTCAGCGGTCCCCGGTCGTCCCGGGAGATGATCTTGTAGCGCCTCCCGGGGTCCTTCTCCGCTTCGTCCAACAGCACGCCGGCGCCGTGGGTGTTCAGCGCGACGATGTTGTTCCGCGCGGAGCCGCCGTATTCCACGACGTCAAGGGCAGGCTTCGTCCAGCGGATGCCGTCCTCGGATTCCGCGTATACGATGCCCGTGATCCGGTCCTCCTTTACCCGGTATTCCTGCGATTTCCGCTTCGGACCGTTGTCCGGGGCGAGGAAACAGGTGTAATAGCAGCGATACCGGCCGATGGAGGGGTCAAAAAACACGTTGGGATATCCGTTGCCGATCTGCGTTTCCCAGGGCCGGGCCTCTTTTTCCCGCGCGCCATCCGAAAACAGAGGATTTCTCGCGTCCTTTTTCAGCGCGCCGGGAACGGTTTTCGCGCCCGAGGTGCTCCGCTTCAGCGCGGTGTCAAAAAACCAGTATGTCTTCACGGCGTCTCCTTTCGGGCGGCCTCGTGGTCAGTCGACGTCCACCCAGGTGATCTCCCGCTTCAGCCCGCCCAGGAACTTCCCGAAAAACGCGTCCGACGTCATGGCCAGGGACGCGGTGTTGACGCATGGGTGGAAGATGAGCAGCGGATGCTACTTCAGGGCCCTGTCCATCAGCAGGCAGACCTTTTTATCCGGGTCGAACAGCAGTCCCATGGGGCTGATGGCCCCCGGCAGCGTCCGCAGGAGCTCCTCCAGCTTCTCCGGCGGGCCGAAGCTCAGCCGGGAGGACCCGATCTGCTTGGAGATGTCCGCGGTGCGGAAATGCGCCTGCGGCCGCACGATGCACAGATAAAACGCGCTCTGGTTCCGGGGCGTGAGGAAGAGGTTCTTGGGCATTTCCGCGCCGAAGTGCTCCTCCGCCAGGCGGCAGTCCTCCATGGTGTGCACGGGGGGATGTTCCAGGATCTCGTAGGGGACGCCCATGGCCTCCAGGCGCTCCAGTACGTCCCGTTTTACGTCGCTCATACTCTTCTGAGGTCCTTTCCCTTCAAATGGATGACGGCGCAGGACTTGTCCAGCAGCCTGGACGCCACCCGTTCTCCGTAGTGTTCCTTTAGATTCACCGGGTTCAGGTTCGTGGCGATCACGGTGTGCCGCCCGGCGGCCATGCGCTCGTTCAGCAGGGCGAACAGGTATTCCACCGTGATGTTCCGCAGCATGGGCTCCGTGCCCAGGTCGTCGATGAACAGCAGCGGCGCTTCCACCATGGCGGCGAAGTCCCGCTCGTCCTCGGGTCCCGCGCCCATGTGCTTTCTGCGCATGGCCTCCAGCATGCGGAAGCCGGTCACGCGCAGCGCGCCGATCCCCTTTTCCAGCGCCCGGGCGTACACGCAGTTGAGCAGATACGTCTTGCCCAGCCCGCCCTCGCCGGTGAGCAGCAGGTTCCGGTAGGGATAATCGGGAAACTGCCCGATGTAGTCCATGCACGCCTCCCGCACGGCGATCATCTGCCTGCGCTGGCCGTTCTCCTCGGGGATGATCTCCGGGTCGAAGTCCTCGAAGCGCTGGCACGAAAACCCGGATTCCTCCAGCTCCTTCATCGCCCGGCGGCGCGCCTCCGCCTCCACGCACTGGCACAGCCGGGCGGGCGCTTCGCCCACATAGCCCGTGTCCCGGCACACCGGGCAGCGATACTGCTCCACCAGATAGTTTTCCGGAAGGCCCAGCGCCGCCAGCCGGTTCCGGATCTCCCGGTTGATTTCCTGACCGCGCCGCTTCATGGCCTCGGCCGCGCTTCTGGCGTCGCCCGCCCCGGACATGATGCCGCGCATGGTCTCAAAGGCCAGCCGCGCGCTCTCGTCCCGGAGCTCTCGGATAGAGGCATCCCGGGCGCACGCGTCCGCCAGGCGTTCCTCAAGCCCGCTCCGGTTCCTGCGGCGCTGCACCTCGTATTCGGACAGGATCTGCCGCACGATCTCCTGACGGTTCATTTCTTTTCCCCTCCGTAGCCCTGCTTTTCCGGATCAAAGAAGAAGTCCTCGCCGAAATCCTCCTGTTTGTAATCCCGCTGGGGATAGTTCAGCGCGGGGTTCTGCGGCGCGCTTCTGGCCTTCTCCGCCCGTACCTTCTCGCCCCGGGCCCTGGCGGCCTCGACGTCCCGGGCGCCGGCGCTCTCCCAGTCGGCCAGCAGCCGCTGCATGTATTCCATGGGCGCCTTCCGGTTCCGGGCGCAGTCCGCGGCGAAGTCGATGAGCTCCGCCGGATACGCCGCCTGCCACGCCTCCAGCATGCGGATGTCCGCCAGGGTGGGGGAGGCCTCGCTGCCGGCGCGCCGCAGCAGCCGGCACACGCCGTCCCGCAGCAGCGAATTCTTCTGCACGTATTCCTCCGCGTCGGCCCGCTGAAACAGCCCCTCCTGCCGCCACGTGCTCAGCATCTGTTCCAATTCGCCGAATGTGTGGCTCCTCTTGCGCTTGCTTACCTGGATGGCCGCCAGCTCGACGACCTCCGCGTCGAAGCCCTGCTTCCGCCATTCGGCGTACATCCGCAGCTGCTCGGGCGTCGGCGTCTCATGGCTGCCGATTTGCTCCAGAACCCGCTTCACCGCGTCAAAATACTCCGCGTCCCCGCGCCTGTCCCCGTCCAGCACCGTGTCCAGATATGCCAGGCTGGGATTGCGGGATTTCACCGTCTTCTCACAGGCGGCCAGCACCTCCGCCTCCGTCAGTTTCCACTCGCCCGCCCATTTCCGGACCAGCTTCAGCTCGTCCTCGGTGGGTGAGCGGAATATGGACAGCCGCTTCAGCACCGCTTCCGCCATGCCCCGCACGCCGCCGTCGAATTCCAGCAGCCGTTGTACCTCCGCCAGCGAGCGCGCGCCGCGGTCGGCCAGGCTCGTCATGGTCTTGTCCGCCTTGCGGAACACTGAGGCCGCCTTCTTCGCCTTGGAGGTCTCCTTTTCCCGCTTCACCACGAACACCGCCGCGTCCCGGTCCATGCCCAGCACGTTCAGCCAGTCGTCCGCGTAGCGGTATTCCGCGGGGTGCAGCAGGTCGTCACTCCCGAAGAGAGCCTGCAGCTCCGCGATGTAGTTGAGCCGCTCCGAATGCCCGGGCGCTTCCGCCGCCGGTGTCGCGTCCGCCGCGGCGAGCCGCACGGGCCGGATCTGGTACTCCGGGGGATTGTCGGACATCTTCTGCATGAGCCCCTGCTGTTCCCAGTACAGGAACGCCCGCTCCACGGTCTCCGCGTCCATGCGCAGCGCCCGGGCGATGTCCTGCGCGCCGCCGTCCAGCTCGGGATGGCACGCCAGCATCCGCGCGTACAGATACGGCTTCAGAAACCCCTCCGGCGCGGACGGCAGGTATTCCAGGATGAACATATTCTCGATGGAAGTGGCGTCGAACATGGCCGAGCCCTTGGGAAACTGAAACGAAGCCATATCTGCTCTCCTTGCGCCGCCCGGCGCGCCTCTCGTACCTTGCGGGCCTCCGCTGCCGGGGCCGCCGCATGATCGTGACACTACCACTATCATACCACAAATCCCGCGGAATGACAAACACAATCCGCCCAGTTCCGCAAAAAAGATTCCAAACCCGACCTGCGCGCTCCTTCCACGGACAAATCCGGGGAGGCTTTCGCCTCTCCGGATTCATTCATATGCCGCGCGGCGCTCAGTAGCGGCTGGGCCCGATGCCGCTGATGGCGAAGTCCCACATATCCATGAGATCGAAGTCGGAGGCGGGGGTGCACTCGATGGTGTACATTCCGCCGTTGCCGTCCAGGAAGACCACCTCCATGGAGTCGTACTCCAGGTCGTAGTAGATGCAGGTCATGAGCCCGTTCAGCAATGTGGGCGCGTACCAGTCCACGTTGGGGTCGCGGCTCAGGCTGTCGCACAGGTCGTCGAAGGAGCGGATGCGCCAACCGTCGCGGCTCACGGCGTCGGAGTGGATCAGCCCCATGCTGCCGCTGTAGTCCGCCGTCCAGAACACGGCCAGCACCCCGTGGGCGTACTGGTTGTCGGTGGGCTCCTCATAGTACATGCAGTCGGGCACGAAGAACTCGATGCCCAGCTCCGGGTAGACGTAGAAGCAGCCGCTGTAGCGGATGTTGTCGTAGTCGAACCATACCTCGGGCAGGCTGTAGCAGTCCGCCAGGGCGGCGGGGGCGCAGGACAGGATGATGACCAGGGTGAAAATCATTGCGATTGCCTTTTTCATGGGAATATCTCCTTTCAAATCTCTCGTCGTTGCGCTCATGCGCACTGCGTGTCTTCGTCGTTCAGTCCGGCCCGGAGCAGCTCCACGGCCGCGTTTTCCAGGCTTCCGTAGCGGGCGGTGAACCAGCCCGTCTCCCGGTGGGCGACCAGTTCGCCCCGGCGGATGACGGCCACCCGGTCGGATACCCCTTTGCAGAAGCTCATGTCGTGGGTGGCCACCAGCACGATCTTCCCCTCCGCCGCCAGGGAGCGCAGCATGGTCTCCGTCTGGCGGATGGCCAGCACGTCCAGCCCGTTTGTGGGCTCGTCCAGGATCAGGATGTCCGGGGAGTACAGCTCCATGTAACTCAGGCACAGCTTCTGCCGCATCCCCCGGGAGTAGTCCTTGGCCAGCTTGTTCTCCGCCTCGTTAAGGCCGTACTTCTCCAGGATGTCCCGCAGCTGCCGCCGGTTCATCTCCGCGCCGTACAGCGCGCACATGTACTCCAGGTTCTCGAGTCCCGTGAGGTATTCCACGATGATGGGGTCGTCCGGGATGTAGAGAAACTTGCGCCTGAGGGCCGTGGGGTAGGGGATCTGTCCGGGAACGCCGTCCACGGCGATCGTTCCGGCGTCGGGCTTCAGCAGCCCCAGGATAGACTTGATGAGCGTGGTCTTGCCGGAGCCGTTGGGCCCCAGCAGGGTGGTGACGCTGCCGCCGTCCATTTCCAGGCTCACGCCGCTCAGGGCGGTTCGTTCGGCAAAGCGCTTTGTCAGGTCGCGGATCTCCAGATGTGCGGGCATGTCGGTTCCCTCCTTTACAGCAGTTGGAACGCCAGCGCGGCGGCGGAAGCGATCGTGCCTCCCACGGCCACGGCCCCGTAGGGCTTCCGGCTGCGCCTGCGGTGCAGGCAGTTGATGATGTACGGCGCCGTGCAGGCGGCCACGGTGACGGCGGCGGACAGGGCGATGTTGTAATCCGGCAGCGTGCCGCTCACCATCGCGTACACGGAGAAGACCAGGTATTTCAGCGTCTCCGCCAGCAGCGCCGGCATGGTGATGTCGATGGTTTCCATCAGCCGCGTCTTCTCCGGCCTGCGGCGGATGCGCTCGCCCAGCCGGCCCCCCAGCTGCACGATGACGATGGCGATGGTCAGCGTCAGCATGCTGGTGAGGAACGTCAGCGGCCCCTGCAGGAACCGGGACTTGAGCAGCGTCACGTTCCCGGCAGATTCCCGGTACTCCTCCAGGCTCATGCCCCAGTCCATGTCGCCGTAGGCCTCCGCGAAGGCCTCATCCTCCGCCACGGCCTGCATGATCCCGCTCATCTCGTCAATGGGCGTCATCGCCGCCGATTCATACGCCGCCGCGTAGATGTACGATGCGATCACCAGCGCCAGCAGCAGTACCCACTTGTTGAACAGAACCTTCCTGAATGCCTTCATGTTTTCCATCTCCCGTCGTCGTTTTGCGTGGTGCCTTGTTTCCTGAGCACGGCTATATTGTAGCCTGAAGCGCGCTAACTGACAATACGCGTGTTTCTGAATAATGCTAACTCAAATGCAATTTCGCAAAGAACAGTCTACTTTTTATCCGATAAAGCTCATCGAGACGTTCGCCTCGACCCATGCCGCCGGCAGCAGTATGGCCGCGCATGCGATCCCGGCGGCGATCATGTATTTCACCGCGGCGGCAATCATGGGCTTCTGGCTTTCCCCCGGCCTGCGGATGCGGTTGGCAATCAGCAGCCATGGCAGCAGTCCCAGGGAAACGGACACCAGGATGACCGGTATCTCTAGCACTCCGTGGGGGAGAAAGGACCTCGCCATCCACGCGCCCCCGAACTGCCGCAGGGATATGGCCGCGGCGCTGCCCATGGCGTACCCGTTCATGATCCCGGAAATCAGGTTGGGGATCCCCAGCAGCAGCGCGCCCAGCATGTTCGTGCCCAGCATGGATACATTGTTCCGGTAGATGTCCGGAAAGGGGATTGCCCCCAGCTCCGCGGTCTCGTCCAGCGCCGAGGAGGCGTGATAGCCGAACGCCGCGGAGGTGATGAGCAGGACGGCGGTCATTGCGTAAGAGAACAGGACCCAGCGGCGGAAGCGCCTACGCTGCGATGCTTTGATACTCTCCATAGAATTTCGTATCTCCTTTCCGAATGCTGCGAATGCTGAGCAGAATGGCGAGTCCGCAGGCCGCGCAGTACGCGGCGGCGGGGGCGAGGCCGCCTCCGGGCAGATAGTCCGTCAGCGCGGCGGCGGCCAGGAACAGGACCTCCAGCATGGTCCTGGACACCTGGGATATGAACCGCGAGGACGTCCTGGGCGCGTCCATGTCGTTGAAGTAGGATGTGCCGCGGATGGCACAGTAGCCCTCGATGCAGGCGCAGGCGGAGCATCCGCACGCCCCCACGGCGGCCCCGGTCAGAATGTCCAGGATGCCGCAGCCCAGCAGCGCGCCGGCGACGACGTCCACGAACGCCGCCGCGGGGATCAGCAGCGCGCACGCGCCCCGCACCCGCATCCGCTGGATCCGTGATATCCGCCGTCCGCTCATGATGTAGCCCAGCACCATGTGTCCCTCGTAGCCCATGGTCATGGGCTGCTGGAACAGCAGTCCCAGGCCGGAGGCGCACATCATCATCAGCCCGTGCAGGGACAGCCTGCCGCTCACCTCCCCGGAGATCACGCCCAGGCGCATCAGCAACGCGAAGATCCACGTGAACGCCGCGATCGTGCCCGCGTGCATGAACGTCTCCCGCCTCCGCGCCGGGGAGTGCAGGATGCCCTGCAAATCCCGGCGGATCACCCAGTTCACGCGCCGCAGCAGCGGTTCCGCCCAAGCGGGGATGGCCAGCGCGGCCTCTTCCGCCAGCGCCTCCACCCGCCGCCCACGGTTCATGTAGATCAGCGCCTTCACCCCGACAAGCCCCGCCGCCAGTCCGGCCAGGATCAGCGGCAGACGCGCGGCGTATCCCTCGGCGAGCAAATCAAACCTCCCGGCCAAATCGTCCACGCCGCCCGTCCGCTCCAGCGCCGCGGCGCCGACAGCTACCGCCGCCAGCAGGATCAGGGATATGGGCACGCCCCGCCGCCTGCCGCCGCTGCGCAGCAGCGCCAGCATGCGCAGGTTCTGCCCGATGGCGAATGCAAGGCAGCAGCAGGGGAATCCCAACAGCGCCGTTCCCGCGGTATAGCCCGCCAGCAGCAGCACGGTCAGCACCGCCGCCGCGCCCGCCGCGAACAGCGCGCCCGCCGCGAACAGCTGCTTTTCCGCCTTCGCGAACTGCACCCTGCCGTATTCGGCGGGCAGCGCGCGCAATGCCTCCATGCGCTTCCCGCTGAGAAGCGCCCGGGCGCTGCCCTTGTCGAAGGTCATCAGGCCCAGCACCCCGCTGAGCGGGAACATGGGCAGGAGGATCGTCTGTTCCCCGACGCCGGTCAGCCGGGCGTAGGCCAGGCCGGCGCTCATGACCAGCAGGAAGGCGACGACGAGCACGCCTTCCAGGCTGCCGCAGCGGAACGTTCCGGACAGCTGCCGCACGCAGGCGGTCAGCTCGAGTTTTATCATGCGCGTCAGGTTTTTCATAGCGATCCTCCTCCAATATTCGAGCGGGGCCGGCGCTCACCGGCCCCGCAGCGTGTTGGCTTACCAGGCGATGAAGCTGTTCTTGCCCTGCTTCAGCTTCTTGCGCAGCGCGAACAGTCCCACGGCCAGCACTGCGGTGACGGCCAGACCTGCCAGCCCGGCGACGCCGGCGCTGATTGCGGCCTTTTTCAGCAGCGCCGCGACGGTGATCCAGCCGTAATTGGCGGCGGCGTATCCGCCCGCGTAGGTCCAGAAGAAAGCGGCGATGGAAGCGGCGACACTGGCCCCGATACCGACCTTGCGAAGAACTCCGGAAAGCTTGAACATGATGATGATCTCCTTTCAAATCTCAATTCGTTGTCTCAGTCGTTGCTGTCATTGCGTGTTCCAGGGATACTGGCTCGTCATTCTCGTTCCGCGCGCCTCCTTTCGCGCTCCGTCGTTGTTTTCGTCATTTCCCTGTTGCGAGATAATTGTAGCTCCGGACAATCTAATTCGCAATATGGAGAATTCAAGAAACTGTCAACCATAATAGAATTAGTAAATGAATATGTCTACCAAACAAGAATATAAGTCTACTATTTCGTTTCACGGAAAAAGAAGATTCTTCTTGACGGATCCGCCCCGTGCTGGTAAGATAGAAGCAAAGAGCCGGAGAAGGGGAGAGGTGCCGAATGGCTGCGCGATGGCATATCGAGACGCTGAACGACCTGTTTTACGCGCTGTTCCGGCCCGGCGAGGCGGAATCGCCGGTGATCCAGGGCCAGGGCAGGCTGGTGCGGGAAGACTACTTCCAGCTGCTGTTCCCGGAGGAGCTCTGCCGCCAGTATGCCGGGAAGTCCAAGTCCAACCTCACCTGGTTTTTCAACGATGACCGTCGGAACAAGGCCATCAAGCGCACCCTGATCGCCATGCTGGAGAAGGATCCCCGCCAGGTGGTGGACGGCGTGCACCAGAAGTGCCGGGAAGTGCTGTGGCCCCAGGGCCGCCATGCGGCCTTCGATCCGGCGCTGCTCCGGGAGGTGCTCGGCAGCGTCCGCGTCAAAAGCGCCCTGAACGCCAGGCTGCACATCGTGCGCTCGGGCGGGACGGACGCCTCCGCGCCCGTCCGCCTGGAGGCCTTCCTGGATGCGGACGCCTCCGCGGCGCTGGCGCGCATGATCCTGACGCTGGCCACCATGTCCGACGCGCCGGAGGACGTGCTCTCCCGTCTGTGGAGCGCGGACACGGGCGCTTCCCACGATTTCATGCGCCGGGACGACACCCCGGAGGGGCAGATCCGCTACTGCCGGATGCTGGATCTGGAGGGCCGCAGGACCGAGGCCTTCGAGGGCTTTGAAAAGCTGGCGCGAAAGCTCAACCGCCCCGCCGAGACGCCGGACGAATCCGCGATGTACTGCCGCATGGGCGAGATGCTCTATGCCGGCGACGGCCATTTCCGGGACGAAAAAGCAGCCCTGCGCTATTTCACGCTGGGCTGCCTGGATGCGAATCCCCGTTCCTATTATCTGCTGGCCGTCCACTCCGAGGGCGCGCAGGCCCGCGAAGCCATGGAGCACGCCGCGTCCCTGGGCTACGCCCCCGCGCTGCTGGAGATGGGCAACGCCTTCTTCGGCGGCAGCGCCCGCCTTGGCTGCGATCCGGATCCGGAGGCGGCCAGGCTCTGTTTCCAGCGGGGCATGGGCCTGGGCGGCGAGGACGGCGCGCGCTGCGCCTACATGCTGGGCCGCGTCTGCGAGACCCGGGGCGACCGCGCCGCCGCGCTGAACGCCTACCGCGTCGCCCGGGAGGGCGGCAGCGCCGAGGCGTCGGAGAGGCTCTCCGCGCTGGACTGGGCCCTGGCCCCCGAGCCCGCCCGGGAAAACACTGAGGATTCCCGTGAATTCGCCGGCCCCGTGCAGTATTGCCTGCTGAACGGCGCTTCCGGCGCCAACCGCGCCTTTTACGAGGGACTGCGCGGCGCGTGGGATGTCTCCGTATCCGGCGTTGCCCCGGACAATTGGAAGTCCGCCCGCGCCTGCGGGGAGGCCGTCCCGGAGGCGCTGGCCGCGCTGGCCCGCGGCCTGTACGCCCCGGATGCCGCCGAGTATCCCCGCATGGCGGTGGCGCTCCTCTCCGACGACTGGCGGGAGAACCTCGGAGCGGCCATCGCCTGCCTGGGCGCTCTGCAGCGGCACGCCGCTCTCTTGCGGGAGCGCGCCTGGGAGATGGCCGACAACATCGAAATCTACGTGATGGCGGACCACGACAGCGCCTCCGCCATGCTG
>JAEEGL013681163.1_pt1 | contig 12980 bp, 9 predicted proteins | sample 9134231 | NCBI WGS metagenome assembly JAEEGL01 (sample SAMN16246548, study PRJNA631951) | gut metagenome | biome: gut microbiome; feature: rumen; material: fiber-attached | host: Bos | place: Iran: Karaj | collected 2018-10 | reverse complement strand
GGGAGACGCGGGCAACTCATAGATGCGCACGCCGGTGGCGTTCTTGATGGCGTTGATGACGGCGACATGGCCGGAGGCCTGGAATGCCTCGGAAGCGCCGGAGGATCCGAACGGGCCGATCTCATCGGGACGCTCATAGAAAATGACGTTGATGTCGTCCGGCGTATCGGTGCAGTAAGGAACGCCGGCTCCAAGGATGTTGGAGTGTCTCTTAACGTCGTCGTAATTCTCGGTCAGAGCAAATCCGATGGAGTGGGAGATGCCGCCGTAAGCCTGGCCGAGCACCGAAGCTATGTTACCGGGTCTGCCTACGTCGCAGATGCAAGCGAAGCGGATGCACTGAGCCTTGCCGGTCTTGGCGTCGACTTCAACCTCAGCGAGGTTAAGGCAATAGGTGTATGACGGGTTGGGGTTTCCGATACCGGTGTTGGGGTCCATACGGCAAAGCTTTGCGCCGCGAGGCTTGACCGTCGTATTGCTGAAGCGGCCGTTGAAACGGGTCGGAAGTCCTTCTGCCACCATCTCGTCATAGGTGCGATAGGTGCCGTCGGGCTTGCGCATTGCGGCGAGCATCTTGTTCGCGGCGTCTATGGTCGCGTTGCCGCTCATGAAGTGGGTGCGGCTGGCGCCGGACATGCCGGAGTCCGGGCACTTTTTGGTGTCGTTCTGGACGAGATGGATCTGATCGGGCTTGATGCCGAGAGGCTTGAGTGCTTCAAGAGTGAGCATCAGAGAACCGATATCTCCGCCCTGGCCAAGCTCCTGATAAGTGTCGTACTTGGTGATCGTTCCGTCGGGATTGAGCTCGAGGTCGGCGTGAGCCTCGTCGGTCGCGCCCTCGGTGACGTTGAAGCCGCCCCACGCGATGCCGACTCCGCGCAGCTTCTCAGGAGTGGAGGTCGCCTTGGCGTGCTCCTTCATTTCCTCGTAAACGGGCTTTGCCTTCTTCATCATCTCTTCCATCGGGTACTGCGGATATTCATAGCTCGCGGTCATGAGATCGCCTTCGCGAGCGATGTTGCGCCAGCGCAGCTCAAACGGGTCTATGCCCAGTTTCTCCGCCATCATATCCATCATGGATTCGGAATGCATATAAGCCTGCGGAGAACCGTAGGAACGGTAAGCCGTGGCAAAGTTGTGGTTGGTGTTGGCTATACGACCGAGAGCCGCGACGTTGGGGATATTGTACGGGAAGTAAGCGTGACGCACAACCTTGGTCACGAGGTCGTCGCCGCCCCACGAATACGCGCCGTGGTCAACGCCGAAATCGAACTCGGCGGCGATGATCTTGCCGTTTTCATCGCAGGCAAGACGTCCGTTCGAATACGCGGGAGCGCGCTTTCCGGAGACGTGCTGGTGCTCTTCATAACTCATGCTCAGCGAGACGGGCATACCGGTGACGACGGTGCAGGCGCCGACGAGAGCGAGGTCGCTCGCGTTGGTGGACCAGCCGAAGCTCGCTCCGGTGGGGTTCATCATGACACGGATCCTGTCAGTCGGGATGCCGAGACATCCGCCTATACGGCTGATGGAAGAGTAAACGCCCTGGCTCTTGCACTGGAAGGTAAGGAAACCATCTTCATCGAAGTAGGACTGGACTATATCGCCTTCGACCGACATATGCGGCTGGCGGGTGGTATGGAAGGAGCCCTCGACTACGTTGGGCGCGTTATCTATCAGCTCACGCACCTTCTCAGCGTCCTCAAGACCGACGCCCTTGAGCAGGGGCTGCTCGCAGTATATGTTCGGAGTGTCTTCATGGACGCGCACGGCGTCGGGCATGACGGCTTCGAGATAACTGAGCATCTCGGGGAGCTTTTCGATCTCGACCTTGACCTTGGCGGCTGCGGCGCGCGCATGCGAACGCGTGTCGGCGCAGACTACCGCGACCACGTCGCCCCAACGGAAGATCTTCTCGTCGCAGAGCACGCGGCGCGAAGACTCGAGAACGGTGGAGCGCTCATGGAACTGGCCTTCGGCGAGGACGTTAGTGCCGCCTGCGGCCTTGAGGGATTCTCCGGTGACTACTTTATAGACGCCGGGCATCTTCTCGGCTTCCGAGGTATCTATGGAAAGGATCTTTGCGTGGTGAGCGATGCGGGGCTGCACGACAGCGCCGTAAAGAGTGTTTTCGGGGAAAGAACGGGCCTGATCTTCGCCGTAATCATAAGTACCGGTGACCTTTGCAAGAGCGGTGGGACGGACCAGCGGTTTTCCGTAATACTCGCCGTTTTCGGGCAGCTTGACCATGATGTCTTCAAGCTTGCATTCGCCGCGCATGACCTTGGCCGCGGCCATGACCGCGTCGATGATCTGCTTGTAACCGGTGCAGCGGCAGACGTTCTTGTGAGCCGCGAACCACTCTCTCGCCTCCTGGCGGGTCGGGTTGGGATTGGACTGCAGCAGAGCGTAGGTCGAAACTATAAAGCCCGGAATGCAGAAGCCACACTGCAGAGCGCCGTACTGCATGAAAGCCACCTGGATGGGATGCAGATGGGTCGGCGTGCCGATGCCCTCGATGGTGACAACGGTGCTGTATTCCTTGATCATGCTGACCTTGCGGGTGCAGGAGCGGATCAGCTCACCGTTCAGGATGACAGAGCAGGATCCGCAAACGCCGGTACCGCAGCCTATCTTAGTGCCGGTAAGCCCCATGCGGCGCAGCACATCCGACAGCCTGTCGGTTTCGGGATTGCAGGTAAAGACTCTGTCGACCCCGTTGATGTTCAGCCACATCTTTCTGAGTTTCATACTTTTCCTCCATAAACCTAATATATGCTTAATTAGTTTGATCGACTCTCATAAAGGCCCATATTAATAACAAGTCTATATTATAAAAATATAGCATTTTCCCGTTTTATGTCAATTATTATTCTTTTGAATAACGCTTCCGTTGACACCGTTAAAGACAGCATTTATAATTAGCTCAGATTAAAAAACATTACGGAGGATCGATTTATGGACGCCGATCGTGTTCGCGAACTGCTTAAGCAGAAGTTCCACTGCTCTCAGATACTTGTACAAAGCGGAATGGACCATCTGGGCCTTGACGACCCCGCCCTGCTGCGTGCGGTCAACGGTCTTGCAGGCGGTCTTGGCGGCTGCGGACGCAACTGCGGCGCGCTGACCGGAGGCGTATGCATGTTCGGTCTTTTCGCCGGACGCGGCTGTGAGAACGAAAAAGAAGATCCCGAGCTTTCTCAGATGATATCCGAATATCTCGAGTGGTTCGAGCAGACCTACTCAAGTCCCGACTGTGACACGATCATCAGCGGAGATCCTTACAATATCCCCGAGATATGCCCCGATCTGATCGAGGCCGCAGCTGATAAAGCGGAACAGATACTGTGCGATTACGGGTACCTCCCTGCAGACGGCGCCGATGAGGTGACAGAATGAAGAAATTCGCGGTAGTCAGCGGTTTTCTCGGATCGGGGAAAACCACGACCATGATTGCATTGACCAAATACTATTCCTCGCATCATGGCAAAGCCGCCATGATCTCGAACGATCTGGGCTGCGGCGTGACGCTGGCAGACGACCGTTTCGCCAGGTTCAGCGGCGCCGACGCCTCGGAGATCACGGGCAAATGCATATGCTTCTGCCACGACGTTCTGACCAACAGGTTGGATTCATACTTTAATGCGGGCTGTGAACTGGTGGTATCGGATATCCCCGGCTTCGGCGTCGGGGCGCTCGAGCACGTCTATCACGGCTTGACCGAAGAATATCCCGGAAAGTACGAGTTGGGCCCGTTCACCGTCGTCATAGAACCCGAGAGCGTCGGTCTTCTGCGCGGCGGAAAAAACGAAGACGTCTCGCACATAATCCGTGCGCAGCTTATGGAGGCCGATCTTATCGTTTTGAACAAGTGCGACCTTTTGGATCCTCAGCAAGCGAAGGCAGACCGCGATTGGCTTTGTGAAAACTATCCCGAAGCGAAGGTCGTGACCATAAGCGCCTTGACGGGAGACGGGCTTGAAGAGCTTTCACGGGCGCTGGCGCAGGGCTCGGCCTCTCTTCGCCATCCCGATATCGATTACAATGGCGAAGGCCTTAAAAACACCGTAGACCGTCTGACAGAATACTATCTTCAATATCACGCACGGGTATGCTGCAACGATTTTGACGGCACGCAATATCTTGCGGGCCTTGCGCGCACCGTCAAGGACGAACTGCGCACAGAGGGATACGAGATGCCCCACCTGAAACTCCTCGCATGGGAGCCCGACGGCGACTACTGCAAGGCGGACGTCACAGGGGTCAATCGGCCGACAGAGATCAACCGCCGTTTTGAGCGTCCGTGCACCGATATCGCGGTCATCCTGAACGGAAACGCGGCCTGCCCTGCCAAAAAACTCGACGGGATAATGACCAATGCCGTAAACACGGTCTCCGATGCGTATCAGCTCGAACTTATGATATTCAAAAAGGTCTTTTTCAACATGGGAGAAAGATGATGGAAAACGTCATCCGCAGCACACGCTCGGTATGCCCCGTCTGTCTTAAAAACGTCCCTGCCGTACTGTCCGTTGGCGACGGCGGGCGCGTTTTTTTGGAAAAGACATGCCCCGCCCACGGCTTTTTCAAAACGTCCGTGTGGCAGGGCAAAATGGACTTTGAACAGTGGGTCAAAGGGACCGATCCTCTCGCGCCGGACGCAGGACTCCGCTGCCCGGAAAACTGCGGCATTTGTGCCGAGCATGAAACCGACACCTGCTGCACCCTCCTGGAGGTAACAAAGCGGTGCGATCTTCGATGCTGCTACTGCTTCGCAAACGGCGGGACGGAAGAAGACGACCCCTCGACGGAGGAGTGCAAAAAGGCGATCGGAGACATAGCCCGTCTGTGCGGACAGCCGCTCATCCAGTTTTCCGGCGGAGAGCCGACGATGCGGGACGACCTTCCGGAGCTGATTCGGTTCGCCAGGGACGCGGGCTGCAGCTATACCCAGGTCAACACCAACGGGCTTCGTATCGCCCGGGAGCCCGAATACGCAAGAAAGCTCGCAAACGCCGGCCTTGACATAGTATTCCTTCAGTTCGACGGCACGCAGGATGAGATATACCGAAAGCTTCGCGGAAGGCCGCTTCTTGAAGAAAAGCTGAAGGCAATCCGTGTCTGTTCCGATCTCAGGATCGGGGTGTCCCTCGTGCCGATGGTCGTAAAGGGAGTTAACGAGCATGATCTCGGCAACATCGTGTCCATTGCGAAAAGGTTCACTCCCGGAGTACGCGGCATACATTTTCAGCCCGTCTCCTATTTCGGGCGTTATCCGGGCGCGCCGTCCGATGACGAACGCTACACTCTCGATCAGTTGATGATCGATATCAGTGACCAGACCGGTATCCCCGTGGAAAGCTTTATGCCGTCCCGCTGCGATCACCCGCTGTGCGGCTTTCACGCAAGGTTTCTGACAGATCCGAACGGCGGCCTTACTCCCCTCACCTCCATCACTCATTCTTCCCGCAGCCGCGGAAGCGCTAAGGACAATCGGGAGTATATCGCAAGGCACTGGCGGCGCGCCGCGGACGATACGCCGCCCTCGAGCGATCTGTCGCAGGAAATGGATTTTGACACCTTTCTTTACCGACTGCGTCACAACAGTCTCACCCTTTCCGCCATGGCGTTCCAGGACGCTATGAATCTCAATACAGAACGGCTGCGCAGGTGCAGCCTCCACGTATACGACGGCGGGAGAATAAAGCCGTTCTGCGCGAAATATCTAACCCATATATAAAAAAAGGAAACCGTTTGAAATGAACGATCTTTTCGGAAGAAAAATCACATATATGAGGCTGTCGGTGACAGAGCTGTGCAATCTGAGGTGCCGCTACTGCATGCCCGCGGAGGGCATCGAAAAGCGGCCCCACGAGCAGATGCTGACCGAAGAGGAAATGATATCTGCGGTCAGGGTCGCGGCCTCTCTCGGCGTCAGCAAGCTGAGGATCACCGGCGGAGAACCGCTGGTGAAACGCAACATAGTTTCCATCTGTGAAAAGGCGGCGGCCGTACCCGGAATAGAAGAGTTGTGCCTTACGACGAACGCCGTACTTCTTCCCGAGTTTGCGGACAAGCTCAAGGCCGCCGGCGTCTCCCACATAAATATCAGTCTTGATACTCTCGACGAGGAAAAATACTCGCAGATCACCCGCATCGGAAAGCTGTCGGACGTTTTGAAGGGCATCGAATGCGCGATCAACGTCGGCTTTGACGTGATAAAGATAAACGCGGTGCTGATAGGCGGCTTCAACGACGAAGAGGTGCCTGCGCTCGCCGGGCTCACGCAAAAATACCCCGTCGACGTCCGATTCATTGAGCTGATGCCCATGCTGGATCAAAAAATCTTTTCTCCCGATTCGTTTATAAGCTGCTCGAAGGTGCTCGAAATGCTGCCCAATGCAGTTCCCTGCGGTTTTGACGGTGTGGCAAGGACGTACCGCCTGCCCGGCGCCGCCGGCAAAATAGGGCTGATAAGCCCGCTGAGCAATCATTTCTGCGCACAATGCTCCCGCATACGCCTCACGGCCGACGGAAAGCTCAAGCCGTGTCTTCATTCTTCGGCCGAATACTCCATAAAAGGCCTTTCCGAGGACGCCATGCGTGAGCAGTTCATAAAGGCCATACTTGACAAACCGAAAGAGCATCCTCCCCTTTCAGCCGAGATAAAGAGCGAAGCGGGGCGGGAAATGGTACGCATAGGAGGCTGAAAATGACTGAAAAGGATTTCACCCATTTCAACGGCCAGGGCCGTGCGAGAATGGTAAATGTCGCAGATAAGGATCCGACCAGGCGCGTTGCCCGCGCTTACGCCGCGGTCATCGTAAATCCCGGGACCTTTGAGCTGATAAAAAGCGGCGGCATGAAAAAAGGCGACGTTCTGTCCGTCGCCCAGGTCGCGGGCATAATGGCCGCCAAAAAGACCCCCGATATCATACCCATGGCCCATCCTATCGTATTGGACGGGATCGACCTCAGTCTTTCTCTGAACGAAGAGCTCTGCCGCGTGGATATAACCGCCGAGATCTCGTGCACCGGGCGAACCGGAGTCGAAATGGAAGCCATGTGCGCGGTCTCGGCCGCGGCGCTGACCGTATACGATATGTGCAAGGCGGTCCAGCGCGATATAGTGATAACCGACGTGCATCTTCTCTCAAAGGCCGGCGGCGTACACGGCGATTATGAATATGCGGAGGAAAAATAAATGAGTGAAAACGTGCTGCTCAGCGCGGCCGTAATAACGGTAAGCGACAAAGGATATAAGGGAGAACGCGAAGACACCAGCGGGCCGAGGCTCGCGGCGCTGCTTACGGAAAACGGCTGGAAGGTGATCTTCCGCTGCATGGTACCGGACGAAAAAAAGGAGATACAGGCAGCCATACTTCACGCCGCGGACGAATTGCAGGCGGCGCTCATCCTGACCACCGGTGGCACCGGCTTTGCTCCCCGCGACGTCACTCCCGAGGCGACGGCCGAGCTGATAGAGCGTCCGACTCCCGGCATAGCCGAAGCTATGCGTGCAGAGAGCATAAAGATCACCCCAAGGGGCTGCCTTTCAAGGGGCGCCGCGGGCATCCGCGGCAGGTCTCTGATAGTAAACCTGCCAGGCAGTGAAAAGGCTGCCGTTGAGAACATAAACGCCGTCCTCCCCGCGCTCAGGCACGGCCTCGTCACTCTGCTGTCTCCCGATTCCGCGGACGCCAGGCACGAACACCGGACCGAGGCAGTGATAAAAGCGGTGTGCCTCAGCGAAAGGCGCGGCACCCAAAAGCATCCGGTGGATGAGATCGAGCTCAGGGTCGACCACGGCATAGTCGGCGACGCCCATGCCGGAAACTGGCACAGACAGGTCAGTCTCCTCGGATATGAAAGCGTTATGAAGATCCAGCCGAATATCGGCTTTGAGCTGACCGCCGGCATGTTCGCAGAAAACATACTCACCGAGGGCATCTGTCTTTACAAGCTTCCGGTCGGCACAAAGCTGACGATAGGCACGGCGCTGTGCGAAGTCACGCAGATCGGAAAGGAATGTCATTCCGACTGCGCAATAAGACAGCTCGCGGGAGACTGCGTCATGCCGCGCGAGGGCATATTCGTAAAGGTCCTCTCACCAGGCCGGGCAAAAGCCGGAGATGTCGTAAAGATCATAGAGTAAAACTGCAAAGCATAGAAAATGCGGCAAGGCACAAGCCTTGCCGCATTTTTCGTTATGATATCATTCGAGCTCGAACGCGCCGGTGTAGAGCTGATAATAGGTCCCCTTCTCCTCGATAAGCTTGTTATGATCGCCGCGCTCGATTATCCGGCCGTGATCCAGGACCATGATGACGTCCGAATTCATTACGGTGGAAAGGCGGTGGGCTATGACGAACACCGTTCTGCCCTCCATCAGCTTATCCATGCCCTTCTGCACGATGGCCTCGGTATGAGTGTCTATGGAAGAGGTCGCTTCGTCCAGTATCATGACAGGGGGATCCGCAACGGCCGCTCTTGCGATGGCTATGAGCTGACGCTGGCCCTGGCTGAGGTTAGCGCCGTTGTTTGAAAGCAGGGTGTTATACCCTTCAGGCAGCCTGGTGATAAAATCGTCAGCTCCCGCGAGCTTCGCGGCCTTAATGCACTGTTCGTCCGTGGCGTCGAGCGCGCCGTAGCGTATGTTCTCCATGACCGTGCCGCTGAACAGGTTGGTATCCTGAAGAACTATGCCCAGGGATCTGCGCAGATCGGACTTTTTGATCTTGTTTATGTTTATGCCGTCGTAGCGGATCTTTCCGTCGGCGATATCGTAAAAGCGGTTGATAAGGTTGGTAATGGTGGTCTTGCCCGCTCCGGTCGCGCCGACGAAAGCGACCTTCTGGCCGGGTTCGGCGTAAACTGAAACGTCGTGCAGTACGTCTTTGCCCTCTTCATAAGCAAAGTCCACGTTGAGCAGTCTAACGTCGCCGCGCAGCGGAGTATAGGTAAGCGTCCCGTCGCCGTGCGGATGCTTCCACGCCCAGTGGTTGGTGTGCTCGTCGGTCTCGGTGAGGCTTCCGTCCTCCCCTACGTTGACGTTGACCAGGGTGACGTAGCCCTCGTCGGTCTCGGGCTTTTCATCCATAAGCTCGAATACCCTTCTTGCTCCGGCCATGGCCATGATGATGGAGTTGATCTCCTGCGAGATCTGGTTGATATTGCCGGTAAACTGTTTGGTCATGGACAAAAACGGCACTATTATGCTTATGCTGAAGGGCAGTCCGGAAAGGCCGATGTTTTTGAAGCCGGAAAGCATGAACACGCCTCCGGCCAGCGCCACGATGACGTACATGATATTGCCTATATTGTTGTTTATCGGGCCGAGGACGTTGGCGTATGCGTGAGCGCGGAACCTGGTCTCGAACAGTTCCTCGTTTATGGCTTCAAAATCCTTTTTGCTCTGATCCTCATGGCAGAACACCTTAACGACCTTCTGGCCGTTCATGATCTCCTGTACGAAGCCCTCCTGACGGCCGACCGTCTTCTGCAGCTGCATGAAGTACCTGGCCGAGCCTCCGCCTATCTTTCTGACTATGAACGTCATCAGCACTACGCCCAGCATGATTATCAGCGTCATCCAAACGCTGTAATAGATCATTATCCCGAAAAGCGTGACGATCATGACCGAGGTGCGTATCATCGTGGGGAAGCCCTGGGAAACGAGCTGACGCAGGGTGTCTATATCGTTGGTATAATGCGACATGATGTCGCCGTGCTTGTTTACGTCGAAGTACTTGATGGGCAGATACTGCATGCCGTTGAACATGGTGCAGCGCATCTTGTACAAAAAGCCTTGGGTTATATACGCCATCAGCTGGGTGTTGAGAGTCATGGCGATGATCGAAACGACATACCATCCCAAAAGCACCAGTATCTGGGGCAGTATCTGGGCCTTCGCTCCGGCCCAGTCTCCCGTCTTTTCCCAGACCTCGATAAGAGCCGTCACCTTTTGCAGGAAGGTGGCCGGGATGGCGGACGCTATGGCTGAGAGCACTATGCAGACGATGGTCAGCGGGACGAGAACGGGATAATACCTGAAGAGCATTTTCACCAGTCTCGCAAGGATGCCTTTATCTATCTTTCTCGGGACTTTGGGCGGATTCATGCCGACACACTCTCCTTTCCGCTCGTCTGCTGTTCGTATACCTCGCGGTATACCGGGCTGTTCTTCATGAGCTCATCGTGGTTCCCGGAGGCGATGATCCTGCCGTTTTCCATGACGAGTATCAAGTCGGCGTCCTCCACCGAGGCTACGCGCTGGGCGATAATGATCTTAGTGGTCTCGGGGATATAGGAACGGAAGCCTGCCCTGATCATGGCGTCCGTTCTGGTATCCACCGCGCTGGTCGAGTCGTCGAGAATGAGGATCTTGGGTTTTTTGAGAAGAGCGCGCGCTATGCACAGTCTCTGCTTCTGACCGCCCGAGACGTTGGTCCCTCCCTGCTCGATTATGGTATCGTACCCGTCGGGGAAGGAACGGATGAAATCGTCTGCCTGAGCGAGCTTGCAGGCCTCGGTCATCTCCTCGTCTGTGGCGTCGGGGTTGCCCCAGCGCAGGTTTTCTTTTATCGTGCCGGAGAATATGAGGTTTTTCTGAAGCACCATGGCTACCGCCTCTCGCAGGGTCTTGACGTCGTATTCCCTGACGTCTCTGCCGCCCACCCTGACCGAGCCCTCGGTCACATCGTAAAGGCGGGGTATGAGCTGGACCAGGGTGGATTTGCTCGAACCGGTGACGCCCAGTATGCCCACCGTCATTCCGGAGCGGATGTGAAGATCAACGTCCGCAAGGGCGTACTTCTGAGCTTTGGAGGAATACTTGAAGCTGACGTTGTCAAAATCTATCGATCCGTCGCTGACTTCGGTTACGGGATCGGCGGGGTCTGCAAGGTCAGGCTTCTCGTCGAGTATCTCGCATACCCTTCTCGCGGATTCGGCCGAAATGGTGAGCATGACGTATATCATCGATATCATCACCAGCGCCATGAGCGTCTGCATGCCGTAGTTGAGCATGGCGGACATCTGGCCAACGTTTATGGTGGTCCCCCTGTTGGATATAATCAGCTTGGAGCCGATGAACAGAACAAACACCATGTTGAAATACATGCAGATCTGCATCAGCGGGTTATTAAGAGCGACTATACGCTCGGCGCGGGTAAAGTCGCGGCGTATGTCCTCGGCCGCGCGGTCGAATTTCTGCTTTTCATATTCTTCTCTCGAAAAGCCCTTCACGACACGCATGGCTCTTACGTTTTCCTCTATCGACTCGTTGAGCTTATCGTATTTTCTGAATACCGCTCTGAACGCTGGCATGGCCTTTTTTGCCACCATCAGAAGGCCGAACACCAAAACCGGGATGACCACCGCAAAGGTGAGTGACAGCGCGCCGCCCATGATATACGCCATGATCACGGAGAATATCAGCATGAGCGGGCTTCTGACCGCGGTGCGGATTATCATCATGAAGGCCATCTGTATATGCTGGACGTCTGTGGTCAGGCGGGTTATCAGCGACGCCGTGGAGAACTTGTCGATGTTGCTGAAAGAGAACGCCTGGACCTTTGCGAAAAGGTCGGAGGTAAGGTTTTTGGAAAAGCCGGCGGAGGCCTTGGCGCAGGTATAACCCGCGGCGGCGCCGCATGCCAGTGAGATAACGGCCAACAGCGCGAGCAAAAGGCCGGTCTTTAGCACGGCCGACATCTCCACGCCCGCCTTTATCTGGTTGACCAGATTTGCGGTGATGAACGGTATCAGACATTCGATGATGACCTCGCCTACGATGAATATGAGCGTGAGGATGGCCGGCTTCTTATATTCCCTGACGCTCTTTGCGAGTTTCTTTATCACTCTTTTTCTCCTCCTTCCGACAGCCGCTCAAAGATATCGCGGATACTTTCAAGGGCGTTTTTGAAGTCTTCCCTGTCCTTTTCGGTCATAGAATCGAAAAGATTTTTATAGTATACCGCGTCCTGCCCCAGGAAACGATCGACGAAGCTGCCCGCCTCGTCCGTAAGCTTCAGTCTGGTGATCCTCCGGTCGCTGGGATCGCCGACCCTCTCCGCAAGGCCGAGATCTATCATCCTGTCCGCTATTCGAGTCATCTGCTGCTTGGGTATGCCCATCCTACGCGCCGTCTCCGATATCGTGAGCAGATCGTCCGACCTTCTGAGCATCTCGATGCAGTAGAAGGTCTCGATGCCGACTCCCTCGTTGAGCAGCTGCTTAAACGGCTTTGCAAGCCTGTAATGCCAGTGCGGCATGGTCAGGAACAAAAGCTCCTGCAATTCGCTCGTCTTCATTTTTATCTCCATAGTAACAACAAATTGACTGTCAACAAATCATAACAGTAATTCATAGTTTACTATTTCCCCGACCGAAAATCAATAGTAAAAACAAAAAAAGGAGCGGACCGAGGTCCGCTCCATGGTTTTGTGCCGCTTATTCGGAGAACATGTATACAAGATCGCACAGGATATCGGGCATCTTGATAAGGCTTTCCTCGGGGATATATTCATACTCGCCGTGGAAGTTATATCCGCCGGTGGAAAGGTTGGGGCAAGGAAGGCCCATGTAAGACAGTCTAGCGCCGTCGGTGCCGCCGCGTATGATTTTTTCCGCGGGTGTTACACCGTTATCCGCAAACGCCTTTTTGGCCTTGTCTATCAGGTGCATGTGAGGCTCGATCTTCTCGCGCATGTTCTGATAGGAATCCTTTATCTCGACGGACACTTTTCCGGTGGGATATGCCTTGCCGATCTGTTCGGCCGTATCCTTCAAAAGCTGCTTTTTAGCTTCAAAAAGCTTTCGGTCGTGATCACGAATGGTATAAACGCAGGTGGTCTTGGCGCCGTTGCCGTTTATCGAGCTGAGGTTGATGAAGCCCTCCCTCTTCTCGGTCTTTTCGGGGACCATGTCCGCGGGCAGCTTTTTCTGATAATCCAACGCCATAAGGTTCGAATTGACTC